>OLRX01001876.1_pt1 | contig 14537 bp, 7 predicted proteins | sample 1672991 | NCBI WGS metagenome assembly OLRX01 (sample SAMEA3136744, study PRJEB25190) | human gut metagenome | biome: human gut; feature: human-associated habitat; material: faeces | place: Austria | collected 2013
ATCCAACAACATCCATGACCTGAACAGCCACATCTGGGATTCATGGGCAGATGAGAACGGCAGCATAGGCAAGGCCTACGGCTACCAGCTGGGTGTAAAGCACCATTATAAGGAAGGGGATTTTGACCAGGTAGACCGCATCCTGTATGACCTGAAGCACAATCCCTTAAGCCGCCGGATCATGTCCAATATCTACAACCACCATGATCTATGCGAAATGAACCTCTATCCCTGCGCCTACAGCATGACCTTCAATGTCTCCGGTAATACCCTGAACGGTATCTTAAACCAGCGCTCCCAGGACATGCTGACAGCCAACAGCTGGAACGTATGCCAGTACGCGGTCCTGCTCCACATGCTGGCGCAGGTAAGCGGCCTGAAACCCGGTGAATTGGTCCATGTTATTGCAGACGCCCATATCTACGACCGGCATATACCGATGGTGGAGGAGTTGCTGAAACGGGAGCCTTACCCAGGTCCAACCCTGTCCATGGACACTTCCATCCAGAATTTCTATCAGTTCACCACTGACAGCTTCCGGCTGGAAGATTATCAGTATCACACCTTTAGCGAGAAGATTCCTGTGGCTATATAGGCAGGCTGTAAGCAAAGCATAGAAACAGACGATAAAAAGCCCAGAGAATAAAAAATGATATGAAAGACGGATGGACCTCTCCTCGTTCCATCCGTCTTTCGTTTCACATCCTGTCTTCAATTCTTATTTAAACCATCTTATATCCAATCAATGAAAGATATTATAAATACCGGCCAATGCCAGCAAAGAGGAAACCGCCACCATTGCCACCGACCACAGGAACATGGTGGCAAATGCCTTTTCATTGTCAAACTCATCCCGCAGAATAGGATCGCCTGCTATGGATGAGATAATCAACCCTCCCACGCTGGATGCCGGGCTGAAACACGCGCTGCTGGAACCGATCAGCATAGCGCTTAACAGGCCTATCTGGGTAAGACTTCCGCCTATCTCCTCCACCAGTTCCCCCACCGTTGGAGTCAGGGTCGGCACCACCACTCCCAGTGTGGAGGAAAACCAGGACATAACGCCCGCCGTCATGCAGGACGCCCCGGACGCTGTCACGGAATTCGTGAAGGCCGCGATAACCTTAGTCAATATCTCGATTCCTCCGGATGTTATAACCATATTCATTAGTACGCCCACGCCTGTTACCATGATGATGGTATTCCAGGGAACCGAGTGGAACGCTGTCTTTTCATCAATCACACCTGCCGCAATCAGACAAACGGAGACTGTCAATGCCACCAGACCGGAATCCAGTCCCAGAGCCATGATGCAGATTATCATTACCACAAGTCCTCCCAGGGCCACCCACTGCTTTGGGGACAGCGGCTCTATCTCCAGACGTACAGTCCCTGTTTTCTTTGTCCTATAGCCCCTGAAAAAGACAAATGCCAGGGATGCAATGATAAACATGGCAATGGTCATATTGATTGTAAGAGACATGAGGCCCCCGTCTATTTCCTGTTTTGCCAGCAGATTTAATACAATATTTCCATCCGGTGACACCCTGGTATACCTTCCGGCCTGCGCTCCTGCATTTCCTATAATCATAAGCATTAGCGGGTCATAACCAGTGGCATGGATAACGGGAATCGTAATGCCGCATATAAATGCCAGGCCTGCAAAGCCTCCTGCCAAAGCCGAAACACACCATGCTGACAAAAACAGAATGACAGGCACCATCCACACCATCTTTCCGAATACATTGATCAGCCGGCGCATAACCTGTTCCAGGCAGCCGTTGGTGGTAATGATTCCAAACAACAGGGTCAGGCCGAACAACGTGATGAAAAGCGAGGAACTGTAACCAGCCACAATCTCCTTTGTCGTATAATCCCCGCTGACATATCCCAGAATAACTGCGGCAGCCATGGCCAATACCCCTACGTTCAGCTTTCTGAAAAAACCAATGGCGATCACCGCAACCAGTATCAATAATGCTACAATCCCAATATTCATAGATTACCCCACATCTCCCCATCGTTCCATGGCACGGTCCACAAAGGCCGCGCTGCTGCCCGCATAATTTGCAGGCTCCAGCAGTTCCTCCAGTGTCTCCCTGTTAATCTTACTGGTGACACGGCAATCCTCCAGCAAAACATCCAAAAGCATCCTGTCCTCCTCAAACGCTTTCATGGAGCCGTCGTAAATGACATCATGTGCATTCTGCCTCCCCAGATAATGGCCCAGGTTTAACATAGCCCTCTCTGATACAATCAGGCCCTTTGTCATATAGAGATTCTTTCGGATCCTGTCCTCATGCACAATCATATTTTCCAGAATGATTTTCAGCATGGCAATCGCTCCGTCCAACATAATACATATCTGTGGAATATAACTCCATTCTGTCTGCCAAAACGACATATCCCTCTCATGCTCCTGAATCATGGCTCCAAAGCTTAAGGCAGCATTGGCCTGCACGATGCGGACCGTGGCCAATATATTTTCACATACCATGGGATTCCTTTTATGAGGCATGGTGCTGGAGCCCACCTTTCCCATGGCAAAGCTCTCCTCCAATTCACATATTTCCGTGCGCTCCAGGTTTATGAATTCATTGGAAATCTTTCCCACTGTTCCCGCAATCATTGCAACCGTTGAGGCGAACTCTGCAAAGCCATCTCTTGCCACATGCCATGTTGTGACCGGCACACTAAGTCCCAGGTTTTTACAATATCTTTCCTGTACGTCAAAGCCCTGGTCTCCCAGTGATGCCAGCGTGCCTGCCGCCCCTGCCAGCTGGCCCACCAGGTACCTGGACTTTCCCTCCTCCAGGCGTTCCAAATGCCTTCCGAATTCATCGGCCCAGATGGCTATTTTATATCCCAGTGTAATGGGGACTGCGTGCTGTCCGTGGGTCCTGCCTGCCATAACCAGATTCTGGTTCTCCTTTGCCCGTTTCAGACAGAGCCCCAGCAGTTCCTTTACCTGGGATGTCAGTATCCTGTGAGCGTCCTTGATCTGCAGTACTACGGCCGTATCCATGATATCCTGGGTTGTTGCCCCCCAGTGGATGTATCCTCCGGCCTTCTTTCCGCACACCTTTTCAAATCCGCGTATCTGGGGCATCAGCGGATGCGACGTTGCAAAGAAACCCTTTCGCACCTCATCCATATTCATATTTTCCCATTTTGCGCACTTCCGGATATGCTCACCTGCCTCCTTCGGCACAATTCCCAGCTCCGTTTCCGCCTCTGCCAGCGCCACCCATGCATTCAGCCAGTTCTGCATAAGCTGTTCATCTGAAAATACCGCCCTCATTTCCGGTGTTCCATATTGGTCCTTAAACATATCTGAATCTATAACAAATGATGCCATCCTAATCTCTCCTGTTCTGTTTTTCTCTATTTTCCCGCAACTCCGCTTTTCCTTGCCGCCTTTGCAACCGCCTCTGCCACTGCTTTTCCCACCCGCTCATCAAAAGCAGCGGGAATCACATATTCCTCCGTCAGCTCTTCCTCTGATATCAGACCGGCAATGGCTTTTGCTGCCGCTATCTTCATGTCGTCATTGATGTCTCTTGCCCTGACGTCAAATGTACCGCGAAAAATGCCAGGAAAGGCCAGGACGTTATTTACCTGGTTGGGATAATCACTGCGGCCGGTTGCCACAACCCTTGCCCCTGCTGCTTTTGCCTGCTCCGGATAAATCTCCGGCGTAGGATTGGCGCAGGCAAATATAATCGCATCCCCCGCCATGGAGGCCACCATCTCCTCTGTCAGGGTACCTGGGGCGCTGACACCAATAAACACATCGGCTCCTACGATTACTTCTTTTAAAGTGCCTCTGCGGCATTCCCGGTTGGTGATTTCTGCTATCTCCGCCTTGACGGCATTCATGCCCTGTTCCCGTCCCTTGTACACAGCTCCGGTACGGTCGCATAATGTCACGTCCTTTATTCCATATGTAAGCAGAAGCTTTGTGATGGATATGGCTGCCGCTCCTGCCCCGTTCAAAACCACCCTGACCTGATCCGGCCTTTTTCCCACCAGCCTCAAAGCATTGGCAAGCCCTGCCAGAGTGACCACTGCCGTTCCATGCTGGTCGTCGTGGAAAATAGGAATATCACAGATTTCCTTCAACCGTCTCTCTATCTCAAAGCATCTGGGTGCCGAGATATCCTCCAGGTTAACTCCGCCGAAGCTTCCTGAAATCAGATGGATGGTTTTTACGATTTCATCCACATCCTTACTTTTAATACAGAGTGGAAAGGCATCTACATCCCCGAATGTTTTAAACAGAACGCATTTGCCCTCCATCACAGGCATTCCCGCCTCCGGTCCTATGTCGCCGAGCCCGAGTACAGCTGTTCCGTCCGTAACCACCAGGCACATGTTCCATCTTCTAGTCAGATCAAACGATTTTTCCACATCCTTCTGAATTTCCAGACAGGGCTGCGCCACGCCGGGTGTGTACGCCAGTGACAGGTCCTCCCGTGTCCTGACCGGAACCGTAGAAACCACCGCTATTTTGCCTCTCTTCTCATAATGCATTTTTAAACTTTCCGCTGCATAATCCCGCTTTGATTCTGTCATGTTTTCCCCTCATTCTTTTATCTGTTTCTCTGTTACCCGGCCGGATAAGTTATATTTATTATATCTATTGTACCGGAATCTGTACAATATCAATGATTAATGGAACCATAGTTCCTATCTATCCTGATAAAATAATATCAAATCATGGCTTCAGGACGAATGACCTGAGCAAACTGTTCCCTGCTCATAAAACCTAGCTCTGCGCAGGCATCCCTCAGGGATATATTCTCCCTGTACGCTTTCTTTGCTGTCTTAGCCCCATTGTCATATCCTATATATGGATTCAGTGCAGTGACCAGCATCAGCGAATTGTGAAGATTCCAGTCCATCCGTTCCCGGTTGGCCTTTATTCCGGACACGCAGTTTTTGCAAAAGGAGTCTGTTCCATCTGCAAGCAGATTTACTGACTGCAGAAAATTGTAAATACACACCGGCATAAACACATTGAGTTCAAAATTCCCCTGAGAGGCTGCCAGCCCCACGGCCGTATCATTTCCCATGACCTGTACCGCTATCATGGTCATGGCCTCGCATTGGGTAGGGTTTACCTTGCCCGGCATAATGGAGCTTCCCGGTTCATTTTCCGGAATTGTAATCTCTCCCAGGCCGCAGCGGGGCCCGCTGGCAAGCCACCGTATGTCGTTAGCCATCTTCATCATATTAGCCGCCAGTGCCTTCAGGGCCCCATGGGCAAATACCAGGGCATCCCTGGAGGAAAGTCCGTGGAATTTGTTCTTTTCCGGTATAAAGGGTTTATCGGTAAGTTCAGACAATATTTTTATTGCTTCCTCCGAAAATCCCCGGGGCGTATTCAGCCCTGTTCCCACTGCCGTGCCTCCCAGAGCCAGCTCCCTTAGTCCGGGCAGGGATGCTTCTATCATAGACTTCCCCTTTTCTGTCATTTCCCTCCATCCGCTTATCTCCTGGGAAAATCCAATAGGTGTCGCGTCCTGAAGATGAGTTCTGCCGGTTTTTACGATTCCCCGGTTTTCTTCTTCCAGTCTCCTCAGCGTCCCGGTAAGCCCTGACAGCGCAGGCAGAAGCCGGTCCTCCATAGACATAACTGCGGCCAGATGCATGGCAGATGGAAATACGTCATTGGAGCTCTGAGACATATTTACATGGTCATTGGGGTGAAGCATGCTTTCTCCCGCCAGCCTGTTTCCCCTGTTGGCAATCACTTCATTTACATTCATATTGGTCTGGGTCCCGCTTCCCGTCTGCCAGACCGAAAGCGGAAAATTCCCGTCCAGCCGTCCTTCCTCCAGTTCATCACATACCCTTATAATCAGGTCCCGGCGTCTGAGATCCAGTTTTCCCAGGTTGTAGTTGGCCATTGCCGCTGCTTTTTTCAGCATTCCCAATGCCCGGATAAGCTCCGGCGGCATCTTTTCACTCCCTATCCTGAAATTCTCATAGCTTCGCTGTGTCTGCGCGCCCCAGTACACATCTGCCGGCACCTTCATCTCCCCCATTGAATCCCGTTCCACACGATACTCCATAAAAATACCTCTTTCCTGTTTTTTTCCATTATAAAAAAAACTACCGCCCATGAGAAATTCATACTTTCTATGGCACGATAGTTTTTGGCTATTATCCGGTTAAGAGCGGTATTTATTTATCCTGATATCTTCCAATAAAATCAATAAACTTCCTGGCACTGCCCGAAAGGTATTTATTACGGTTCCACATCAGCCCTGTTTCAAACTCAATTGGCCGGGCAAACCGTTTTGCGGTTATCTTGGGATTGTCCCTGATGGCACTGACCTGGTCATCCAGCACAGCGGCAATTCCGCATTCCTGGGCTACCATGTCAAACACAGTGGATTGTTCCCTGACATAACGCAGGGATGGGTGTACCCCCGCCCTCTTCATGTTTTCCAAAAGCAGGCGTTCCGTATAGGTAGAGCCCATGCGGTACATGATAATCGGCTCATTTTCCAACATGTCAATGGATATCATGGGCTGGGAGGCAAAGGGATGGCTGCAGGATACAATCATTTTCAGTTCTCCGCCCCGTATGGCCCTGGATTCAATCTCATCATCATGAATCAGGTCAATTACCCCATACCCCACTTCCAGTTCTTCCTGCTTTAACAATGTCACTATATCCATAGTTCCCAAATCAGACAGTTCCAGTTCAATGTCAGGATATTCCTTTGGAAACTTCCTGAGAAGCACCTTCCACAGCCAGGATCCCACCGTGGAAGGGAATGCAGCCTTCAGATGCTTTTTGCCGGAAGGCTTCAAATCTTCCATGATTTCCTCCAGATCCCTTATCTCATCCAGAACTTTTTCACCTTTTGCAAGAAATATTTCCCCTGCCCCGGTAATGCGGATTCCTTTATTATCCCTCTCCATCAGCTTTATCCCCAGCTCATCTTCCAGCTTCTGGATTGCCACACTGATTGTAGGCTGGGAAACATGCAGCTCCTGTGCTGCCTTTGTATAATTCTTGTATCTGTTTACCGCGGAAAAGTACTCTATTTGCCTTAATTCCATCTTCCACTCCCCTCTTAGCGGACACCGCATTTTCCTTTAAAACAACCCCTCATTCTTCTGCTCCAGCACCTTAATTCCATGGTAGAACATTTCGTTATAAGGCGTAGGCACTCCCAGCTCATGGCCCATACGGATGATGGTGCCTCCGAACATTTCCACCTCGGTCTTGCGGCCTGCCTCAATGTCCTGGAGGGTAGACGGTTTATTTTTAGGAGGCACATCCTTAAGCACGCTGGCCTGTTTTTCCATATCCTTTTCAGAAAGGCCGATTCCCTTCTTTCGGGCAATGGCTATAACCTCCCGCATCAGTTCCTCACGGATGAAATTGGCATCGGCGCTTACGCTCCAGGCCCCGAAGGGAATGCCCAGGACAGCGGCGCTCTGGTTCTCACTGACATTGCACATGTATTTATACCAGATGGCCCGCTCCATATCCTCCGGAACAACGGTACGTATGCCCGCCCCCTCAAACAGCTCCTTCACAGCCTGTACCCTGGGGGACACTGTCTCATTGTGCTTCTCCCCCATTTCAATCCGGGCAGCCTTTGGATTAAAGGAGGCGCACCCGTCCTTCATGACCACGCTTACCTTTGCCAGGGAATACAGCAGATTATCCCATCCAAATACCGCTGCCACCTTTTCCTCTGCCTCCACCCCGTTTAACGGAGCCATAATAAGGGTATCCGGCCCAATCTGGTTTCTCATGTCCTCCAAAGCCTGGGACAGGGCAGGAAACTTGGTGATGATAATAGCTAAATCCGGATAATCCTGATCGCAGGTTTCCTCCGGGGATACGATGTTGAAATGGTGGCGGACCCCATTGACCATGACGCCTTCCTGTTCCAGACGTTCACGGCGGCTGCCCCCTGCAATCACACGCAGATTATCTCCCATCAGAGGCCCCAGATGACTGGCCAGGAAACAGCCAATGGCTCCCAGTCCAATGAGGGATACGGTTCTTATTTCTCTTTTCTGATTCATCCTGATTCCTTCTTTCATACGTTTATACTCATCTGAAGCGCAAGGGAATAAATAATGCGCTCTTTTACATGTTTCTCAGTCAGCTGGGTCAATGCGCGCTCATAATAGTCCAGCTGGACTCTGTAGCGCTCTGCCAGCATCTTTGCCCCCTGTTCCGGACTTCCCTCCGGCACATGGTCTGTTTTATAGTCAATGAGGACCAGTCCGTCCTCTTCCTCCAGATAGGCGTCGATGATTCCCTGGATAAGTACCAGCTCGTCGGAATCACCAAGGCCCATTTCCCTGGCAGGTATGCCTATGATAAACTGCTGCTCCTTATGGATGCGTCCCTCTGCCTGTGCTTTCGCCATACGCGTTCCCAAGGGACTGGACAGGAAATTCCATATGACATTGGGATTAATAAAGTCACGGGCTTCCTGGTCCAGAAATCCGTTCTCCAGAAGCTCATCCACCACCGGCTTTACCTCTGACAGGCTGTGTATCTCATGGAACCGGATATGCTCCAGAACCGCGTGGTATGCGGTTCCCCGCAGAGCTCCGCGGTTCGGGCCGGATGAAGATGGTTTATTCGGTTCTCCTGATTCCCTGAATCCGGGGCCTGCCACATCCTGTTTTCCCCTCAGCGCCGTCAGCTCACCAAGGGCTGCCCCCTCCAGATTGTCACGGTCCGTGCCAATGGCATCCTCTGCCCGTCCTATCTGGCTCTGTTTTTTGAGCTCGGATACAGACACCATGGCGTACAGTCCGGTATCTGATTCATAAGGGTATTCATATTCCAGGGCTTTTCTGAGACGTGTTCCAAATGCTGCATCATACACCTTCTCCCCATCCAGGTTCAGAAGGTCTTCCTTTTTCATCTTCCGTATGATTTGCCGGGTAATTTCCTCGCCAATCAGATCTTTTACCTGAATCTGGCGCATTTCCATGTGGGAGGCAGGAATTGCGGGCTGGGCCATAAGGAGCCAGTCCAGGCAGGAATTGGCTGAAGCCAGTATGGTATAGGGCAGCTGGCCCTGGGACAGGGGAATGTCCTTCCATTTTCCCAGCTTATTCTCCAGCGACTTATCCGCGGCTGTCATAATCAGCTTTTCCTTGGCCCTGGTCATGGCCACATAAAGGACCCTGAGCTCCTCCCCCATTGTTTCCAGCTCCATCCGGCGCTTCAATGCCTGCTTTTTAAGAGTCGGCGCCTTGACCCGCAGCTCCAGGTCCAGGAAATCTGCCGCTGCCCCTAAATCCGCATCCAGAAGAATCTGTCCGTACGCATCCTGCTTGTTAAAACGCTTGCCCAGGCCAGCCAGAAATACCACTGGGAATTCCAGACCTTTGCTCTTGTGAATACTCATGATGCGCACCGTATTGTCCTGCTCACCGGCCACGCTGGCCTCACCGAAATCCGTATCAAATTTCTTCAGTTTTTCAATGTACCTTACAAAATGAAACAGACCCTTGTAGCTGGTGGATTCATAGGCAGCTGCCTTTTCCACCAGCATGTCCAGGTTGGCCCGTCTCGTCTCCCCGGCCGGCATGGCGGATACATAGTCGTAATATCCGCTCTCCTTGTATACCCGGTACAGCAGCTCATGGATAGGCAGATGCCTTGCCTCCCCCCGCAGCCGTTCCATAAGGAGTGACAGCTTAAGGGATTTAAGGGAAATGGAATGGGCTGCCCCTGCCGGTATGCTGCATAATCCCACTGTGATTAAGCCTTCTTCCCTGTCAGGATTTTCCTCCTGCCCCGGCCCTTCTCCCAGCCTCAGTCCTTCCTCCTGCTCCGGTTCTTCCTCCTGCCCCGGCTCTTTTCCCGGCCTCAGTTCTTCCTCCGGCCCCGGCCCTTCCTCCAGCCAGAGCCTCCACGCCCCGTATACCCCCCTGTCCTGGCCCTTTTTGGAATTCCGCTTGTAGGCGGCCATCATCCAGGCCATCTCCTCATCATCCATCCCCACAATGGGTGAGCGCATAACGGCTGCCAGCGGAATATCCTGCATGGGATTATCAACAACAGACAGAAGGCTGAGAACCGTCTCCACCTCAACCGTGTTGAAATATCCTGTCCTGGTCTGGGCAAAAGCCGGGATGCCTTCATTCATCAGCACATTTACAAATACCTCCGACCATCCCGTCATGCTTCTGAGCAGGATAACCATGTCGCCGTAACGGGCCCTGCGGTAAGCTCCCCTGGATTTGTCCCACACCAAAAGCCCCTGGCCTTGGCTTACCAGCTGGCGTATCCTTCCGGCAATCAGTCTGGCTTCCAGCTCTTTTGCCGTATAATCAAGGGAGTCTTCATCCAGCTGCTTCAGTGCTTCCGCGCCCGTATCCACCATGAGAAGCTCCGTAGGCGTTCCTGCAAGGAAGGAAACAGGGCCGGATTCCTGCGTGTCAGACTCCCCCTCTTCCAGTCCCAGGCCACAAACCGTTTTCCTGTTCACTTCCTCAAATACCGCTCCTGGATAAAGGGCCGTCTCAGGCGTGTATGTGATTCCTCCCAGATTCTTTGTCATGATTTGATAAAACACATCATTGACACTGGTCAGCACAGACTCCCTGCTCCGGAAGTTCTGCTGTAATTCAATCATCTGGTACGGTCCGCCCTGCCTGGAATATTTTTCATATTTATCCATAAAAAGCTCCGGCCTGGCCAGACGGAACCTGTATATGCTCTGCTTTACATCCCCCACCATAAATACGTTGGGATAACCGAACCGCTCCCTGGAAATGCTGGTAATCAATGCTTCCTGGACATAATTGCTGTCCTGGTACTCGTCCACCAATATCTCCTCATACTGCCGGCTGAGCTCGTCTGCCACCTGGGACGGAAGGCGGGAAACCCTTTCTTCCCCGTTTCCGTTTTCCTCCCGCACATACAGAACCTCCAGCGCCAGATGCTCCAAATCATTAAAATCCAGCACGTTCCGCTCCCGCTTGGCATCCCTGTATGCCTGGTCGAACATGCCTGTAAGCCTTAAGAGCTCCCGGATGACCCTTCTGGTCCCTCTCATGCTTTCCACTACTTCCTGCGGACTCTGCTGGCCGTAGAGCTCCCTGCATTTTGCCACGGCCTTCTTGACCCGGTCCCTGCATGCGCTTACAAATGCCTTCTTATCACCGTCAATATCCTTGCTCCGGATGGATGCCAGACGGTCGAAGCTCATATTCTTCAGGCTGTTATACAGAGCTTCAAAGCTGCCTGTGGAAGCGGCCCTTCCTATGGCCTCGATTTTACTTTTGTCGCTTATGAGCATGGGCTCGTATGCCAGGGGGCCGTTTTCCTCCAGGCACACATCAAGGGCTTCCCCCAGCTGCCCGGAAAGCTCTGCCATCTGTCTGGCCACATCCTCCATCAGGAACACCATCCAGGGGCTTTCCTCCATTTCCCCGATGCTTTCCTCCTCCAGCTCCTTCTGACAGGCTGCAAGCCATTCCTGCGGCCATGGATGGCTCTGGGAAAACTGCCATGCCTGGAGAATCACATCCTCGATTCCCCTGTCTGACTTTCCCCGTCCGAAATGCTCCACGAACCTTCCAAACTCCTCATCCGCCTCATCGTAACAGTTTTCCAGCATTTCCCCCATACAGTCCCCCCGCAGAAGGGACAGCTCCCCCTCATCCCCGATACGGAAGGCCGGATCTATGTCCAGGCTGTTATAATGGCTGCGGATGATATTCAGGCAGAAGCTGTCAATGGTGGTAATCTGTGCCTGGGGGATCAGGGCTGCCTGGAGCCACAGATGCTCGTCCTCAGGACGTTCCTTCAGCTTCTGCTCCACTGCGGCGCCTATCCTCTCCCGCATCTCAGCCGCAGCTGCATTGGTAAACGTCATTACCAGCAGCTGGTCAATATCCAGGGGACGGTCTCCTTCGCTTATCATCCGGATGATACGTTCCACCAGCACGGCCGTCTTACCGCTGCCCGCTGCCGCGGACACCAGAAGGTTCCTGTTTCTGCTGTCTATAACCTCTTGCTGTTTACTGGTCCAATTCACTGCCATCTGTTTCCTCATCTCCTTCAGATTCCAATTCCGCCCAGATTTCCTCAGGCTTAAGACCCTTGAGCTTGCGGTATCCATAGCCTGCTGTCTTGGTATCGAACCCGCACACTGCATGGTAGGGGCAATAGTCGCAGGCTGTCCTGTTTCCCTGTTTGTAAGGCTTTAAGTCCACATTTCCCATCAGTATATCCTGCCCGGCTTCCCTGAGCCTCCGGTTCACAAACCGGCGCAGATCCTGAAAACGTCTGGTGCTGGCCACAGACGAGCGGCTTTCCTGGACATAGCTATCCTTGATCGCTACGGGTATCACATCGGATTCCTTCTCTATCTCCCGGTCCAGATGCCGGATAATATCCAGTTCACTGTTTACCAGACCGTTCATCCTGAGCTGCTTTAATATCTGTTTTTCGATATCCCTTTCATCCATTCCTTCCTGCTTATCCGCAATCGGGTCACCTATGTGGTAGTAGAAGATACCGGCAGGAACCACCTCCTTGTCCGGATGTCTCCTCTCCTCCATCTCCACCGCCGCATCCATATAGACCACCAGCTGAAGCTGCAATCCATAAAACAGGGCAGCCAGGTCAAAGGATGTGGTTCCTGACTTATAGTCAATAATCTTTACATAGACATGGTCCTCATCCCTGCACAGGTCCATACGGTCAATACGTCCGCGAAGCTGCAGCTCTTCATCCTCTGACAGGCCGATGCGCATGGCCTTCAGGTTATCAATGGCTGAAAAGGACACCTCGAATCCCACCGGCTCAAAGTCGCCCTTTTTCACCTGCTCTGCCAGGGCCCATATGGTGCGGTCCGTAATCCGTTCCACCCTGCCTGCCAGATACGCGTTGCGGGCTGAGCTGGACATGATTGTGTTGCCGTATTCCTCCGTTACCTGGGTCACGCATTCCTTTACAAGGCTCTTTCTCCCCTCTTCGGTCAGCTCCCGCCAATCCTGCCCTCTGTCCTTCATGGAGGCAAAGCATCTGTCGATGGACTGGTGGAACAGGTTGCCCATGTCCACTGCCTCCAGCTCGTACTCCTGCCGCTCCATCAGTTCCAGACCATACCGCAGGAAATGGGCGTAGGCACAGGAGGCGAACTGCTCCAGCCGGGTTACGCTGCCCTGCAGTTCCCTGCCGTAAAGGGCTCTGGCAGCTGCCCGTCCGATTCCCCTTTCCTCATAGGAATAAAAAGCAGCGTCCACCAACTGCCTCACCTTATCCCGGTGCTCCTGCGATGTATAAAAATGCTGGAAGAGCTGCATAAAGGCAGCTTCCTCCCGCTCCCTGTCATCCTCCCCCTGTTCCTGCATTCCCCGAAGCCCCTGTATAAGCATCTCCCTGGCATCCCTCCCGGTCTGCACCGGCCATTCCACGGAATGCTCGTCCAGGGTTTTCATTCCGGGAAACAGCTTTCCCACTTCTCCCATGAGATTGGAGGGTCTCTGGCTCTTGCCGTCCGGCGTAAGTCCGGCATAGGTGAGCACCAGCTGTCGGGAGGGCTTTGACATCATAAGATACAGATAAAATTTCTGGATGCAGCCATCCTCTTTTACCGTGGGAGCCAGCTCTATATCCATTTTCCTGAGAGCCGCCCTGTCACGGTCCGATAAAAGGCTTCCCCCGTTCTTTCTCTGGGGCACCGTGCCCTCGTTTACTCCTACGAAAAACAGTACCTTCACTGCTTCCAGACGGCTTCGGGTAATATCCCCCACCATAACCTGATCAACCGTGGCCGGAATCACACCCACCTGGATTTCCTGGAAGCCGGCGTCCAGAATCTGGATATAGTTCTTCATATCCGCTTTTTCCGCGCCCAAAAGTCCTTCCAGCCGCTCAAACAGTTCCAGTACGCGGTCATAGACCTGGCCATATTCCCTGGCCAGGTTCTCATCCCCCGGCTCTTTTCGCTCCAGAAAGAAATCCCTGTACTCCTCCAGCTTTTCCCTCAGCTCCATGTGCTCCAGGAACTGGCGAAGAGCTGCCGTCACAGAGGCAATGGTGGCTCCCTCTGCCTTAAATGCCTCCCGCAAAGGCCGCAGAGGCTCCAGTATCCACATGCGGTATTGGTTCAGCTCCTTCAGGTTCAGCTTTTCACCACCTCTGTACTGCCGTTCCCAACAGGAATCCCAGCGCTTCCACCCCCGTATGCCCAGGGCCCGCACATAATTTTCCAGCCGGTCCGTCATCTGCTCTGCATGTTTCCTGGAACCGTCAAATCCGCTCCCAGCATCTGCCTCCCCTGCATCCCCGGACGTATCTGCCGCCGTATCTGCCGCCGCTCTCTCCTCTGTATCTGCCGACGCCCACTCCTTTGTATCTGCCGCTGCTCTCTCCTTTGTACTCCCAGCCTTCTCATACACCAGTCCTGTTTTCAGATACCGGAACGCGCTCTCATAAGAGAAATCCTTCACCATCTCTAATGCTGCGCGTATCAGCTCCACCATGGGATTTTCCAGAATACTCTTCTTATCATCCAGGAAAT
>OLRX01001877.1_pt1 | contig 14536 bp, 15 predicted proteins | sample 1672991 | NCBI WGS metagenome assembly OLRX01 (sample SAMEA3136744, study PRJEB25190) | human gut metagenome | biome: human gut; feature: human-associated habitat; material: faeces | place: Austria | collected 2013
AGGGAAGGATGGTCAGATCCAAAGCCAGCGCCTTTTCATAGTCCAGGTTGAAATATGCGACCTCGGCCTTGACCGCCGCTACCTGATGGGGATATTTATCGGCAAAGGATTCCAGCGTGTCCAAGGCTCCTTCTTTGCCATCCATGATCTCATAGCAGACCATGCGGACTTTCTTGGGAAGTTTCACGACATCCATGTCGACGCCTCCTTCAGTCTTTTTTCTGTAAATAGTAGGTTCCACACCGGCCCCACAGCCGGGTGTCCAGATTTTCCTTTTTGATATCTGCCATCTGCCGAAAGACCGGCTTGATTGCCTATCAGCAAAGACAGTCGAGGCTGTCAGCGGCGGCTCATGAAATGTGCAGTTCATCTTGACCGTTGCTGGCTCGGTTGGCTTTGCTATCTCCCCGATAAATGGGAAGTTATCGACCTGTTTTTGATAGTCTGTTCTGCAAGAAGATAACAGCGGCTTCATGTACTTCTTCTCTTAATTCGCCCTGTGTAGGACTTTTTGCAATCCTCTGTATATCTGAGAGAATACAATTTATGCTCTCATCGGAAAAAAGAGGTGCCAGACAGGTGATAATCCAATACTTCCATATGTCGTCTTTTTCATGTGGACTTAAAACTCTATGAATTAAAGGAACAAGGGCTGATTGGTGTAAAGCGAGCACCGGCAAAATATCACCAGCAACAGGCCAATTACAGTCCTGTATCCACTCCAAAAGAGAGGGTAATATCGGCTCAATCTCATTGTCAGTAAGGTGTTTTAGCCTCTCTATATTTGAACTATCAAATTTATTTTTTGGCACTAAGTCGTGAATATCTGTCATATTAGCTCTTAATCTCCATCTCAAATATTATTTTGTCGTTCTCCAAATACTTTTTTCTTTCTTAAAGAAGACGGAGCGTGTTGTTCACCTTGTCTGTACCATACGCGGTACGCATGGCATTCACTCCTCTAAGCGTTTCAGGTACGGAGCAGGGACCACCTTTGTCAGCCACACTCCATTGGCGGATAAATAAAAGAGATATCCGTCGCGGTGCATCTGTCCGGCATCCACCAGGTAAATCACAGGCTGGCCGTGCCGTTGGCCTACTTTTTCGGCGGTTTCGGGATCTGGGGACAGATGGACATACAGGCGGCTTTGGGGAAGCAGTCCCTGGACCTCGATGGAGGCGGCAAACCGCTGGGCTGTTCCGTGGTACAGCGTCTCCGGTGGTTCAGTCACGGGGAGTTCCACATCCACCTGAATGGAGTGGCCCTGGTTGGCCCGGATTTTTGTCCCGTCCTCGCTGAAGGAATACCGCTGCTTTTCATCACTCCGCACGATTTCCTCCAGAATGTCCCGGTTGATGGGGTATTTTCTGCTGATACCCGCCAGCAGCGCATTGACATCCGCCCAGCCATGGGTATCCAACTTGATCCCAATAACCTCCGGCTTGTGCCGAAGGATCAAGCTGATATACTTGCTGATCCTTGTAAGATCGGGTGTTGTTTCTCTCATGGTGCCCTCCGCATTCTCAAATTGCCTCCACCCGGATAATAGGCCGGTAGAAGTCATAGTCGCCGTTTAGTTCCTTGTCTTCCTGCACTTCCGGCTTGTAGTGGGGCGAACAGGGCAAGAAACCGAGGAAAATTCCAAGTCCGCCGCAGATGCTGCGCCCGCCATCACCGCCGCAGGTGGTAAACTGCTCGGCCTTCACCACCTCCCGCATATAGGGGTCATAGGCGATGGACAGGCCGAAGAAGTTGGGCTCCTCCATATCGAAGGGCTTGTCCTCATCCTCCGGGCTTTCAAAGTGGTGCAGGTGCATGGAGTAGTCTATTCCATCCCCCCAAGGGAACAGGGTGCGGCACCCGCCGCCGCACAGATAGGCCCACTCGTCCGCCGTGGGCAGCGAAAGGCCCTGCTGTTCCAGCCGGTTCAGAAGCGTATCGTAGTCCATGGGGTGATAGACCCAGATTTGAAAGCCTTTTGCCGTCCGTTCAATGCGGGCGGACTGGTGCAGGGTCAGGCTGTCAAGATCGCTCCAGGCAAACTCCCGGAATTTCTTCAGCCAGTCGGGGTGGGCCGTCAGCCTGGGATAGTCCATCTTGACTGGCTCCCAGCAGAGTTCCTCCAGCTCTCGGCCCACCAGCATGGGTCCAATGGCCGCCTGCCGAATGGGAGCCATGCTTTCCCGGATCATCTCCTCTGGGTCCCGCTCCATTTCCCATTCCCGGAACAGATACTCCAATTCCTCCCGGCTCTCCTGATTCAGTCCCACGGAAAACTGCTCCCAGCCCAGGGTGACGGTATCGCCGGGGACAAAGACGAACTCCCGACCATCTTTCTTGAAGATGCCGGTGGTGCAGCTCTGGCCCCAGCGGTCAAAAGTATGTAGACCGAGAAAGGTCATATCATAACGGGCAGCCAGGCTCTCCATCAGCACCTGCTTCTCGATGTTTTCCATTTGATTGAATTGGGTGCGGAATAGTCTTTTGTTCATAACAAGTCCTCCTACAGCCTATCCAGGTTTTCCTGTAAATCGCCCTGCATCAAGTGCTGGGCAATGGCTTGGTTCAGTGCCTTATGGGGGTGATAGGCTGCCTGCTCTACATCGTGCAGGCACTCCTCCATCAATGCCTCCGGAGAAATGCCTTCCCGTTTGCCATAAAGATGGCCGAAGGCATAGCACACGGACTTGAGAAAGTCGAAAATATAGTCGTGATTTCCACGCATACTGGGCAGGTCGTTGAACGAGCCCATACCTCCGTATGCCCGAAGATGGTGGGCAACCTCCCGCCGCTGGTTCCAGTCCTGAATGTCCCGCTCCAACCAGTCGATCCAGTTTTGGAACTCTGGATGGTCTGCCAGAAGGATGGAGCGCAGACAGGTCAGAGCCTCGGTATAAATATCTGTCTGTTTCATCAGAACCCTCCTGATTCTTTTAACGCTCCCTCATAGGTGTGGTTTTCCCAGATGGCCTCAAATTCCGCTTTCTCTATGACGCAGGCGTGGAACTCCTCGCCCCAGACATGGGCATTCAATTCCTCCACAGTGGGGACGGGCGTGATTTCAATAGCTCCATCGTAAAGGTCAGAGATGTTGCGGGTGTGGCCGTTCATAAAGATGTCAATGGAGCGGAGGGCCAGCCGCTCATTTCCTGTATCAACTTCATAGAGGATTACCGACGGTTCTCCTTCTGGTGTGTCCTCCCAAAAGAGCTTGATGTACTCGATCACGCCCAGATAGGTCCGCATCGTTTTTTCATCGTCACAGGCTGCCCGGATCATCTTGGACAGCAGCATCAGGTCATCGATGTATTGAGAATACACGCAGAACACATCCTCATCGGAGTCGAAGTGAAACAGATCCATACCGCTGTTGTTTTCCTCAAACTCCTGGATCACGCCCCGGACCAGCCGCTCCCAGTCCTCGCTGCTGCCAGTCAGTCCCAGCCGTCGGAATTCCTCTGTCCGGAATCCGTCGCTGATCTTCAGCAGAAGGGAGATCGCATAGGGGTGGTGGGGAACAAAAAAGAATGGCACGATCTGCTCCGGCTTCACCCAAATTTTGAATGGCGGGCGCGGATCAGGTATCCAGGGCAGGATCTCCCATTCGTCCTCTGGCCGGTTTCCGTATTGGCAAAGGTCTTTCATTGCTTCACCGCCTGTTCAAGTTTCTTTCTGCATTTCTCAATGTGGGCTTGCTTGGCGGCCATGATCTCCCGTACCGTCTCTGTCTTCATCTGCAATAGAAGCGCAATCTTCCCAACAGGCATCCCGTCCGCTGCCAGCATACAGAGAATTTCCTTCTGTGCGGAGGCCTTTCCAGCACCAAAACCAGTATCATAGTCGTGAGACAGCAAAGCAAAGAATTGCTCCGGTGTCAGAAAGGAAATCCGTTCCTGCTCCCCGTGATCGATCCTGCTGCGGGGCATTTCCAGTTCATAGAGTTTCATTTCTGCCATACTATACTTCAATCGCAAAGCATTTCATTCTGTGTCACCCGGCGCAGCTCGTCCCGCACCTCCATCAACGCAAAGCCCAGCAGGTTTTGTCCACGCCACTGCGTGGGGTCCTGGGCCTCTTGGGAGCTGGCTGCGAGGCGAATGCCCCAGATGTTATCGTAGGGACTGGCCTCCACCAGCACACTGTCCCCGGTGGAGAGGAGAAACTCCCGCAGATCGCGGTTCTGGCTGAATTTGCACCAGTTGCCATTCAGCACAATGGCGTATTTGAACTTGTCCCACACCTTCTGGTCAAAGCCCCGCACCTTGCGGCCCAGGGCCTTGATCTGCCTGGGATCACTGCACGCCAGAACCTCCTTGCGAATCTCCTCGTCGCCAAACAGCTGGGCTTTTCCCGCCATCATATACTGCTCCATGCAGAGATAGGTGTCGGCGATGGACCAGAAGTCCTCCATCCACCACTGGCTGAGGCAGCTTTTCGTTAGCTGGCCGCCCTCGGCAGGCTGATGGCCCCAGAATAGGTACAGTTCTCGCTTTCTCCCCATGGAAAATTCCTGCTGGAGCCACTGGTGGGTGTACTTGGGCTGGCCCTCCGGCTGCCATGCATCCACCCAGAAGTCACCATGCTCCAGCACCTCAACCTTGTCCTCGTCATCCCACCAGCCCGTCCAGGTCACCGGTTCGGGAAAGAGGGTGCGGTATTCCGTCCGCTCCTCCGATGAGAGGGCGTCCAGCCAATCGCCAAATCGGTCTATGTAATCCTCCCCAGAGCCCATGCGCCAGCCGATGGAGTATCGCTCGATCTCCCGGTGAGCCAGCCAAGGGGGAGGCATGATTTTCTTATCCTGTAGCGCCATAGGGTTTGTCCTTTCCTGTTAGATGCTGCCGCAGTTCTTCTGTCATATCCAGTGGAGTACCGTCCAGGGATGTGATTTGTTCCAACTCCGTTTCAGTCAGATTTTTCAGGAAAATGCAGTATTCGTTTGGGTATCCGCCTACAAACTCCATTTTTGGTATCCCGATCTGCTGTGGGTTGGTGATCCACAGGCAAGGCTCCCCCGTAGCCCAAAACTGGGTCAGAGTAAGAACTTGGCCGTTGTAAATAACTTTCTGCTCCATCCTCATTCCTCCTGCATTTTCTTCAGCAGCTTCACGATCCGCTCCCGGTTCTTTGCGGTTTTCATGAAGGTGGGGAGATGGTCGGCCTGGGTCTTTTTCGGACTTCCAAACGGCTTTTCCCGCAGGCCGGCGGTTTAGGCGAGGTTTTTTCCAGCCCTGTAAGGGCCTATAACCGGGTTGCAGCCCATGACACATGAATTTCCATTTTTTCCATATTCTCTGCAGCACCGTTACGCAAACAGGCAGCTGCTGTTCCAACGAAAATTTTTCATCTGTGATAATCTGCTGCCGGAAGCCTGCTTCGCCTGACGCCTGGCTCCATAAAAAACGGCTTTGCCAGGAAAAGGACACCACCATGGCATGCCAGCACGCCGAAGCGAAAAGCTGCGCATATGCCGTCACATTTTCTTCTCTAGCAGGCTGCTGACGCATATCAGGCTCACAAGCTGCACAAGAATAATACCGCCTACCACGAGCGCCGGAACTGTATAGCCCATACACACAAAAACCACAAGGGAAATTCCCAGCAGTGTCGTAGTAAGCATGCCGGTGATATTGCCGGCCTTTTCTTTTATTGCAATATTGCGTTCATCCAGCGCCTCCTTCTGATAGGCGCCGTCCTTCTCCCATTTTGCAAGCACACGGTTTGTATTGCCCACACCGAATGCCATAGCGAACAGAAGCCCAAGGCCAATATCCACTTGGTGCGGCAGCTTCAGTAAAGCCAACGCCATCAGGGCCAGCGCAGCCGCTGCATAGGAAACATAACTGATTGTGCGTTTCATTCAAAAACTTCCTTTCATTCTTCTTCATAAATAAAAATATCTTCAATAGACATGCCGAAATAGCGCGCTATCTTGAACGCCAGTAGAATGGAGGGGTTGTACCTGCCATTTTCCAGCGAGCCTATTGTTTGCCGTGAGACGCACAGAGCATCGGCTAGTTCTTCCTGGCGAATGCCCCGCTGCCTGCGAAGCGCTTCCAAATTATTCTTCATACAGCCTTATCCTTTTTACTTCCCGTGTGCTTTTGAATGGAAAGCTCGCTTTCCATAACGGCATCATACTACTTCCTTTTCAAAATGTCAAGCATGCTTTCCATCGGTGGGTTCTTTTGTGTGAAATTTGAAAAACAATCCGGCATACCGACCAAAAGAGGCTGGATAAACTTGTAACTTCTGGCCAGATATAGTATAATATTTACTTGTGCTGGTATGCCTGTGGGAGGGCGGGGGAAACCTCACGGCACAAGAGGGAAAGTATCAAGAGAAAGAGGGAACAGGCACATGGCAGACTATTTGGCACTGGATAAAGCTGCACTGGAGGAAGAACACGCGGCGTTGCTGGCTGCATACGGGGAATATGCTGCGCGGGGGCCGAAGCTTGATATGTCGCGCGGCAAGCCTTCTGCTGAACAGCTGGATCTTTCCATGGATCTTCTTTATATGACGGACTATCATGGAGAAGGCGGGACGGATGCACGCAACTATGGCAGCCTAGAGGGGATGCCGGAGGCGCGCCGCTTTTTCGCCGAAATACTTCAGGTGCAGCCGCAGGAGGTTATTGTGGGGGGAAACTCCAGCCTGCAGATGATGTACGACCAAGTTGCCCTTGGCTGGCGCAAGGGCTTCCCCGGCGGGCAGGGGCCCTGGGGGAAAGAAGCCGCACCGAAGTTTATTTGCCCGGTGCCGGGCTATGACAGGCATTTTCGTGTTACAGAAGAATTCGGCTTTGAAATGCTGAATGTGCCCATGGGGCCGAGTGGCCCGGATATGGATATGGTAGAACGACTTGCGGCAGACAGCGCCGTAAAGGGTATTTGGTGCGTGCCGCTGTATTCCAACCCGGATGGTTACACTTACAGCGACGAGACCGTGCGGCGCCTTGCGCGCATGAAGGCTGCTGCGCCTGATTTCCGCATTTTCTGGGATAATGCCTATTGCGTGCATCATTTGACAGATTCGCATGACGCTGTGCTGAATATTCTGGACGAGTGCCGGGCGGCCGGAAATGAGAACAGGCCGCTTTTGTTCTGTTCTCTAAGCAAAGTGACATTTCCAGGTGCCAGTGTGGCTGCCATGGCTGCCAGTGAAGAGAATATTGCCCATATCGTGAAAAACATGTTCCCAATGATCATCAGCTATGACAAAATGAACCAACTGCGCCATGTGCGCTTTCTGAAGGACATGCAGGGCGTTGCAGCACACATGGAAAAACACCGCGCCATTGTGGCGCCTAAATTTGAGGCCGTGTGGCAGGCGTTTCGCGATGGCTTGGCCCCATATGGCGATATTGCGCGCTGGACAACGCCGAACGGCGGGTATTTTATCAGCCTGTACACGCTGGAAGGGTGCGCAAAGCGTACTGTGCAGCTTTGCAAGGAGGCAGGCGTTGTCCTCACAGGGGCGGGCGCGGCATTCCCGTATGGGCGCGATGAACAGGATTCCAACATCCGCATCGCGCCCACATATCCCACATTGCCAGAGCTTCGCCTTGCCTGCGAGCTTCTATGCATTGCCGTGCGCCTTGCAAGCGTGGAAAAACTTCTCGGGGCCTGACCAGCCGCAGGAGTGAAACATAAATTTCCGGAGGGATACCTATGAAGACAAAAGGAAGGCCCTGGCAGTTCTTTGTCGTTGCAATTCTCATCTTTTTGTTCGCATACAGCGCGTTTTTCGGCATTAAGTCGCAGTATGGCGACACGCTCAACACATGGATTAAGGGCGCGGCAGATATTCGCTTCGGCATTGACATCCGCGGCGGTGTAGACGTGACGTTTATGCCCGCAGACGGCTATGATGCCACGGATGAGCAGTTGGAGGCGGCCAAGGCTGTTGTAGAGCAGCGCCTTGTAAACCTGCAAATTACTGACAGTGAAGTATACGCAGATTCCAACAAGGACCGTATCGTGGTGCGCTTCCCGTGGAAGGAAAACGAGACGGAGTTTGACCCGGAGGCTGCCATTCAGGAGATAGGCGCCACTGCGCGGCTTACTTTCCGGGAAGGAAAAGAAACAGATAGTGAGGGATTGCCCTCCGGTATAACGGCAGAGAATATCATCCTGGAAGGGGAGGATATCAAAAGTGCCACAGCGCAGGTGGACACAAACTCTTCCAGTGCAACATATGGCGAGTATTATGTGGCGTTGGAACTGAACGATTCCGGCAAAGAAAAATTTGCCGAGGCCACCGAGCGCTTATCTGGTGAATCGCCCAAGGGCGTCATTTCCATCTGGATGGATGACACCATGATCTCCTACCCGCAGGTGCAGACGGCCATTACGGACGGCCATGCGCAGATTTCTTTGGGCGGCAGTGACGATGCCACGCGGGAGCAGGCTGTCACTCTGGCAAACCAAATTAATTCCGGCGCGCTGCCCTTTGCGCTGGAGGCGGAAAATTTCAGTACCATCAGCCCGTCTTTGGGCGCCAACTCACTGGATGCCATGGTGCTGGCCGGCGTCATTGCATTTGTGCTGGTAGCCCTGTTCATGATATTGAATTACAGGCTGCCTGGCTTTGTGGCGGCCATTGCCCTTTTGGGACAGACGGCTATGACATTGGCCTTTGTGTCCGGTTACTTTGCGGTGTTCCCCAGCTTCACGCTCACGCTGCCGGGCATTGCGGGCATTATCCTTGCCATCGGTATGGGCGTGGATGCCAACGTCATTACAGCAGAGCGTATCAAAGAAGAAATCCGCGCTGGAAAGAGCATTGACGGCGCGCTGAATGCGGGCTTCCGCCGCGGGCTGAAACCCATTATTGACGGCAATGTCACAGTTGTCATTGTGGCTGTGATGCTGATGGGCGCCTTCGGCCCCACAGACGGCATATTTGCCAAGCTGCTGCGCCCTGTGTTTTTCGCCTTTGGCGCTTCTACCGCGGGCACTATCTATTCCTTTGGCTACACGCTTCTGGTAGGTGTGCTGCTGAATTTTGTGTTTGGTGTTGGCTGCACACGCGTGATGCTTCGCGGTATATCAAAGCTCAAATGCATGCGCAGCGCGGTTTTGTACGGCGGCCTCAGGCCTCAGGCGCAGCCAAGGCAGGCAAAAACCTGGAACATCGTGGGGGCGCGCAAAAAATTCTTTGCATTTTCGCTGTGCCTTGTGCTGTTCATTGCAATTTTCAGCGCCGTATTCGGCGTGAAAATGGATATCCAGTTCAAGGGCGGCGCCATGATATCGTACAGCTACGAGGGCGAGGTGCCTGTGGCGGATGTGACAAAAGAGGCCAAGGCCGCCTTGGGCAGTGATGTGACGGTGCAGACGGGTTCTTCTCTTGCTACAGAAGGGCAGACGCTGACGATATCTATGCCCGGCAGCGAGACGATGAGCGCTGAAACAGTAGAAGCACTGACGGCAGCCCTGCAGGAGAATCACCCGGATAACAGCTTCCAGCAGCTTTCTATCACCAATGTTGACCCCACCCTGGGCGGTGAATTTTTTGCCAAAAGCATCGTGGCTATTCTGGCCGCGGCTGTGCTTATCCTCATTTATATTGCAATCCGCTTCAAGAACATCGGTGGGCTGCGCGGCGCTGTGACAGGCATTGTTGCTCTGTTGAACGACATGGTAGTGATTTTCGGCATTTTTGTAGTGCTGCGCATTCCCCTGAACGGGAACTTTATTGCGGCCATGCTCGTTATTCTGGGGTATTCTATCAACGATACGGTTGTTATCTATGACCGCATCCGCGAAAACGAATCTCTGCTGGGCAAAAAGCATGCAGATTTCGCCCAGCTTGTGAACGGTGGTATCAACCAAAGCCTGAGGCGTACCATCAATACCACACTTACCACGCTGCTGGCGCTGGGAACGGTGTGTGTAGTGAGTGTCGTCTTTGGTTTAGACAGTATTTTCACATTCTCATTCCCGCTGATTATCGGCATGATTTCAGGTGTATACAGCTCTGTGTGCATTGCCGGGCCGCTTTGGGTGGCGTGGGAAAAACGCGTCGGTGTAAAAGCCAGAAAAAGATAATACAGATAAAAGAGGGCTTCGGAAGCATTTTCGAGGCCCTTTTTCTGTAATATTTCCAGAAAAGATAGTTTAAGAGATGCTTTATATCTTGTATCGGCTGACGGAGCAGGGGCGATAGCTCAGCCTTTTTCAGCATGTGCAGTACAAGCGCCAGCATACTGCTAAACAACCAATAGAACAAAACAGCGGCCAAAGCAGCGGGAACAATGTTTTTGTTGTGAAAAATAAAAAGATTTTCTATAAAAAACAATATGGTTCGGTCGAAATATACGAATATAATTTCACTACTTTACTTTGATAAAATAATAAAGTATAATGCATTCATACGTTGAACCAGCAAATGAAAACGAGGGGGAAATAAATGATGAAAAAGTTGTTGGCAGGCATTATAAGTGCTCTAACTCTGTGCGCAGCGCTGGCTGGCTGCGGCGGCCAGCCAGCACAGACAGACGACCTTGCATATATTCAGGAAAAGGGCACGCTGAAAATTGGCATCACGTTGTTTCAGCCGATGAATTATTATGATGAAAGCGAACCGGATAAACTGGTGGGGTTCGATACAGAGCTGGCTGAAGCCGTGTGCGAAAAGCTGGGCGTCACACCGGAATTTGTGGTGATAGACTGGGACCAGAAGGTTATTGAGCTGCAGAGCAAAAATATCGACTGCATCTGGAACGGCATGACGATTCTGGATGAATTGAAAGAAAATATTGATTTCAGCATGCCCTACAGCGGAAACATGCAGGTGTGTGTGGTAAGCAAAGACAATGCACAAACATTCCAAAGCACCACAGATATGGCAGATGCAAAAATTGCAGTAGAAGCGGAAAGCGCAGGGCAGAAGGCCGTTGAGGGAGATGAAAGCCTCAGCCAGGCAGAGCTGATTTCCGTAGGCGCGCAAAGCGATGCCCTGATGGAAGTGAAGGCCGGCACGGCCGATGTTGCTGTAATAGACGCAGTTATGGCCTATGCCTCTGTAGGTGAAGGCACCAGCTACAGCGATTTGGCCGTTGTGGATGGCATTGAGCTTGGGAAGGAAGAGTATGGTATTGGCTTCCGCAAGGGCTCTAATGTGGTGGATGAGGTAAACAAAGCCCTTCAGGAGCTGACGGAAGAAGGTATTGTGGAAGAGCTTCAGGCCAAGTATCCTTCTGTGCTTGTCACACTGGGAAAAGACGAGTAAGCCTTGCTTTTCTATACGAGTGTCATTTTGCCTGTGCATAGCTTATAACTAGGAGAATTTGAAAACTATGTCTTTCGCTGTCGTTACCATGAAGCTGCTGGAAGGCTTCGGCACCACTTGCCTGATTTTCTTCGTCACTCTGGCAGCCTCCCTTCCGCTTGGGCTCATCGTGTGCTTTGGCTCCATGAGCCGCTTTAGGCCCTTGCGCTGGCTGACGCGCGCTTTCATCTGGGTAATACGGGGAACGCCGCTGATGCTGCAAATCATTATTGTATTTTATGTGCCCGGCCTTGCCTTCGGTATGCCAGTACAGAGCCGCATGGCTGCTGTTCTGGCCGCATTTATCATCAACTATGCAGCGTATTTTTCCGAGATATACCGCGGAGGCATTGAAAGCATCCCCAAAGGCCAGTATGAGGCCGGGCAGGTGCTTGGCATGACAGACAGGCAGATATTTTTCCGTGTGGTTCTGCTGCAGGTAATAAAGCGCATTGTGCCGCCCATGGGCAACGAGATTATCACACTTGTAAAGGATACCTCGCTGGCACGCGTTATTGCCGTGGGTGAACTCATACGGGCCGCGCAGGACATCGTGAAGCAGTACGCGCTGCTTTGGCCGCTGTTTTATACGGGTGTGTTTTATTTACTGTTCAGCGGCCTGCTGACGCTTGCGCTGCGCGCACTGGAAAAGAAACTGGACTATTATAAGGGGTAAGCTATGGCGGTATTGGAAGTACGGGAACTGAAAAAAAGCTATGGCGGCCAGGAGGTGCTGCGCGGGGTAAGCTTTTGCCTTGAAAAGGGCGAGGTGCTTTCCATCATCGGCTCCTCCGGAAGCGGCAAGACAACGCTTCTCCGCTGCCTGAATTTTCTGGAAACGCCGCAGAGCGGCGCTATCTCGGTCAATGGCGAGGTGCTGTTTGATGCTTCGCAGCCGGAAAAATACAGCCCTGAGGCTATCCGTCAAAAACGGCTGCATTTTGGCCTTGTGTTTCAATCGTTCAACCTGTTTCCACAGTATACAGTGCTGCAGAATATCACACTGGCGCTGAACCTTCGTACGAGGGAACAGGCCAAGCAGCGGGGAGATAAGGCAAGCCCCCGCCAGTTTGGCAGAAACGAAGAAAAGGCGCTGGAGCTTTTGGAAAAAGTGGGGCTTTCTGATAAAAAAGACAGCTACCCCTGCCAGCTTTCAGGAGGCCAGCAGCAGCGTGTGGCGATTGCACGCGCCCTGGCGCTGGAGCCGGATGTGCTGTGCTTCGATGAGCCCACCAGCGCGCTGGACCCTGAGTTGACGGGTGAAGTGCTGCGGGTGATACGCGCGCTGAAAAGCGGTGAGACTACTATGATCGTGGTGACACACGAAATGGAGTTTGCAAAGCATGTTTCAGATAAGGTTATTTTTATGGCAGACGGGCTTGTAGAGGCAAGCGGCACGCCGGAACAATTATTTGGAAAAACGCAGAACGCCCGGCTGTGCGCCTTCCTGCAAACTGTGCAGAAGCCTTAAATCGCTATGCACTGCCGGGCATTTTCGAACGGGGCTTTTGCGGCCGGTCGGCTTTTACAAGGCTGGCCGGCTATTCTTATTTTTGGATAGTGAAAAAGAATTCCTCTTTTCGGCATATGCCATAGTATTTCGCTAAATATTGTGTTATACTAAATCTGATTTTACAGCGGAGGAGTGTGGGAAGGATGCTGCCTGGTCATAAGCCCCGGCGAAAAAATCGGCCCGCTTGAGCTGGGAATGACGCCCAAGCAGATATGGAATGCGCTTTCCTGCCTGTGCGCGGAATGGGGCTTTTCTATTTCAGACACCCACATTGATGAACCCTGGGAGAAGGGCACCGGCAAGCTTTGCTGCCGCTACTTGAATCAAAAATTCTTTTTTATTGTATGGTACTGTCAAAGCCGGGCCATAGAAATTGCGGTAGACCTTCTGCTGCGGGAACAGCTTCCCGTACTGCTCTACGGTATGGATATTTTTCAAACTGAAGCAGAAAAGGTGCTGGCGGCCTTGAAGCAGGTGGGGCCCTGCCTCTGTGATGCCGGGGATGAACAACTTGGCACCAATTATAAATTCAGCAGCCTTGGCCTGCGCCTTTGGAGGGAAAGAGCCTTTCACAGAAAGCTTCTTTTGGATAAGGCGTATAGAGAAGAAATGGCTCTGGTGCTTGAAGAAGAGTATCAGTATCTTTATTTTCAAATCGTTGCTGTTATGGAAAAAGCATGAGCGAACAAGGGAGTTTTTATGCCGAAGGATAAATTTAAAACCGTATATGTCTGCACAAACTGCGGCGAAACATCGCCCCGCTGGATGGGACGCCCTTCCTGCGGGGCGTGGAACACGATGGCGGAGGATGTAGTGCGCGAAGAAAAGCCTGTCAGAGCTTCCGCCGGGGGAAAAGGAGCTGTGCGCGGTATAAGCTCCGGCAGCCTTATTACAGCGCACACTTTAAGTGAAATAAGTGCAACCGAAGAAAAAAGCCGTATTATCACCGGCATCAGTGAACTAGACCGTGTGCTGGGCGGCGGCATTGTGCTGGGCAGTGTCGTCCTTCTGGGCGGCGAGCCGGGCGCGGGCAAATCCACCTTGCTTTTACAGCTTTGCGGGGCCATCAGCAAAGCTGTAAGCGTGCTGTATATCACTGGCGAGGAATCTACCCGTCAAATCAAGCTGCGGGCTTTGCGCTTGGAGGTACCGCAGGACGGCATCCGCCTGGCGGCAGAAACAGAGATAGACGACATCTGCGTATTGATAGAGCAGGAGAAGCCCGGCCTTGTGGTGATAGACTCCATTCAGACGATGCATTGCGGCGATATCTCTTCTTCTGCAGGCAGCGTTTCTCAGGTGAAAGAGTGCACCTCGCGCCTTCTGGCCGTAGCGAAAAACCATGAGATACCCACGTTTATTGTGGGACATGTCAACAAAGACGGCGCTATTGCAGGCCCTAAGGTAATGGAACACATTGTGGATACCGTGCTGTATTTTGAAGGCGATAAAATGCTTCCATACCGTATCCTGCGCGCTGCCAAAAACCGTTATGGTTCCACCAACGAGATCGGTATGTTCGATATGACGGGCAAGGGCCTGAAGGTGGTGGAAAACCCCTCCAAGCTGTTGCTGGAAGGGCGGCCCGTGGGCGTTTCAGGCAACTGTGTGGCATGTACGCTGGAGGGGTCCCGCCCTATTTTATCAGAGATACAGGCGCTTGTGAGCAAAACTGCCTTCGGCACGCCGCGCCGTGCAGCTTCCGGGTTCGATTTTAACCGCACAAATCTGCTGCTGGCTGTGCT
>OLRX01001884.1_pt1 | contig 14495 bp, 10 predicted proteins | sample 1672991 | NCBI WGS metagenome assembly OLRX01 (sample SAMEA3136744, study PRJEB25190) | human gut metagenome | biome: human gut; feature: human-associated habitat; material: faeces | place: Austria | collected 2013
GACCACAGGCACCTGAAGCCTGCGCGTCTGCCAATTCCGCCACTCCTGCATTTCACTATAAATCAGTCAGTCTCGCTGACTGCCTAATTATCATACCTCATAGAAAAAGAAATGTCAACATAGAATTTGAAATTTTTTAAATTATATTTTCAACTTAGACAATTTGCCAAAACAAAGTTTTTTAGAACAACTTAATTATTTTTAGCACTTTAACCTGTTGAAAAAAGGAAACGCTTATGATACAATCTTGAAGGTTTAGATAAAAACAGAAAGGGAGATTATATGAAAGCATTTCTGATATTAGAAGATGGCCATGTGTTCAAAGGAACCAGTATTGGTTCAACAAGAGAAGTCATTAGTGAGATCGTTTTTAACACATCCATGACCGGATATCTCGAAGTAATGACTGACCCATCGTATGCAGGACAGGCTGTCTGCATGACTTATCCTTTGATTGGAAATTACGGAATCTGTTATGAGGACCAGGAATCCAGGAAACCTTGGATCGATGGTTTTATTGTTCGTGAATTATCCCGTATCCCAAGTAACTTCAGAAGCGTGGATACGATTCAGCATTTTCTTGAAAAGCATGATATACCTGGTATTGCCGGTATTGATACTCGTGCTCTCACAAAAATTCTTCGTGAAAAAGGTACCATGAATGGTATGATCACAGTCAACGAAAATTATGATTTAGATGAAATAATCCCCCGTTTAAAAGCATATACAACTGGAAAAGTAGTTGAAAAAGTTACATGCAGTGAGAAGGAAGTACTGAAAGGAAACGGACCGAAGGTTGCTCTTATGGATTTTGGTGCAAAACGCAATATTGCACGTTCTCTGAATGAAAGAGGCTGTCAGGTAACGATTTATCCGGCACTTACATCTGCTGAAGAAATCCTTGCAGACCATCCGGATGGAATCATGCTCAGCAACGGACCTGGAGACCCGAAGGAATGCACTACTATTATAGAAGAAATCCGCAAACTTTATGCGTCAGATGTACCAATTTTTGCAATCTGCCTCGGACATCAGCTGATGGCACTTGCTACAGGCGGTGATACACATAAAATGAAATACGGACACAGAGGAGGCAATCATCCGGTTAAGGATCTTGCAACAGGACGTGTTTATATTTCATCTCAGAACCATGGATACGTGGTTGATGCGGAAGCCCTTGAGAAAAAAGGTATTGCAAAACCTGCATTTGTCAATGTAAACGATGGTACAAACGAAGGAATGGCTTATGAAGGCAAAAACATCTTCACGGTACAGTTCCATCCGGAAGCCTGCCCTGGACCGCAGGACTCCAGCTACCTGTTTGACAGATTTATGGAAATGATGGGAGGAACAGATCATGCCGAGAAATAAAGATATACATAAAGTTCTTGTAATTGGATCCGGTCCGATTATCATCGGCCAGGCAGCAGAGTTTGACTATGCTGGTACACAGGCATGCCGTTCTCTGAAAGAAGAAGGCATGGAAGTTGTTCTTCTGAACTCCAACCCTGCTACGATCATGACAGACAAAGACATTGCAGATAAAGTTTATATTGAGCCTCTTACTGTAGAGGTTGTAGAGCAGCTGATCCTTAAAGAAAAACCGGACAGCGTACTGCCGACACTGGGTGGTCAGGCAGGTCTGAACCTTGCAATGGAACTGGAAGAAAAAGGTTTTCTCAAAGAACATAATGTGCGCCTGATCGGTACCACAGCAGAGACGATCAAGAAGGCTGAAGACCGTCAGGAATTCAAAGACACCATGGAAAAAATCGGTGAGCCGGTTGCTGCTTCTAAAGTCGTAACAACAGTAGAAGATGGTGTGGCTTTTACTAAAAAGATAGGATATCCGGTCGTTCTCCGTCCGGCTTACACACTTGGTGGAAGTGGCGGTGGTATCGCTAATAACGAATACGAACTGAGAGAAATCCTCGAGAATGGTCTCAGACTTTCCCGTGTAGGAGAAGTTCTTGTAGAACGTTGTATCGCGGGATGGAAAGAAATCGAATACGAAGTAATGCGTGACAGTGTAGGAAACTGTATTACTGTCTGCAACATGGAAAACATTGACCCGGTTGGTGTACATACAGGTGACTCTATCGTAGTTGCTCCATCTCAGACACTGGGTGACAAAGAATATCAGATGCTTCGTACATCAGCACTGAATATCATCACAGAACTTGGTATCACAGGTGGATGTAACGTACAGTATGCACTGCATCCGGAAAGCTTCGAATACTGTGTTATCGAAGTAAATCCTCGTGTAAGCCGTTCTTCTGCACTGGCAAGTAAAGCTACCGGTTATCCGATTGCCAAAGTTGCAGCGAAGATTGCGCTTGGATATACACTGGATGAAATCCCGAATGCCATTACAGGAAAAACATATGCAAGTTTCGAGCCAATGCTTGACTATTGTGTAGTTAAAATTCCGAGACTTCCATTTGATAAATTCATCACTGCCAAGAGAACACTGACTACTCAGATGAAAGCTACCGGTGAGGTTATGAGTATCTGCCATAATTTCGAAGGTGCACTTATGAAAGCTATCCGTTCTCTGGAGCAGCATGTAGACAGCCTGATGTCCTATGACTTCACAGGCCTGGATGAGGATGAACTGATTGAAGAACTGGCAGTTGTAGATGACCGTCGTATCTGGAAGATTGCGGAGGCAATCCGAAGAGATATTTCCAAAGAATATATCCACAGAATCACTAAGATCGACAGATGGTTTATTGACAAAATTGCAATTCTGGTAGAGATGGAACAGGCTCTGAAGACACAGCCGCTTACAGAAGAACTTCTTCTTGAAGCAAAACGCATGGAATTCCCGGATTATGTGATCGCAAATCTTTGCGGAAGAACAGAAGCAGATATCAAAGCTCTCCGTCAGGGTTATAAGATCACAGCAGCTTACAAGATGGTAGACACCTGTGCAGCTGAGTTTGCTGCCGCAACACCATATTACTATTCTGTGTATGGCGGCCCGGATACAGAAAATGAAGCAGTTGCTGCCCATGATAAGAAAAAAGTTCTTGTTCTTGGTTCTGGACCGATCCGTATCGGACAGGGTATCGAATTTGACTTCTGTTCTGTACATTGTACATGGGCATTCAAAAAAGAAGGCTATGAGACAATTATTGTAAACAATAACCCGGAAACTGTCAGCACAGACTTTGATATTGCAGATAAGCTGTATTTCGAGCCATTGACACCGGAAGATGTGGAGAACATCGTAAATATTGAAAAACCGGACGGAGCAGTTGTACAGTTCGGTGGACAGACTGCCATCAAGCTTACAGAAGCACTGATGAAGATGGGAGTCAAGATCCTTGGAACATCTGCAGAAGATGTTGATGCTGCAGAGGACCGTGAGCTCTTTGATGAGATCCTTGAAAAATGTGAGATCCCGAGACCGAAGGGACAGACTGTATTCACAGCAGAGGAAGCTAAAAAGGCTGCCAACGAGTTAGGATATCCGGTACTTGTTCGTCCTTCCTATGTTCTTGGTGGACAGGGCATGCGTATTGCAGTCAGTGACGAGGATGTAGAGGAATATATCGGAATCATCAATCAGATTGCACAGGAACATCCGATTCTGGTTGACAAATACCTGATGGGTAAAGAAATCGAAGTCGATGCAGTTTGTGATGGAGAGGATATCCTGATTCCTGGTATCATGGAGCATATTGAACGTGCTGGTATCCATTCCGGAGACAGTATTTCCGTATATCCGGCACAGACGATCAGCCAGAGAGCAAAAGATACAATTGCTGAGTATACACGTCGTCTTGCAAAAGCACTTCATGTAGTTGGTATGATCAATATTCAGTTTATTGTATGTGGCGAAGAAGTATATGTTATTGAAGTAAATCCGCGTTCCAGCCGTACAGTACCATACATCAGTAAGGTAACCGGAATCCCGATCGTACCGTTAGCAACGAAAGTGATCCTTGGATACAAACTCAAAGATATGGGATATACGCCAGGGCTTCAGCCGGAAGCAAAACATATCGCGATCAAGATGCCGGTATTCTCCTTCGAGAAGATCCGTGGCGCTGATATCAGCCTTGGACCAGAGATGAAGTCCACAGGTGAATGTCTTGGTATTGCAGAGAACTTCAACGAAGCTCTGTACAAAGCATTTATCGGAGCCGGAATCAAACTTCCGAAGTATAAGAACATGATCATCACTGTCAAAGATGAAGATCAGCAGGAAGTTGTTCCGATCGCAAGGCGTTTTGAGGCACTTGGATACCGTATCTATGCAACAAGAGGCACAGCAAGAGTCCTCAAAGAAAATGGAATCAAGGCAATCCGTACTAACAAACTGGAACAGCCGGCGCCGAACCTTATGGACCTTATTCTGGGACATAAGATCGATGTTGTTATTGATACACCTCCACAGGGTGTGGAACATCAGAAAGACGGTTTCGTGATTCGTCGAAATGCGATTGAGACAGGCGTTAATGTCCTTACCAGTCTGGACACCGCAGAGGCACTTGTAACCAGTCTTGAGAATACAGACCTTCACAATCTGACACTGATCGATATTGCAACGATCGCAAGCAGATAATCGAATAAAAATGATTTACTGACCGGAGAAGCCGCAGAAGTTTCTCCGGTCTTGTATGTTGCAGAAAAGAAAAGTTAACCAAAATTTAAACTTTGAATTAAAATGTATGGAAAGGTTTACGAACCACCGAAACTGTAATATACTGATACATGAAAAATAAAACAGAGAGGAAAAGAAACATGAGTGTTTTGGAGTTTATAAAAGTTGTGATCCTCGGCATCGTAGAGGGTATTACTGAGTGGCTTCCAATCAGCAGTACCGGTCATATGATCCTTGTAGATGAGTTTATCAAGATGGATATGACCACAGAATTTAAGGATTTTTTTCTGGTAGTCATTCAGCTGGGGGCAATCCTTGCGGTTGTTGTCCTGTATTGGAGTAAGCTGTGGCCATTTTACATACGACAGATACCCAAGAAGAAAAAAGCACAGATTGCACGTAAGAATCCGTTTTCTCGCATTGTGCTGACTTTTGTGGAGAAGTTCTGTGATAAGGACAAATGGATCCTGTGGTTTAAGATCCTGGTAGCATGTATTCCAACGATCGTGATCGCGCTTCCGTTCAATGATTATATTGAAGAGAAATTTAATAACTATGTAGTGGTTGCAATTGCCCTGATCGTGTATGGTGTGATTTTTATCATTATAGAAAATTACAATAAACGAAGAAAACCAATCTGTACATCTCTTGAAGATCTGAGTTTTACCACGGCATTCAAGATTGGTATTTTTCAGGTATTATCTGTTATTCCGGGAACATCCCGTTCCGGTTCCACGATTATTGGAGGTATCCTTGTTGGTACTTCAAGAACGGTTGCAGCAGAATTTACCTTTTTTCTGGCAATTCCGGTTATGTTCGGAGCGAGTCTGCTGAAACTGGTAAAATTCGGCTTCACATTCACTCCGGCAGAGGTTCTTACACTGGTCACCGGCGTTGTGGTTGCATTTTTTGTTTCTATTATCGCCATCAAATTCCTGATGGGATATATTAAGAAACATGATTTCAAGGCTTTTGGCTGGTATCGTATCGTACTTGGTGTTCTTGTGCTGGGCTATTTTGTAGGAAAAAATTTCCTTGGATAATTGAATATAGAAATGAATCAAATTCTGACCAGGCTGCTGTAAAATATTGTTATGGCAGCCTGATTTAGTTGCTGTTCACTCCGTTCACAGCACTTGGCCAAAATGCATTTTAAATCACCTACGGTGATGGCATTTTGACCTGTATGTCTCGGGATTTTGTCATATATATGACAAAACACCTCGCGGAATATTGACTTATGAACACTGATTTGACTTTTAAGAGCATACATGGGATAATAAAAAGAACTATGGAAAATAAAAAATGAAATAGAACGGTCTTCAGACCGGAGAGGATGGTAAATAATGAAAGCAAAACATATAATGCTCGTACTTGGCATGACAATGATACTTACCTTTACAGGATGTGGTTCTTCAAAACCGGTTGTTGAAGTGACACCGACTCCGGCAGCAACACCGACACCGACAGAAGTTCCGGTAACAGTAACACCGGTACCGACATCCACACCGGCTCCGAAAGTGATTGGAGTTAAGACTTCTCAGGCGAAATATATTTATATGACCAATGGTCTGCAGGATGATCTGAGAGAAATCTATCTGATGACATCCGGCGGAGATGACTGGGGCAAGAACCTGATTCCGGCAGAAGCTTCTGTAAAAGCATCTGAACAGGTACAGATGTTCTATACTCCGGATGACACAGCTGTTTCTTCAGACAGTACAGATGAATCAACAGATACAACAGATACAACAACTACAACTGTATATGATATGAAGATCGTTACTGCAAAAGGAGATGTTTACCAGATTTACAGCATTGATCTCAGTGATATGGAAAAAGCATCTCTTGCTTATGATGAAGAAAGCTCCACAGCATATCTTACATACACAAGTCTTGCAGACAAGTCTGAAAAAGATACAAAGGGCAACTCACAGCAGACAGCATCCTCTGATGAATCTGATGACAGTGATACAGAAACTTACAGTAGTGATGACAGCAGCGATGACAGTAGTTATGACAGTGGCTCTTCGGACAGTAGTAGCTATGACGACAGCAGTGACGACAGCAGTGATGACAGTAGTTATGACAGTAGTTCTTCGGATAACGGTAGTTATGATGATGGCAGCAGCTATGATGACAGTGACGACTATGATGACGGAAGCGATGATTATGTTGATGAGGGAAATGATTCAGATTCCTATGACAGTGGCAGTGATGACTGGAACTACTAAAATATTTTGAGGTTCTATAAAAAATTTCTATTGCAAATTGCAGCTGTTAAATTGATTTGAATTTTTATTACAGTTAAAATATTAGCATGAATATTGAACAACATTTGAGAGAAAAGAAGGGAGATATATTCATGAAGAAAAAAATATTAACTGTAATGCTGGCTGGCGTTATGGTAGCAGGAATGAGTGCAGGAAGTGTACAGGCTGCAACAACAGAGGATGCAAGTGGTGATCTGTATGTATTTATTGCAGCAAGCCTTGCAAATGCAATGGATGAGATCCAGAAAGATTTTAATGAAGAGTATCCGGATGTTAATATTCTTTTCAATGCAGACAGTTCAGGTACATTACAGACACAGATCGAAGAAGGTTCCAGATGTGATATCTTCTTTTCAGCGGCAACCAAACAGATGGATGCGCTGGTAGATGAGGAACTGGCCAAGAAAGACTCTGTGGTAGATCTCCTGGAGAACAAAGTTGTTCTGATCAAACCAAAGGATGGCGAAACAAAAGTTACAGGTTTCGAAAATATCACAGATGCGAAGAACATTGCGCTTGCGGGCGAGGATGTACCGGTTGGACAGTATTCCCGTGAAATATTCAAAAACCTTGGCATCGAAGACGATGTTAACAAGATGGAGATCAATGAAGGCAAGAATGTAACAGATGTGCTTGCATCTGTCAGCGAGGGAAGTAACGAAATCGGTATCGTTTATGCAACAGATGCTACATCCGTTGCAGACAAAGTAGATGTTATCGCAGAAGCTCCGGAAGGTTCTCTGGAAACACCGGTTCTTTATCCGGTGGGACTTACTGTAGACGCAGAGGCATCTGACGCAGAAGCAGCTGCTGCAGATGCATTTCTTGAGTACCTGCAGACGAATGATGCCATGAAAGTATTTGAAGAGTATGGGTTTGCCGCATATAAAGCAGATGATAAGAAAGAAGGAACTGCAGAAGAAGCTAAATAATTATCGATTACATATAAAAGGGGCGGCATATATGTCAGCCCCTTTTTGTACATACAAAAGGAAAGAAAAGAATGGAATTTTTACAGGAAATAAACTGGAGTCCATTGTGGATTTCTTTAAAGACCGGAGCAGTGGCTACGACAATTGCCTTTTTTCTGGGAATTTTCTGTGCACGTAAGATTATGAAGATGAAGCCGGTATCGAGAGCAATATGGGATGGAATCCTGACTATGCCACTGGTGCTTCCGCCGACAGTTGCTGGTTTCTTTTTGCTGTTGATCTTCAGTCTCAGGAGACCTTTCGGAAAATTTCTCATGGAGAATTTTGATTTTAAAGTGATACAGACATGGAAAGGCTGCGTGATCGCTGCTGCAGTGATTGCATTTCCACTGATGTACCGAAATGCAAGGGCTGCTTTTGAACAGGTGGATGTGAATCTGATCTATGCAGGACAGACACTGGGAATGAGTGATCGCAGAATTTTCTGGAAAGTGATCGTTCCGGCGGCTGCGCCGGGAATTGCATCCGGAACTGTTCTGGCATTTGCAAGAGCAATTGGTGAGTATGGAGCGACTTCCATGCTTGCAGGAAACATTCTTGGTAAGACTCGTACAGTGTCCGTTGCAATTGCAGCAGAAACTTCGGCTGGAAATTATGATATAGCCGGGTTCTGGGTTGTGGTAATCGTAGTGATCTCGTTTGTGATCGTGGCACTGATCAATATTGTCTCAGGGCGGGGCATGAAGAGTAGAAGGTGGATCTGATGGCAATACAGGTAAATATAGAAAAGAATTTTAAAGGCTTTTCTCTCAAGTCAGTGTTTGAGAGCAATACATCAGCAACTGGAATCCTCGGTGCATCTGGAAGTGGAAAGAGTATGACACTTCGTTGTATCGCAGGAATTGAGACGCCGGACAGAGGCAAAATCGTAATCAAAGGAAGAACAGTTTTTGACTCAGAAAAGAAAATCAATCTGAAGCCGCAGGAGCGTCGGATTGGGTACCTGTTTCAGAATTATGCATTGTTTCCGACAATGACAGTAAAAGATAATATTCTGTGCGGTTATCGTGGTGAGAAGGGACAGAGAGAAGAAAAAGCCAGAGATTTTATGAAAAGATATCAGTTGGAGGGACTGGAAAACCGTTATCCATCACAACTTTCCGGTGGACAGCAGCAGAGAGTTGCTCTGGCAAGAATGATGATCGGTGAGCCGGAAGCAATCCTTCTGGATGAACCTTTTTCTGCACTGGATGGATATTTGAAGGATGTATTGCAAAAAGATATGCAGGAATTTCTAAAACAGTATCAGGGAGATATGCTGATGGTCACACATAGTCGAGATGAGGCCTTCAGATTTTGCAATGAGCTGATGCTTCTAAAAGATGGCAAGACACTGATATTTGGTGATACAAGAAAATTATTTGAACAGCCACAGCTTCTGGAAGCAGCAAGACTGACCGGCTGCAAAAACAGTTCGAGAATTGAACGTATGGGAGAATATCAGGTATTTGCTCTGGACTGGGGAATATCTCTTCGTACAGAGCAGAAGGTGGAACTGGATATGACACATATCGCAATCCGCGGTCACTGGATTCGTCCGTCAGAGAAGGCGGGAGAAAACTGCCTGGTATTTGAAGCGGCAGAGTATGTGGAGACAACCTTTGAACATCAGTATCTGGTGAAAAGTCCGGGAATGGAAGACGGGGCAGTTCTCTGGTGGATGCGTCCGAAAAAAAGTTTTACGGACGAGCATGATAAGAACCTGCCGAAATATCTCTATCTTCCACCTGAACACCTGATGCTCCTGAAATAAAAACGACTCCCCCTCAGGTTCTGTTCTGATATCGCAGATACCGGGACACAAGCATGGCAAGCTTAAAGGTCATAGCATCTTCGAAGGTACGGAGATCAAGTCCAAACCGTTTCTGTATCTTTTCAAAACGATACACAAGCGTATTCCTATGCACATACAACTGTCTGGATGTCTCCGACAGATTCAGATTATTCTCAAAGAAAGTACGGATGATCGCCAGTGTCTCTCCGTCGATGGAATCCAGTGATTCATCTCCGAAAATTTCCTGGATGAACATTTCACAGATGGAAACCGGAAGCTGGTAGAGCAGTCGTCCAATACCGAGAGTGCGATATCCGAAGACATTGCGTTCGGCATAGAAAATTTTACCAATCTCAAGAGCGGTGCGGGCTTCTTTGTATGCATTGGAAAGATCTTTCAGGTCATTTGCCGTGTTGCTGTAAGCAACCCAGGCCTGTGTCATGGCTTCTGTGCCCAGCATATCTACAAGCATATGTGCAATATTTTCCAGATCGTCATATGTTTCTGTAGATGTCAGTTCACGGACGACGATAATGCCACGATTATCGATAGAAGTGATGAAATCATGCGTGCGTGCAGAAAATATATTTTTGATGGTAGCCAATGCGTGTTCATCCTTGGACTGACGGGTTTCAACGAGAAAGACAGCTCTCCTTGCACTGGAAGAAATATGAAGTTTGCGTGCCCGGTTAAAGGCTTCTACATCTGTATAATCTCCAAGGAGCAGTTTCTGCATAAAGGCATTTTTGTCATTTTTTTCGGCATAACTTTCCAGGATACTCTCAATCTGGCAGACAGCCAGTTCGCCAATCGTGGAAACAGAATCTTCGCTTCCCCACACAATGAGAAGAAGCTGTTCATTTTTTTCTGTTATTTTGTAGAGACAGCAGGTGGCATTTGACAGACAAAGAGCAGTGCTGTTTCGGAATTCTTCCAGTTTGGATTCTGCTGGAAGGCGGCGGTCACAGGTGGTGACCAAAATGGAATTATCTTCCTGAAGAAGACAGAAATCGAAATGACTGATGCGTTTCCAGTCATCCATATATTTTTGTAGTGTTCTCTGTACTGACATTGAACCATCCTTTCTGAAAATAGTTTTCTGAAAAAAAGACCCGGGGTAAATTGCCCCGGGTCTGATATTCTGATTGAATCTTAGTTTGTGATAACCAGTTCTGTATCTTTGTCAAAGAAATGAGTTTTTTCCATATTGAAATCGAATTTAACCGGATCACCTGTTTTTGCTTTTGTGCCTGGATCAACACGAGCTGTGATCTGAGTTCCGTTTACATCGAAGTACAGGAATACTTCTGCACCAAGAAGCTCGTATACTTTAACAGTAGAAGACATGGAACCGTCAGCTCTGTCTGCAACATCTTCCGGACGGATACCCATAACAACTGTTTTTCCTACATAGCCGCCATCTTTAAGAGCTTTTGCTTTAGCAGCCGGGATAACCAGTTCGTCTTTGCCGATTACTGCAACAAGATCGGAACCTTTTTCTTTGATTTCTGCATCCAGGAAGTTCATCTGCGGGGATCCCATGAATCCAGCTACGAACAGGTTGCCTGGTTTCTGGTACAGGTTCTGAGGAGTATCTACCTGCTGAACAACACCGTCTTTCATAACAACGATTCTGGTACCAAGTGTCATAGCCTCTGTCTGGTCATGTGTTACATAGATGATTGTAGCACCCAGTCTCTGATGGATCTTGGAAATCTCGATACGCATCTGTACACGAAGTTTAGCATCCAGGTTGGAAAGAGGCTCATCCATAAGGAATACCTTAGGATTACGTACGATAGCACGTCCCATAGCAACACGCTGTCTCTGACCACCGGAAAGAGCCTTCGGTTTACGATCAAGAAGTTTCTCAAGGTCAAGGATTCTTGCAGCTTCACGAACTGCTTTATCAATCTGATCTTTCGGGACTTTACGAAGCTTCAGTCCGAATGCCATGTTATCATATACGGTCATATGAGGATACAGAGCGTAGTTCTGGAATACCATAGCGATGTCCCGGTCCTTGGGCTCCACATCATTTACCAGTTTGCCGTCGATGTACAGCTCTCCGGAAGAGATATCCTCCAGTCCGGCGATCATACGCAGGGTGGTGGACTTACCGCAGCCGGAAGGTCCTACGAAAATAATAAACTCCTTATCAGCAATTTCCAGGTTAAAATCCTTAACAGCCACAAAACCATTGGGATACTTTTTGGTTACGTTCTTTAATGATAAACTAGCCATTCTCTTTTTTCCTCCTAAAATACATGGATTACATGGTTCCCTTATGTGCGCGGACAAGGCCGTCTGCCGGTCCATTCTTTACCATCCGGCCGCCCCGCGACTATCCTTATCATATCCGAAACCGGTTCGGAATACCATACTTACAATCCACAAAATCCAAATTTAGGATTTAGCTAATTTGTATATTTCAGGAAAAAACTGCTGGATATTCCAAATTTCCGAGAAAAATAATCCGGAAACTTTGTAACTTTTTTTATTTTCCCTCGATTTTACCCCTATTTTTCCTTGTAAAATACGCCGGTCGCCAGAAAAACAGGAAAATTTCGGGGTTTTGTCCTATTTAGACCCCTTTTGCTTGTGCATTTTTTTAACAAATTGCGGTCTGCTCTTCTCATTTTCTTCCCTCTTCGGAAGCAGGCGGATAGAAGAATCCGTAATTTCGATTTTTCCCTCCTTTAATAAATGCCCCACCGCCCGCTTGAAGGCATTTTTACTCATGCCAAATTCTCTCAAAATCACCTGAGGGCTGGCCTTATCGTTGAACGGAAGCACGCCGTCAAACTCCTCAATGGCTTTCAGCACCGCCTGGGCGTCCGGCTCCATCTGAAGATAGGACTTATCCCGCAGGGCCAGATCCAGCTTTCCATCCTCCCGAACCCTCAGCACTCTGGCACGAACCGTATCTCCTTCCCGCAGCTTTCCAAAAAGCTCCCGCTTGGGAATCAGGCCGTAATAGCGGCAGTCTACCGCCACAAAAGCCCCTAGGCGTTCATTCATTTCATAGAGAACGCCCTCCACCCAATCGCCTTCCTTATAAGGGGAATCGCTGCTCATATGGGAATATACCCTCATCGTAGCGGCCAGGCGCTGGCTTTTATCCACATACAGCGTCACCAGACACTTTTCCCCTTTTTTCACCGGATGTGTCTGCTCCTTAAAAGGAAGCAGCAGATCCTTCTCCACGCCCATATCCAGAAACGCCCCGATTTTGGACACGTCCGTCACCTGAAGCAGCGCCGTCTCTCCCACCTGCAGCCTGGGGCTTCTGGTAGTGGCAATCATACGGTCCGAAGAATCCTTGTAAATAAACACGCTCACCCGGTCCCCGATCTTCGCCCCTTCCGGCACCTGCTTTTTGGGAAGAAGCACAGACTCCTGTGCTCCTGCTTTCTCTCCTACATATACGCCAAATTCTTTTTCTCTCAGGATTTCCAGTTCCTGAATCTTTCCTAATTCGATCATATTCTCTTTTCCTTTTCTAAAATTTCAGGCAGCAGTTCAGCCATACGCAGGCATGTGGTTTCCCCTCAGGCCCGCACAGCGCGACCACCCAAATATTGTCTCCTTCCTTTCCCACTCTGGGGTACAGCATGTCTCCCAATACCGCCGCTTTCCGGTACTCCGCCCGGATTTCCCGGACCGTAAGCTGCTCCGGAATCAGTTCCCTGGCCATCTCCACATACTGCGCATTATTCACATGATGGTTGGTGTCAATATGATGCCGCGCCACCACAATCGGTTCCCCTGTCTCATAAATTTCCGGCACCGCTATCTTCCTGGGCGCCGGGCCCAGTTCAAGGGGCGCCTCCCTGTCTCCGTACGGCTCCGTGTCCTCCGGCCGCACCCGGATTGGCATGTTCTTCTCCGTATCATAGAGGAACCACACGGATGCAGCCCTGACACAGTCGCCGCCCGTTTCATCCCGGATCACAAAGTCGCGGTATCCGTAAATCCCCCTGGAGGAACAGTGCCATGTCCCTACCACCAGACGTTCCCCAAGCTTTGGATAGCGGTCAACCAAAATCCTCCAGGAGGACAGAAGCCACGCCCTGTGGCCGGTGTCCAGGTACTCCACCCCAACCCTTGCATCCTCTGACTGGAAGGTGCTGCAGTCCTGCATATAGTTGATGATCCCGGTAAGTGAGAGCTGCCCGCGTTCGTCCGTCTCACTGTAACGGACCCTGCTGTTAATCGTATACATATTTACCTCGTTCTGTGTTTCGTTTTGCCTTTCATCATGAATCCTATCATGAATCAGCGTACCAAGCCATTGTATCACATATAAAGCGGATTATACAAGCCCTTCCGCCACCGCGGCAGCCTCCCGGGCAATCTCCAGTTCCTCATTGGTCTTTATGACCAGCACATTGACCCGGGAGGTGCCGTCCGATATCTTCACAGCCTCTGCCTGCTCCCGGTTCTTTACCTCGTCAATGGCAATGCCCAGGTATTCCAGATAACTGCATATCTCCTCACGTATATCGGAATCATTTTCACCGATTCCGGCCGTAAAGACAATGTTATCCACGCCGTTCATGGCAGCGGCATAGCTGCCCACGTACTTGGCCACCCTGTATGCGAATATCTCCCTGGCCAGGGCCGCCTTTTCATGGTATTTGATTTCCGCGTCCTTTAACTCCCGAAAGTCACTGGAAAAGTTCTTGGATATGCCCAGTACGCCGGATTCCTGGTTCAGTATGGCCACAATCTGGCGGATGTCCAGGTCCTCTTTTTTAGCAAGGTACTCCAGCGCCCCTGCATCCACATCCCCGCAGCGGGTTCCCATCACCAGCCCTTCCAGAGGCGTGAAGCCCATGGAG
>OLRX01001887.1_pt1 | contig 14479 bp, 14 predicted proteins | sample 1672991 | NCBI WGS metagenome assembly OLRX01 (sample SAMEA3136744, study PRJEB25190) | human gut metagenome | biome: human gut; feature: human-associated habitat; material: faeces | place: Austria | collected 2013
ATGTGGACAGCGAGATTGAAAAGCTGGTGGACAGTCTGACGGGTGCAAACAATGTCCTGCTCTCCTATGTGAATGTGAAGATAGCAGAACTGGACGGGCGCAAGCAGGACCTTCTGGCGAGGATAGCGGAACTAACGGTGGAAGCCATTAGCCCGGAACAGGTCAGCCAGATTTCCGGCTACCTCGACACTTGGGAGAATGTATCTTTTGACGACAAGCGGCGTGTGGTGGATTTGATGATTACCACCGTAGCCGCCACAAGCGACAGCTTGAATATCACATGGAAAATCTGACGGGTGGAACCCCTCCCGTCAGATACCTACCCTGTGTAGTCCCTTGTAAACTGTACTTTTGCACAGTGAAAATAAATACTTCTGCCGCAGCATGCATAATTCAGCGGCACCGCATAGGGCCAGCCGCCGTCGCCCTGCACTGCCAGCACGCCGTAGCTTCCTTTTTCCAGCAAGGCCCATGCCTGTTCCGGCGTCAGGAGCTGCCGGCTTCTTCTCATGGGGCGAAACTCCATTTTTCATTTTCCTCCTTTTCAGCACACGGCACAGCCGCACGCCCTCCCTGCTTTTTCAGCACGGTTTTTCCCATCATAGCACACCGCGGCGGCGCAGCGCAAATAAAAAGCTGTACGGCAGGGGGGCCAGGCCGCGGCCTCTCATAATACAGGCGGCACCTCAACGCGCACAATGGCCTGGCACTTGCGTGAGCCCCTTGCTTGCTGACCGCAGGCAGCTTCATGTGCTTTTGCAGCGTCCTCCGGCCTGTAAACGCCTTCTCTCTCACAAATGATTCTGAATATATTCCGCTGTCTTTTCCGTGTTCCTGCCTGCGGCATATTCAGTTGGGGACAGGGCCAATCCCTAATGCACCAATTAAAAAGAACAGTCCCAAAAATGTAATCCAGAGAAGCAGCGCAAGCGATAATGCAAAAGCCTGTCTGCACGGCTTGCCTCTTGCTTTTCTCCATATCCCATTACACAGCAAGGCAATAAAGCCCACAATGCAAAACAACGGAAAAACCACTCCGGCGAAGGTAAAGATAATTGTATCTGCCCGCCATTGCATACTGTCAATAAAAAGAAGAAAAATTACAATAACGGCTGTAACGCCTAAAATTCTGAAGACATTTCTGCATTCCCGCTTGCGCTGCAGCCTTGCCACATTCAGAACGTCCGCAATTGCCTCTGCCGCTTCCTCTCCGGCAACCAGGTTCGCTGCCATTCTTTCAGATTTCATAAGCTCCAGAACACTGACTTCCAAAGCATCGGCCAATGGCTCTATGATATTAATATCAGGAAATCCCAGCCCACGCTCCCATCGGCTAACGGCTTTGTCTGTGACCTGTATTTTTGAAGCCAGATCAGCCTGCGTCATATTTCTTTCCTTGCGGCGCCTAGCTACAAAAGCCCCAAATTTATGTGCGTCCATCTCCGCACCTCCCTGCTGACAAAATATCACGCCCGCAGAATTTTGGCAACCGATGCTTCATTTACTTACAGATTGATCTGCGATTCGTTGAGGGTGCCTTTTCAAGCTGCCGGTACAGCCGGCAGTTTCTTACAATAAAACCCCCGGAAGGGAGAATACATGCGCCTGAAAGCGTCATGCCCTTCCGGGGGTTTTGCCCTGCCTTTTTACTTCAGAAAACCCGCAATAATTTTCTCTTCCGCCTGTTCTTCCGTGAGGCCCAGCGTGCGAAGCTTCATTAGCTGTTCGCCTGCTATCTTGCCGATGGCGGCCTCATGGATGAGCGAGGCGTCCAGATGGGCCGCCTCCAGCGCGGGCGTGGCCACCACGGTGGCCCTGTCCGCCAGAATTGCGTCGCACTCGGAATGACCCGTGCAGCGCGCAGAGCCCACGATGCGGGAAATAAACTCCTGATGGCTGCGGCCCCTGGCCACAGAGCGGGACACAAGGTCGGCCCCGGAATCCTCCCCCTCCAGATGCACGGTGAACTCTGTTTTGGCTGCTTCGGCACCGTCGGTCATCAGGCGCTCGCGCACCAACAGCTTTGCGCGCGCGGCCAGCCTGGCGCTGGTCTTGCGGTAAGTGGTGTCCACGCCAGAAATCTGCACCGTATCCATTGTCAGGCTGGAATCCTCTTCCAGAAACGCCTCGGTCACCGGGTCGATGTGGCGGTTACCCGTGCTTTTCCCGGTGCCCACATGCTTTTCCTCATACACCACCTTGGCGCCCTTGCCCAAAAAGAAACGGTGGATACCGTTGTGGCGCGCCTCTTCTTCGCCGTCGGCATGGATGCCGCAGCCAGCCACCACCACCACGTCGGCGCCCTCGCCGATATAAAAATCATTGTATACAAGGTCGTCCACGCCGCTGTGCGTGACGCAGGCCGGGATATACACCTTTTCCCCTTTTGTGCCAGGGGCCACGCGGATATCAATGCCGGGCTTGTCTGTCTTGGATTCTATTTTAATGTTCCGGGTAGACTGGCGCCCGGCGCAGCCGCCGTCCTCCCGGATATTGTAGGCACCTGTGAATTCGCCCTTGAAGCCTGCCACAAGGCGCAGCAGCTCGTCTGTTATATTATTCATGCGCGGCGCACCTCCTTGCCAAGCGGGCACATACAGCCCATGCTCTCGCCCATCATCAGGTGGGGCATCACTTCTTCACGCGGGCCTGCCTCGCGCACCACGCCGTCCGCAATGACGACGATCTCGTCTGCGATGGACAAAATACGCTCCTGGTGCGAAATGATGAGCAGCGTGCCCTGATGGCTCTTCTGAAGCTCCTGGAAGGTTTCCACCAGCTTCGAAAAACTCCACAAATCAATGCCCGCCTCCGGCTCGTCGAAAATAGAAAGCTTTGCGCCGCGCGCCAGCACCGTGGCTATTTCAATGCGCTTGGCCTCACCGCCGGAAAGGCTGGCGTCCACCTCCCGGTCAATATATTCGCTGGCGCACAGGCCAACTTTGCCCACCAGCGCGCAAACCTCGCATTCCTCCAGCGGCTTGCCGGCGGCCATCTCCAGCAAATCACGCACCGTCAGCCCCTTGAAGCGCACCGGCTGCTGAAAGGCATAGGCAATGCCCCTTTGTGCGCGCTGGGTAATGTCGAGGCCGGTGATATCCTCCCCGTCGAACAGAATTCGCCCGGAGGTGGGCGTCTCCAGCCCGGCCACCAGCTTGGCCAGCGACGTTTTGCCGCCGCCGTTGGGGCCCGTCACCACCACCAGCTTGCCCTTGGGCACATGCACGTCTACCCCTTTCAGGATACTTTCACCGCCCGGCAGCCGCCAGGCCAGATGTTCCAATTGCAGCATTTGAATCTTCCTTTCCTCCGCTGCGGGGCAAACAGCCCCTTTCTGCGGAAAGTGTTTCCCGGCCGCCCCGCGCACATGCGCAAAGCGGCAAAATATACTTTTTTGGTGTATTTTGTGTTCAAAAGAATGGCCACCCCATCCGGGTGGCCCCGTCTCCGTGCCGCCTGCATTATACGGGCGAAAGGCCCTGTGCCGGGCACGCAGGCCTTTGTTTCATTTTAGCAGAATATAACACGATGTGCAAGCCCTCTCTGCCAAAAAATACATTTTGCCCGCCGGACAAACCAAAGGCACCGCCGGGCTCCACATGAAGCCCGGCGGTGTTCCCCTGCATAACAAATCACTTTTTGCACAATGCGTCAGTCAAGCTCCAGCGCACCGGTGTAAAGCTGGTAATAGGTGCCCTTCAGGGCCAGCAGCTCTTCGTGTGTGCCGCGTTCGATAATGCGCCCGTGGTCCAGCACCATGATGGCATTCGAATTTTTCACAGTGGACAGGCGGTGCGCAATGACAAACACCGTGCGCCCTGTCATCAAGGCATCCATGCCGCGCTGTACAATGGCCTCTGTGCGCGTGTCGATACTGGATGTCGCTTCGTCCAAAATCATCACAGGCGGGTCTGCCACGGCGGCGCGCGCAATGGCAAGCAGCTGGCGCTGGCCCTGCGAAAGGTTGGCGCCGTTGCCTGAAAGCGGCGTCTGGTAGCCCTGCGGCAGGCGCGTGATGAAATCGTGCGCGCCTGCCAGCTTGGCTGCCGCGATGCATTCATCGTCGCAGGCATCCAAATTGCCGTATCGGATATTTTCCATCACCGTGCCGGTGAAAAGGTTTGTATCCTGTAAAACAATGCCAAGGCTGCGCCGCAAATCCGCCTTTCGAATCTTATTGATATTGATGCCGTCGTAGCGGATTTTTCCATCCTCAATATCATAAAAACGGTTGATGAGATTGGTGATAGTAGTTTTGCCTGCGCCGGTAGACCCCACAAACGCCACCTTCTGGCCGGGCTTTGCATACAGCGAGACATCGTGCAGCACTGTCTTCTCCGGCGTATAACCGAAATCGACATCAAAGAAGCGCACGTCGCCCTGCAGGCGGGTGTATGTTACGGTGCCGTCATGGTGCGGATGCTTCCAGGCCCAGATGTTCGTGCGCTCGGCGCACTCCGTCAGGCTGCCGTCCGCATTTTCATGCGCGTTTACCAGTGTAACATAGCCCTCGTCCGTCTCTTCCTTCTCATCCAGCAGTGCCAGAATGCGGTGTGCGCCCGCCAGGCCCATAATAACCATATTCACCTGGTTGGACACCTGCCCGATGGCGCCCGCAAACTGCTTTGTCATATTCAGGAACGGCACTACGATGCTGATGCTGAAAGCCATGCCGGAGATGCTGAGATTGGGCGCCCCCGCCAGCATCAGTGCGCCGCCCACCAGCGCCACCACCACATACATGACGTTGCCCACATTGCCCAGCAGCGGCATCAGGATATTGGCAAAACGGTTACCGTTGCGGGCATTGAAAAAGATTTCTCCGTTCACTTTGTCGAAGTCTGCCCTGGCGGCGTCCTCATGGCAGAACACCTTGATGACCTTTTGCCCGGTCATCATCTCCTCCATAAAAGCTTCCGCCTTAGCAATGGTGACCTGCTGGCGCAGAAAATACTTGGACGAGTGGCTTGTGATATAGCGCGCTGCAAAAAACATGCATACAACGCCGGCCACCACAATCAGGCCCAAAATTACGCTGTAGTACATCATGATGCAGAACACCGACAGCAGCGTGATGCCCGAAATGAGCATCTGCGGCAGGCTTTGGCTTATCATCTGGCGCAGGGTGTCCACGTCATTGGTATAATAACTCATGATGTCGCCGTGGCCGTTGGTATCGAAATACTTGATAGGCAGGTCCTGCATATGGCTAAACATCTTTTCGCGCAGCTTTTTCAGCGAGCCCTGCGTGATAATCGCCATCAGCTGGGTGTAGGTGAAGCCCGCAATCAGGCTGAGCACATACATCACCACCAGAATGCCCACCAGCCCCAAAATGCGGGCGGACACCGAGGCCCAGTCGCCAGATTTGTAGGTGCTGTCCACAATGGCAATGATATTCTGCATAAATACGGCCGGCATTGAGCTGACAACCGCATTAAACAGGATGCACACCAGCGCAACCGGAAGAAGCACCGGGTAAAACTCAAACAGCAGGCGCAGCAGCAGGCGCAGCAGCCGGAGGTAAATGATTATGATTTTACCGGAAAACATGTGCTGCTGGTGGAGGACAACCAGATTAACACCGAGGTGGCCATGATGCTTTTGGAGAGCAAGGGATTTAAGGTGGATACGGCTGAGAACGGGCTGCGTGCCCTGGAGCTTTTCAGCAAATCAGACAAGGGGTATTATGACGCGATTCTGATGGATATACGGATGCCTCTGATGGACGGACTGACAGCTGCCACCAACATCCGCCATCTGAGCAATGCTGACTCAGGAACCATACCCATTATTGCCATGACAGCCAATGCATTTGATGATGATATAGAAAAGAGCAAGGCGGCAGGGATGAATGCCCACCTTGCCAAGCCCATAGAGCCGGAACGGATGTACCAGACTCTGTACGATTTCATATATGGAAAGGAAGCATAAGAAGATGGACGATTTTGAAAGGATATTTGAAGCCTATGGGGCGGATTACCAGGTTACCCTGGGACGGTTTATGGGAAACAGGAAAATGTATATGAAGTTCCTGGGAATGCTGTTTCAGGATGAAAACCTGAGTAAACTTGGAAATGCTCTGGAACAGGGGGATATGACGTCTGCCTTCGAGGCCGCCCATACCCTGAAGGGTGTAACGGGCAACATGGGGCTGACGCCTCTGTACGATGCTGTGTGCACAATTGTGGAACCTCTGAGGACGGGGGAGGACAGGGAGGACTACACAAAGATGTATGAGGATGTCTGCAGGCAGTTTAAGCGGGCTGAAAAGCTTCGGGCGGATTTGGCTGAGATAAGCGAATAGAGGAAGATGGGGAGGGCGTCATGACAGCTGAAAACCTGATGAATCTGCTGGATTCACTGACAGAAACCAGCGTATATGTCATTGAGGAGGAATCCCGCCGGCTGTTATATTTTAATGAGCGGTGCCGGAATACGGGACGCGGCAGGGCGGCTCTGGGAATCCGGTGTGATGAAGTATGGCCGGAACTGTGCGCCAACTGTCCCCTTAAGATGCTGGGGGACAGAGTGTCGAACCATATGGTCTGTTATGACCCGCTCCTTAAATTAACAGTGGATGTCACTGCCAACCGGATCAACTGGGAGGGCAGGGTGCCTGCTGTGGTGATTACTGCAGCGCCCCACCGCCTGAACTTTGAGGAGGAGCAGGGGTTTCAGAAAATCCGCCAGATGTACGCCAGCAGCCTGGTGACTGTGTTTGACGAATGCATCATTGCCAACCTGACAAGGGATTATTATGTGAGCTGCCAGAAGGATGTGGTGTGGGACGACATACCGGAACAGGGGAATTTCGGTTCAGAGAACCGCAAATATGCCCAAAAGGCGCTGCACCCGGACGATCTGGAATGTTTTAATGACAACTTTTCCAGGGAGTCCATGCTCCGCATGTTTACAGAGGGAAAAAAGCAAATCACCAGGAGGCTGCGCCGCAGGGCAGACAACGGTACCTACCGCATGGTGGAGTTTACGGCTGCCAGGATAGGAAACCAGGAGGATGAGTGCTGGTGTGTCCTGGTATTTCGGGATGTCCAGGATGAACTTTTACTGGAGCAGGAACGGAATGTGGAGATCAGCCAGCTGGCCACGGCAGCCAAGGCTGCATACCAGATGCTGATAGCGGTGAACCTGACACAGAATACTTATCACATGGTGGAATACCAGCGGTTTCCGGTGAAAGCACCAAATCCGGAGGGCTGCTTTGACGATCTGATTGAGTTTGAGATGGAAGGGGTCCATCCGGACTACAGGGAGGAGTTTGGCCGCAAGTTTACCAGAAAGGCTCTGACAGAGGCTTTTCAGAGGGGAGAGCGCATCCTGTCCATGGATGTTCCCCACATAGGCGGGGATGGGAGCTATCACTGGAATTTCACTCAGGTGGTGAAGGTGGAGAGCCCCTATACCCATGATCTGATTGAGATTACCCTGTCCAGGAACATTGATGAGGAGCGCAGGATACAGCAGGAAACCCTGGAAAAGGAACGGCAGGCAAAGCTTCTGCTGGAGGACGCCCTTAAGAAGGCGGAGAAGGCAAATAAGGCAAAGAGCGACTTCCTTTCCCGCATGAGCCATGATATCCGTACGCCCATGAATGCCATCATAGGGATGACCGAGCTGGCGCAGCTGCATATAGGGGATGAGGAAAAGCAGAGGGATTACCTGAACAAAATCGCATCCTCCGGCGCCCATCTGCTGGGGTTGATTAACGAAATCCTGGATGTGAGCAAGATTGAAAGCGGTGTCATGGAGCTGTCTGAGAATTCCCTGGATCTGCGGGCTTTAGCCAGGGAAGCAGCGGAGATGGTGCGGATTTCCATGGAAAGCAGACAGCAGGAGTTCAGGGTTGAAATAGATGAGAGCTTTAATCCCTGGGTCATGGGGGACGCCAGGCGCATCAGGCAGGTGCTGGTGAACATCCTTGAAAATGCCGCCAAGTACACCCCGCAGGGGGGAAGAATCACCTTCTGTGTATGTGAGCTTAAGAGGGAAGAGCAGCGGGCAGGAACCTACCGTTTTATCATCGAGGATACGGGGATTGGCATGAAACCCGAATATATAAAGCATATATTTGAACCCTTCAGCAGGGCCGACGACAGCAGAATCAGCAAGGTGCCAGGCACAGGACTGGGAATGACCATTGTAAAAAATCTGATTTCCATGATGGACGGGGATATCCAGGTGGAGAGTGAATGGGGAAAGGGGTCCAGGTTTACGGTCACCCTGTGCCTGGATAAGTGCGGGGATACAGGAGAAACCATCCAGCCTTCTGTTTCAGGACCGGAGGCAGCCTACCGGGGCTTAAGAGTCCTGCTGGTGGAAGATAATGAGCTCAACCGGCAGATTGCGTCGGAGATGCTGGAACTTCTGGGAGTCAGTGTGGAGATGGCTGAAAATGGCCGCGAGGCAGTGGAGGCAGTGTGCTCCCACCCCGCCCTTTATTATGACGCGGTATTCATGGATGTGCAGATGCCTGTGATGAATGGGTATGAGGCTACCAGGGAGATTCGCGGTTCAGGCATGGAGCGGATATGGGAACTTCCTATTATAGCCATGACAGCCGATGCCTTTGCGGAGGATGTAAAGAAGGCCAGCATGTCCGGCATGAACGGACATCTGGCAAAGCCGGTTTCCATTGAACTGCTTCGGGGTGCCCTGTCTGGCTGCCTGGATTGTAAGAGGATGAACAGGTGGGACGAAATGATGGAAATATCCGGTCCGAATTAATGGAAGGGATGGGTTACAGTGATTAGGAGACAGATTGTAAGGGCTGGATGGGCCGCCATGGTTCTGCTGGTTTTGACTTCCTGCGGGATGAAGGATAGAAAGCAGACATATCCCCGGGATGAAGGCGTCACACAACAGCAGGAACAGGCGGGCGGCCAGTCTGAAAAACATGAGGCCCCGGGAACAGAACCGGGGCTGTCCCGGAAACCGGCAGAGGGGGGCGGGGGAAATGTCGCGGGTGCCGGGAATGCCGGGGGCGCCGGAAATGCCAGCGCTGCCGGGAATGCAGGAACGGCCGGGGGTACCGGGGCTGCCGGAAATGCCGCACCAGCCGGGGGCGCAGGACCGGAAGGGCCGGGAACTGCTGTCAGGGCAGTACAAAACCTGGGAGCCTGTAATCAGCTTATATCAGGCAGGTTCTTTAAGGCGGGGGACATACGGTGCGGTCTGTCCTTTGAACTCTCCGGGGAAGGCTGGGAATCAGACCGGCTGAAATGTGTCTTTACCCTTCCGGAAGAGATGCATACCAGCTATTATGACAGCATGAGAACCGCTGAGATACTGACTGAGAAGGGCAAAAAGGCATATAAGATAACACCGGAGACAATGGAAGAGGTTCCCAGGGTCCCGGCGCTTACATATACCATTAAATTTGCCATGGATGATGAATCTGACCCTCATATTTCAGTGAAGGGGGAGGGAGGACTGGCCGGAGACTATTATCTGTTTGAGGACAGCCTGACCTTTCCTGATGTGTTTTCGCGCTATTTGTCCAGGGCCGATCTCTGCCTGTGGCCTACAGAGGACCTGTGGCTTCTTCGGAATGAAATTTATGCAGCCAACGGAAGGCAGTTTAAATCCGATGTGCTGAGCCGGTATTTTTCAGAAAAAAGGTGGTACAGGGGAATCATTGAACCGGATTCCTTTTCAGATTCCATTCTGTCGGATGTAGAATCTGGAAATATTTCCCTGATACAGAAAATGGAAAATGATACGGACAGGGACAAGCTGGACGGGCGGAACCAGTGTGGACTGGAGGACCTTCCTCCCGCGCCCTATCTGCAATATCTGGGCAGGTATGATGAAACCGGACTGAGCGGTGACCTGACTCAGGCAAAGGATATGGGGGCGTACTATGCTGTGCCGGGAGAGATATCGGTTCCTGCCTCCATTACCAGGGAGCAGCTTCAGACAGTTTTGGAGGGCGGACAGGTAAGGGTGACTCTGAATGAGCTTACAGGCGAGAGCCGGATGCTGTCGCTGAATCCGGGCCAGGAAGATACGCCCTACGGTTACCTGATTCATGAAGCGGGAGAAGAAACAGCGGGCCAGGGATATGAGACAGGGATCAGGCCGGATTACAACACGGATGAATATCACCTGTGGCAGACCAGCTGGGATACGGTGATGAAGACGGTCTACAAGGGAGATATCTATATCATGAAGGGCGCTGTCTCCGGCGCAGATACTGGGCTTTTGAGGGCATCACAGCATCAGCGGGAGATGTTTCCCGGTCCGGCGGACCCGGAAACAGGACAGGTTATATGCGGCCAGGTGACAGGGAACAGACTTTATTATAATTCCAGGGGCCATTTTACCGCCATATACTATCTGGGGGATTGATATAAAAGAGGCTGTAAAAAACTCATGCGGTAAAAACAGGTTTTTGTGAATAAAATCCGCCCCTCAGGTCCAAAGCTATACTGGAAGTGAGGTTTAGCATATGCAGATAAATGAAAATGAAGCCCGGGATGACCAGACCAGGGAAATCCTGGACTACTACCGCGGGCTGCCGCAGCGTTCTTCGCAGGAGACTATTGTGGAGATGCTGAGGGAACTGCAGGACGTCCATGGCTGCATCAGTCCTGATATGCTGGAGCAGGCAGCAGAGGCGGCCGGGGTACGGGACTCCATGGTGCAGGCCATATGTAAGCGGTATCCCAGTTTAAAGACAGCACCCTATAACCATGAGATCATCCTCTGCACCGGAAGGAACTGTGCGTCAAAGGGAAGTATTACTGTCATGGATGAACTGAAAAAAAGGCTGGGAGTGGGAAAAAACGGCATATCAGAGGACGGGACCGTGTGCCTTAAGACCAGAAACTGCCTGAAGAACTGCCGGAAGGCGCCCAATGTCATGGTGGACGGACGCTTGTGTTCAGGCCTGGACGCAGAGGGCATACTCAGGGAATTAAAACGCCGGTGATGTAAAGCAGTATATGGTTTCCTGTCCTGCTTTTCTTCAGTTCACGGCCGTCTTCACATTGGATCCTGCCGCTTTGCGTCAGCTGGTCCAGCCTTTTTTGGGACAGCTGCAGTTTACTTTTTAATACTGCATGTACCCGCAGGGGAAGCGGGTATGGGTTGTCAATCCGCAGAACCATGGATGAGTCTGGGCCAGTTGATGCAGGTGAGTCAGCCAGCCGGAAAACCTGGCCTTCCACGTGGTAGGAGGGCAGCTGTACCTGGGCGCCATTTAGGCGGAGGAACCCGGTGTCCATGGCGTACTGCATAGCCAGGGAAGGGTCATTTGAGTGAAAGTGGGAGAGCATACCGGGAGGAAGGCTTCCGGGATTTACGCGGGAATAGATGGCTGCGTTCCAGGTGGAGCTGCAGCAGGAGCATTTATAAATCAGCCATATGTCCAGGTACTTTCCCTGGGCGTTGACCCGGAATTGACCTGAGCTTACGAATTCCTGTCTGATATTGCATTTTTTACAGTGTCTCAGAGGAGCAGGCGGCCTGTCATACTGTATGGTCCATTTGATGTCTTTCATGTTGTGTTCCTTTCCTGTCTGCCGGGCTAAGAGCCGTGGTCTGCGGGCAGTAAAAAGTGTAACATCCTCACAGGCGGATACCAACCTAATTCTTGTTTGATAAATAAAGTTGAGACATACAGATGGGATCAAAAAGCCCGGACAGATGCGGAAGATTCGCATGGGTCCGGGTCGTTTTTGATTATTTATTTTTCTTTTCCTGGCCTATGATTCTCTGTATGCTTTTAAGCGACAGACAGTATAGGGAGGACAGCTCGTCCGTACTCTTGCCGGACAGATAATCACTGTAAATCTGTTGATTGCGAAGACGAAGCTCCTGCCGGGTGGAGGTCCCCTCCCCCCAGCACTTTTTGTGCCCGGCCGTCTTCGGAATATATATCAGCGCGCCGTCCACGTATTCCTGTACTTGCTCCAGCAGTTCACGGGGCAGGATACGGTCCGCTTTTTGATAGCTCATGTTGCTCTCCTGTGGTTTATTTTAAGCGGGAAAGCAAAGGCTATGTAAGGCCATGTTCCATTATAACCGGATTATGGTACAGCTGCAGCAGCCTTTGCTACGCAGCGATAACGATAGGATTAAGCATAAGCCTGCAACCCTCCTTTTCAGATACTGTAGTTTTTATAGTATACCATATCAGGGAAAAAATGTATGCCTTATTTTCTTTTTATAAACAAGTTTGAGCAGGGATAAAATAAATTAAAACAGAACAGGAGATACAAAAATATGAAGTGCTTTTTAGTGGAAGGAAACATAAAAGACGCCGGAAGAATGACGGATGAAATCATGAATGAGCATATGGCCTGCACCCGGGCAGCCATGGAGCGGGGGATGATTTTTATGTCCGGCCTGAAGGCGGATATGAGCGGCGGTCTGTCTGTCATGGGGGCAGAGGATGCAGGCCAATTACAGGATTACCTGGACAATGAGCCGCTTTTTGTTCATGGAATACAGGAGTACAGGGTGGTTGAATTTGATATCCATTACGTAAATAAAGATCCGGAAGGGTGGTTTGGCCGGAAGGATGAGATTGTCTGTGAATAAATCGTAAGATATTATTTGTTTTTTAGAGAGGGATTTCCTTCCTGCATGGATATAAAATAGAATCATAATTCAGGCAGAGGAGGAATCGGGATGAAACCAACAGTGGCATGTCTGGCCGGCTTTTTAATGCTTGTGCTGCTGGCCGGCTGTAAAGGAAGCGTGGATGAAAGTGGGGCACGGGAAAACAAAGGAGACATTGAGGCATCGGGAACAGTTTCCGCTGCGGGCAGGGAGCAGAACGGGAAGTGGAATGAGGAGCAGAAGAAGGCGCTGCCGGAAAAACTTAACGTTCTCTACGCGGCCAATGACGGACTTTATCTGATAAGGGTTTTGCGTAATGGTGCAGATGATGCAGATGATGCGGCAGTGAGTACTGAGAGGCTGGCAGAAGGAACGGATATTTCTTCCCCTTTATTTTCTTCGGATGGGAGAACGGCCGGCTATCTGCGTCAGGACGGTTTCTATGGATGCAGCATTGAAACGGGGAAAGAAGAACTGCTTTTAAATGGAGCATTGTCTTTTGTCCCGGACGGGAAAGAGGGATTTTATGCCAGCTCCAGGGAAACAGGAATCGTGAGGGTGCATATGGGCCGGGAACAGGAGGAAGTTTGGAAGCCGGAACCGGTGGATGGCGGCTGGATACAGTGTGAGAAGCTGACATTGTCTCCGGATGGAAAAAAACTGGCCTTTGCCCGGCGCAGGTACGTGGACCGCAGGAAAGACCCCGGCCTTTCCTTGTTTGAACAGAACCAGGGAATCTGGATGATCCAGATGAATCTGGAGAAGGAGAAAAAACTCAGTGTCCTCATACAGATAATCGGTGAGGAGCCGCCTTTCTTTGAGCGGATGGAGGAGACGGACGGAGAACCATACCCATATCTGTGGCCGGCTAAGTGGTCCCCTGATTCGTCCAGGCTTTTTATCTGGCAGGATGTTCTGTCAGGTTCCATGCGCGCAGACGGAATTGGTACGGCTGTCTATGATACGGTGTCCGGCACTATGATAGATCCGTTGGGAGAACAGGAGGAAGTGGTTCTGCCCTATAATGAAAATGTGGTGTTTGGAGAGGACAATTCCCTGTTTCTTCTTGCGGGAGCGGGAAGGGAAATGGCGCTTGACAAGGAACTGGTCAAGATACCGCCTGAAAAGGGCGCGGTTCATGAGAAACTTAAGACACCCGGTCTGGTGCCCCAGAGCCCGCAGGTGTCATACGATGGAAAAAGCATATTTTTTGCAGCGTCAAAGGAGCTGGAAACAGGAGAACAGGTGGAATATCCCATATGGCGCCAGCTTTACCGGATGGAAAACGGTCATGTGGCAGAACTGACTAACGATACGGAATACTCCAGTGAATTCCCTGTTCTAACCGGGGACGGCACCGCCCTTGTATTTGGCCGCGTGGATAAGGAGGGAGGCATGAGCATCTGGAGCGTTGGCACAAACGGAAGCGGACTTCAAAAACTGGCTGATTTGGAAGAAAATATAAGCACGGATGAGACAAATGAACATTATCCGGCCGGCTATGAGGATTTTTACGGCCGTGGAAGCTGGTCCTCGATCATGTCAGTTTATGCGTTCAAGTAAAACCGGTTTGAGGTGATAAGCAGGAAGTGGCGGCGGCATGGATGGTATCAAAGATTGTTAAATATTTACTTTTTTGGTATTTAGTAGTAATAGTGTTAAGAGTGTGTTATAATTATAATTGCATTTATGCAAAAATACTAAAAAAGGGGAATTATGCGTATGAAAAAGAAACCACTTGCACTATGGATTTTTACCGGATTGGCATTAGGTATTGTGGCAGGCATGCTGTTGATGAGCCGGCCGGACATTGCGGAAATGTACATCAAGCCCTTTGGAACCCTGTTTCTGAACCTGCTGAAATTCATCGTAGTCCCCATTGTCTTGTTCTCCA
>OLRX01001912.1_pt1 | contig 14327 bp, 8 predicted proteins | sample 1672991 | NCBI WGS metagenome assembly OLRX01 (sample SAMEA3136744, study PRJEB25190) | human gut metagenome | biome: human gut; feature: human-associated habitat; material: faeces | place: Austria | collected 2013
TCACAGCAACCTGATCTCTGGTTAATCGCTCCACCCGTTCTTTTGCGTACTGAATAGCTTCTGGCTGATGTTCCTGCAATTCTTCAAAAACATCCACACTTTTTCCGTAATTTTCCAAATATCCTTTGTTTTTCAAGATGTCAATTACCGTAGCGGAATCTTTCAAATATCCATTCCGTTTTTCAAAATGGAGCAGATACCAATACTCAAATGCTGGATTGGAATATGCGATTTTGTACCCATGCTTCTCCGAATAGAAAATTGCAGCTTGAAGCTCAGAGTCTTTATTATCATCACGGTCAAATACACACCAAAGCTGATCTCCGTCTTTCGGATAATAATCTGCTTGAGAGATCAGAGATTTTGCGTGTTTCACCAAATGTTCCGCCGCCTTATGTTTCGATGGAATTGGGATAATATCCACTAGGCAGTTTCGTGAACGAAAATGTTTGAAATAAAGTGTCTCTGTTTCTTTTCCTTCGCAGATGATATAAACAATCGGTTTACGCTTCCGCCGCTTAACTTTGTTCGGATCATACTCTTTTCGCATCTTGCTCATCAGGCGTCACCTCCGATAAAAGGGATTGCACCAAATCGTCCCTGAAGATAACCCTTACGCACATTTTCTCCTTTTCTTGGAGAGAAAGATGCCAACGAGTAAAGCTCTGTTGCACAAGTCTCATCATTCTTTTCAGCAAACCAAATCTGATCTCTACGGAAGAAATTCAAGTCAAGCAGCATTGCATCGTGTGTTGTAAAAATCAGCTGCGCTCCCTTTGTATTGACAGCCTTATCCTGCACCATTTCAATCAGCCTTCTGGTTAAAAGAGGATGCAGACTATCTTCAATTTCATCAACAACTAAAAGTGCGCCGTTTTCAAGTGCCTGCAACCATCCTCCAATGCGGGCAAAAAAGTGTTGTGTACCGACAGATTCCTGCTCCATTAAAAGCTGAAAGTATTCTGTTGTACCGTCCTCGTTAATAATTCGATGTGTTGTCGTAATAACCGGTATTTTACCAGAGGTATTCTTGATTGTAACATCGGTGATTCCAAGATCGGCAAGCATCAATTCTTTTAAGATTCGAGCTTTCTTATCATCACCACTGGCAATCTGGGCAACAGTTTCTGAGGTAGCTGGCTCTTCATCCATCAGGAATGTCAACTTTTCCAGGAACCACTGATAAGCATTTTCCGTCTGAGGCAGATTCCAGTCATTAGAGGACACCAGATAGAGCTTATTGTCCGGTGTTCGGTTACTCAGAGTAACCTGCTCATTTACATTTTCCCGGAACTCATATACTCCGTTTTCTCTTGAAAAGATTAAGGCTTCACGACCATTTGGCCAATGGTAAAGATACTCTTTGTAAATCTTCTTTGCATCAAAAGAAAAACCGTATGTGTAACGAACTCCCTGAAAAATAAATACCATTTCAAAAGAAGTCGGAACCTTTGTTCCTCCAAACGGCTCCCACGGCAACTTTTGTCCCTTAGAAACTTTTGCAGCATTTCCCACAACCATTTCTTTCATCGTCATCATTGCATGTAATACGTTACTTTTTCCGGCTGCATTTGCACCGTAAATTGCAAGTACGGGCAGCAATGCCTTCTTTTCATCTGGACGAAGCAGATACTCATCAAATGACTTATCCTTAGAGGCCGCAAAACTGATCACGGTACTGTTTTTTATTGACCTGTGATTTTCCACTGTAAACTGAATCAGCATAATTGAATACCTCCATTCTCAGTATTCGTATTTTCAGTCACTATTATAACAGTTAAAAATGCCTTGGTCAATATTTACGGATTGTTTTTGCAGTTTTTCTGCGAAATTTATAAATAAATTCTTTCTCAGCCATTTTTCGCAAAATAGTTATCATACTATGCTGAATTGGAATCCGAGCTTCCAGTTTGCAAGTTTAAGTTCTGATTTAGCTAATCGCTTGCATAAGTAAATTCTGGCAAATCCAAATATCATGATTTTTATGGAAGTTAGTTTTGCAAAGTTCTTCAAAACTGGAATTTACTATTAGAAACAAGTTGTTTTATGCTTCATATGCTGATATTCTTTTTTTGAGATCTTACTCCTCTGAAAAAAGAGTCACGTTAAGCGGAGGTCGAATTTTATTTCTTTTTTCGCAAGATTAAATTCCACCCCTCATTCGGTTCAGTATTTCTTCCGAATGGCGCTACATTTCTTATTTTTTCAGTAATAGAGGTGTAAGGTTAATCTCGTTAGCGGGAATGGATTTTATTCCTAACTTGTCAAGAATATCCCCGCCATTAATGAAGCTGAACAACTGGTGTGCCGACTGGTTATTCAGCTTTTTTCTGTTATATGAGTTGATATGACTCATCATAAGATTGATATCATCCTGAGTTAAGTTATCAAAAGAGGTTTTCTTCGGAAGCACACGACGAATCATCTCATGTGTAACTTCACAACCACCTTTTTGATCAGAACGCTGTGGATCACAATAAAAGATATGTGTTCTGCGACCATTGCCCTTATTAAATTCGATTGCCAGCGGGTTAGTAAATTCACTTCCTCTGTCGGTCAAAATCACCTGGAAGAGGCTAGTGAATACTTCATGTCCTAACTGTTCATACAACCAGTCAAATATTTCTGTAACTGACTTGGCGGTATTGTTATCACGGATAAAAGCAAGCATTAAACTACTATTTCTAAAGTATATGGTCAACAAGACTTTACCTCCTTTGCGACCTTCTACTGAATCCATTTCCACTACCGGAATATCAGGATTCGCAGCAAGATAAGTTTCAAAATCCTCGTAAGTGCGTCCTACATGACACTGCTTGTCTACTCTTACAGGCTTCTTATGTGAGCGGGTACGATAACGGACCTTTCTCGGAAGATCAACGTTATCTACAGATAAAAGCCCTGCATCAATGTAGTTATAAATAGTCTTTTCATCAAGCATGATATCATCTGCATTATTGACACATATCATGTGAATAGACTGGCCTAACTTAACAAGCGGTGAAACAATAGCATCTACACGCTTTAATTCTTCCGGTGTAATTGCTATTCCTTGACGACTTTCTGAGCGAGTAGTCTCATAATTCTTCTGAGCTGATTTGGCAGAATAAATATGCTTCTCCAGCTTACAGGATTGCCGTTGGATACAGCCGTTGCAAACGTATGGTGGTTTCTTCAGTTTGTTACAAACCAATACCTCAAACTGCTTGCAATGCTCGTAGCACTTTACACGAGGACATCTCTTGCAGCTTTTTGAATACTGTAGTTTGCACTTTGAACATGCTGTTCCGTATTCATCACAGGTACTTCGCTTGCTGCAGGGATTGAAGGAATCTTTACGTACGGTCTGACTATGGAGTCTGACTTCTTTTGAGATAGTAGAAGGGTCCTTGCCAAGTTCCCTACCTATCTCAGTAAATGAAGCTCGTTCTCTTAAGCGAACTTCTATTGTGGCTCTTTCATCAAGAACCAGATGTGCATTCTTAGCCATGGTATTCTCCTTGGATAACGCCATCCGGACTCTATTGCTGAGCCACAACTATAACTAGATATCAAGAGGTTTGCAACACTAACTTCTAGGATATATTTTGCAATACTAAGTTCCAGTTTTTGGGTGAATGGATTGGAATTTAATTTTCCAATTCACCAATATCAGTCGTACACATGCAGCCATCGTATACCGAAACGGAGCATTTGCAATCGTTGATAACAATGCAACAAACGGAACAAACGTTAACGGTGTTGCAGTACCGGCCGGAAAAGAAAGAGCTCTGACAGGAAATGAAACTATTCGTCTGGCAGATGAAGAATTTCTGTTTCGTGCATAAAACTGAATAATATATGAGAGGTATGAGGATGATTTATAAAATAGCAGCTCACAGCGATGTGGGTATTGTGAAGAAAACAAATCAGGACTCAGTACTCGTGAAAATCGCGCAGACAAACCATGATAAGGTTTGTCTGTGTGTCGTGTGTGACGGAATGGGCGGTCTGGCTGATGGTGAGTTGGCCAGTGCGACAGTGATCCGGGAGTTCGATCAGTGGTTTATCAATAAACTTCCCGGACTGCTGGAAACACCGGAATTTCCAATGGATGAACTTCGTGTACAGTGGGACGACCTGGTAATGCGGCAGAACAAGAAACTGGCAAAGTATGCATCCGGAATAGGAACACGCATGGGTACAACAGTCGTAGCTTTTCTGGTTGTGGATGACAAATATTACATCATGAACATCGGCGACTCGAGAGCTTACATGGTTTCCGATGCCATCTATCAGCTGACGAAGGATCAGACCTATGTGCAGTACGAGATGGATCTGGGACATCTGACCTGGGAACAGGCACAGACCCATCCACAGAGAAATGTACTGCTCCAGTGTGTAGGAGCATCGGATGAGATCCACCCGGATTATTTTGTGGGAGATGCCAATCCGGACACCACCTTTATTCTCTGCTCCGATGGATTCCGCCATGTGATCTCGCCGGATGAAATCTATGAGAAGTTTCGTCCGGAACTTCTGGAGAACGAAGATATTATGCTTCAGAATATCGTCTCACTGGTGGAACTGAACAAATCCAGAAAAGAAGTGGATAACATATCGGCAGCTGTTATCCGGACATGTCGGGAGGGATAAGCATGCTGCAGATAGGTTCTTATGTAGACGGAAAATACAAAGTATTAAATAAGATCGGCCAGGGCGGTATGAGCGTCGTTTACCTGGCATTGAATGAAAAAGCAAATAAAACATGGGCCATCAAAGAGGTCCGAAAAGATGGACAGCAGGATTTTACCACAGTCAAACAGGGGCTGATCGCTGAGACCAACATCCTGAAAGAACTGAATCACAAATACCTGCCAAGTATCATCGATGTGATCGATGACGGGGATTCCTTCCTGATCGTTATGGATTATATCCAGGGAAAATCACTGGATAAGATCCTGAAGGGAAGTATGGAAAAAGAAGGGCTTCCCATCGCACTGGACGATGTGATCGCCCGGGGTAAACAGCTGTGTGAAGTGTTCTACTACCTTCATACCAGACCGAATCCCATTATTTATCGAGATATGAAACCGAGCAATGTCATGCTGAAGCCGGACGGAGAGATCTCCCTGATCGACTTTGGTACCGCCCGTACCTTTAAACAGGGGAACAGAGAGGATACCACATGTCTGGGAACACCCGGATATGCGTCACCGGAACAGTACGGAGGAAACGGACAGTCCACACCCCGAAGTGATATTTACTGTCTGGGAGCTACCCTCCATCATCTGATCACCGGAAGAAATCCTTCCCCTACACCATTTAACTTCCCGAAGATCACACAGTGCCGGCCGAGTCTGGTAGATGAGATCCCGAGAGAGGATATGAACAAGCTGCTTGGCTTAGAGATGATCATTGATCGTTGTACACAGTACGAACCGGAGAATCGATATGAATCCTGTCTGGAGATGCTGTACGATCTGGAACATATCGAAGAACTGAGCCTTCCATATCGAAAGAAATTAAGAAACAAGCTACTTGGCTTTGGTGTCAGCGCAGCAGTAGCTGTCTTATGCGGCGGTATTTCCCTTGGATGTATGCTGATGGAAAATAAAACAGAGCAGAGCGGCTATGATTATTATGTGGACCAGGCGGAGAAGAGTGACGGAACTGCCAAAGTTAATTATGCGAAAAAGGCAGTTGCCATCGACCCGGGCAAGGAAGAGGCCTATCTGGTTTATCTGGATGCCCTGCGAAACGATGAAGACGGTTTCTCCGGTCAGGACAGTCAGGATTTTAAGGCCCTGCTGCAGCAGATGGCAGGAAGACAGACCTACGAAGAAGTACTGGAAGATAATCTGGACGGTTACACCGAGCTGGCTTATGAGCTGGGAATGGCTTACTACTTCCCGGGCGGCGCCGGAAAACCGGCAGGAGATAAAGAACTTGCTAAAAAATGGTTCGGCATCGTAGCACAGGCTGTATTATCCGATGACCAGCTGAAAGCATTCGGACTGGATTCCACAGAAAAATTATCTGCAGACAAGATCCAAGAATACGATATCGACACTAATCTGGTGGAAACCTTCTTAAGCATCTGTAGTTATTACGGAAAAGTAGGTCAGGAAGATACCGTAACCGGTGAGATCAAATATTCCTACTCGGATTTCTGGGTAGAATTAAACGGTCTGGTAGGCGGACTTCCGGAAACCATCAGTACAGAAAGCCGGGAACGTCTGACACAGCTTCGACTGTTGAACGATGTATCTTATCAGCTGTATGAAAATGCAAAACAGTTCGTATCAGATGCCGGTGTGGACAAAGCAACCTTCCAGGGTGCCCTGGCAGCCATCGAGACAAGAGTCTCCGGTGCTGATACCGGTTCCAACCAGACGGCACAGCGGATCCGTGAGAATACGATAACAACCGTGGACAATACAAAGAAACTGGTAGAATCTCTGTATGCACAGAATTCTGATGCCGTGAAGAGCGGAGGTGATCAGTAATGGGGCAGACACAAAATATTGAACAGCAGATCCAGCTTCTGAGCAATCTGCAGCTGGGATTTGGGATTGCTGCATTGCTGTTCCTTGCACTGGCGATATTCCTTTTCTTCTATCTGCATATCCCGCAGGTATTTAACGAATACCGGGGAAAGAGTGCTCAGAAAGCCATGGAAGAGATGGCAGCCAACAGTAGCGACCCCGGACGTATCGTTTCTATGGATAAAAAGTCCAAAAACAAGAAAAAAGGAACCGGACAGCTGGTACAGAGACGTCACTATACAGACAATCTTACCGATGATCTCAGCGGTCGGATGAGCCAGGAATTTGGCGAACCAACCGGTCAGATGAATCTGAATATGGCAAATAGTTCCGAAGCCAATGGCATGATACAGGAAACAGCAGCCAACGGATCGGAAGCCACAGATGTGCTGGATGCAGCCATGATGAGTGGAGCCGAGGCCACAGACGTGCTGGAACCGTCCATGATGGCAGAGTCGGAAGCTACAGATGTACTGGATCCGTCCATGATCGCCAACCCGGTACAGGAAAGACAGCATGTATCTACACCGGAACAGGAAGGAACCATGGTTCTGGATCCGAACATGCTGCAGCATTCCAACAGTACCTTTGAGATAGAAAGAAGTATCATCCTGATACATACGGAGAAGGTGATCTGATGAATAAGAGAAAAACAGCAAGGATATTTAATGATCTGTCGATGGTTTTCTTCCTTATATCATCTACAGTGGTCGTATTTCTTCCGATAGCTGACAGAGAAAAACACCCGGCAATAGCAGTACTTGCCGGGGGGATCTTCTGGGTAGGATTGTTGTGGGGGATTTTCCTCTACATCTTCAGTTGTCAGAAGATAAGAAATTTGAAAAGCTATCAAAATTATCGCTCGGTGGAGCGTATCGGTGCACTTGCACCCAGATCCACCAAAGAAGGATTGATTGCAGATCTTGCATTCATCCCGGGATTCCTGGTGATCATACTCGGAACCTACGTGTTTAACATACCGGATCCCGTCATGTTAGTTTGTATGTGGATAACCATGGTATCCTTTTACGGACACTTCGTCCTGAACGGAAGGGTATACAAGTTTTTACATAAAAGAAAAGTTATAAGATACCGAAAGGTAAAAGAGGAATCAGCCGAGAAAAATACTCAGCTGAAGGAAGGAGTCTGAGGACATGAAACAAAAAACAAAGAGAATCCTGGCGTTCTCCATGGCCGTTGTCTTCGCATTGTCAATCTGCGTAACCTCCAGCCCATACACTGTTATGGCGACGGAAGCAGGAGAAACGATCGCACCTCTTGCAGAAGAAGGAAGCGGTAGTGAAGTAGCAACTCCAGGTACAGAAACAGGAACACCTGGGGAAAGCGGTGAAGGAGGCACGGTAATACCTTCTGGTACACCATCTGAACCGACTACACCACCGGCAGCAGAAACAAAATATCTGAGTGTAAAGGTTGTTTTGGGCACGGATGCTGGAACCATTGGCGGAGTAGAATTAGGAAATATAAGTTTCACTCTGTCAAATGGTGAAAAAGAAGTAGCTTGTACTGTGGATCCAAAATCATTCACAACTACAGGGATGGAATATGCTACTGGTAAAACCTATAGCATAAAAGAAGGTAGCATTAGCGACAATTCCGGAATGTATACGCTCGAAAATATTACATCTACATTAGAAGATGTGGATTTAGAAAATCCAACATTGGTTTTAAAGATTGGAAATTTGACTCCGAAAGGTGGAACAATCTCAGGGGCTGATAGTATCAAGGCGTTGTCTGAAGTGAAGTACACTTTGGATGGAAATTGGAGCGACAAGGTGGATCGATGGGTAATCGAAGGCAGCAACGCTGCAAAGGCTACTGTTGATGCTACTGGTGTTGTTTCTGCAAAAGTAGGTGGACAAAGTTTTAGTCTGGTAGCATATTGTGGAAATTATCTGCTGGCAAGAAAAAATAATATTACGGTAGAAAAAAATGTAACAAGTTTGAGTGTGACTACAAGTAAATCTCCAGAATCCTGGAAAAAACTATGGGATATAACCATAAAACTTGTAGATGCAGCAACACAAGCCGGAATCCGAGGTGAAAAAGTACGGTATACGGTTGAAGGAAAACCATATACCGGTACGACAGATGCGAATGGTGAAATTAAGAACAGTTTTAGAGAAAATAAACATCATAAGGATACAATTAAAGTAACAGCTGATTTTGATGGTGATGCAGTATATAAAGCAAGCGGCAATAGTATCGGTTATCAGACTGAAAAACAGATGGGTACACTTTCTTCTGACAAGAAATATACGGAAGAAAATCCGCTGGAACTGGTATATGGAACAGCAGATATCGTAAAGAAACTTACTTTGGAAGATGAAGAAGGAAATGTACTGGATGGCGATGACGATACAGTTCTAACATTAGATGTAACACCAGAAAATAATTCCAGTGTTGGAGTGAACAGGTCGGATGACAAGAAAGAAATCATTTTCCATGCAAAAAATGTATCGATCAAACCAGTTTTAGTAACTGTAACTGTAGAAACGGAAAATTACAAATTCAGAACAGAAATTTATGTAAAAGTAAATCCATATGAACTGACCCTCGACAAGACAGTTTCTGTAGCAGGAACCGATAAGACAACGTATGACAACACAAAAATCTACGATGCAACAAGCGCAGTAGATGTAAAGGCTACTCTGAAAGGTGACGATACTTTAACAGAGGCTGCACAACAGGAAGTAACGGATAATTTCAAAGATATTATCTTTAAAGGTTATGACAGCGGAATTACCAATGTAAAAGGTGAGGAAGAAGAACAGAGCTTTACTTTCGCACCGACAGACTTTACACAGTGCTCGTCACTGGAAGGCAAAGATGCAATTAAAAATAATTACGTCATCAAAAAAAGTGAGAAAACAGAAGTATCTGTAACCATTCAGAAACGAGCACTGAAACTCACAGTAGCTAATACAGAACGTCCATACAGAAGTCTGGAATATACCGCCGATCTGAGTACATTAGTTTCCGTAAATGATCCAGCGGGTGATACAGGTTTTGCGGGAACAGAGACGATAGAAAATCTGGAAGGATTTACCTATCCGACCGTAGTGGATACTACTGCAGAAGGTCTTACCGCAGAGAATGTAAAAGCAAACGATAAAGCAACCTGTGATATACATACAGATGTGCTGACCCTGGATGCCAAAACCGGTGATCCAACAGCAAACTACAAATTTGATTTTGACAATTATACACATGGAACACTGACAGTGACAAAAGAAAATGTCACGGACGCAACAGACTATGTAACAATTAACAATGCTTCCAGTATTCACGCTTATGAGAATGAAAAACATGATCGTTACTATGGAAAAGAAACAACGATCAAGTTTGCACTGGAAGGAAATTACAACAGAATCTATCTGAAAAACGGAACAGATATCACAGATAGTGGTTTAAATGAAAAAGAAGTGCCGGAAGCAGGTACAGTTGTAACAGAAAAAATCTATCTTGCTAATGTAGATACCAATACCGTTGACGGCGTGGAAACAACAACAACAAAATATGCTACCAATCCATTTGAGATCAGTTTCAAATATGATCCGAATGCACCACAGTGCAGTGAGATCAGCTTTGGAAAAGACAATAAAGTAGCAGATAAACTTGCAGACATTATTACCTTTGGCGTGTATGACAACAAGAAGATCGAAGCAAAAGTAGCATTTGCTGATGCATTATCAGGTGTAAAAGGCTGGTCTTATTATGTAGCCAATATAGACAAAGATACAGCATTCAAAGATCTGCTGACAAATTATGATTATGCAGAACAGCTGGTAAATGAAAAATTCACAGCCGGCGATGATACGTATACCGTTCCGGTTGGTAAATTAAAAGGAGATCAGACACTGGAATCCAATAATTATATCGTTTTCGTTAAAGTTATCGACAATGTTGGAAACGGTATGATTTACGGATCGAACGGTGTGGTTCTGGAAAATATTCATGATATTGACATTGAATACAAAGAAATTGCAGCAGATACAACAACACAGCAGGGAATCGTAGATGGCAGAACCTACTATTCCGGTGATGCTAATCTGACACTGACCGCAAAAGAGAATGCCAGCGACAGTAAATTCTATTCCGGACTGGAAAAAATGCAGTACACCATTTCCAGATACTGGGGAGATGGAAAGAAAGAAGCAGAAGCAGAAGTAACGGAAAAGAATGCAAAAGGTTTCCCGAAAGATGTTACACTGAAAGAACTTCAGAACTACTGTACTATCGAAAAACTTTTGGAACTGAAAAATGATGCAGGAAAATCCCAGGTGATCACGGTATCTGCAAATGCAAATGACAATGCGGGAAATGAGATGGAAAACCGTGCAGACTATACGTTGGTTTTGGATTCTATCGCACCTGTGGTAGCATCCAGTTATGCACAGGTAAATAATGGTACCGCATTCTTAAACGGACATTATGCAAACAGTGATGTTACCTATTCTGTAAATGTTACAGAGCGTTTCCTGAACGAACTGAAAGTAATGGTAAATGGAATCGATTATACACTGGATGAGCTGCAGGCAGCGAAGGATGCTCTGGGAATTAAAGAGATCACTATGGATCCGGTCAATGATTTCGCAGAGACAAAAGACAGTACCGTATACAAATTCACTGTTGTATTCCACAGAGATGGTGAATACACCGTACAGACGAAAGTAGCAGATGCATCCGGAAACAAAGGTGAGGATCAGGCATTTTCATTTGTGATTGATACTGTAAGACCTGAGATGCAGGTTACTTATACTGCATATCGTCCGAACGGAACAAGCTTTGTTCTGGATCCGTCCCGGGGACGTGCTTATGCAAATGAAGAAGTAGCTTATGTAGCTGTAACAGCAGTGATCACAGAGAGAAACTTCGCTGAAGACAATACAAAAGATACATTCGATACAAACGATGCAAATGTTGCTTACACAGCAGTAAACAGCAAAGGAAAAGCAGTGGAAGTTGCAGATTATGACGCAGCGATCCGCGAAGAATGGACCAACAAAGGAAATGTCAGCACAGAAGACAACCGTTTTGTATATGAACTGTCTCTGCCGACTATCAGTGTAGATGCCAACTATGATTTCGCTTATGACTACACCGATCTGGCTGGTAACCCGATCAATGAAATCATCAAACAGGCAGTTACCCTTGACCGTGTAAAACCGGAAGGTACTGTAACAGTAGAAGATCTGGTGAACGGATCTGCTTCTGAGACATGGAACAAGTTCCTGAGTGCAATTACATTTGGACACTTTGGTAAGAACAGTGTAAGAGCTTCTATGACAAGTGATGATGAGACTGCAGGTGTGGCAGCTACTCAGTATCTGACCTCTGCAAAAGCACTGACAAGAAGCGAACTGGAAGCAAGAACCGGATGGACCGGTTACAGCAGCAAGATCAGCCTGGCAGCAAGCCAGAACCTGGTTGTATATGAAAAGATCACAGATAAAGCAGGAAATATCCAGTACATCAGTACTGACGGAATCATCGTTGATAATGTGGCACCGGTAGTGAAGATCACTCCTACCAATCCTGGATGGGGCAAAGGTGTATACAGCGCTGCCGATAATCCTGGATTTGACATCAGCGTTACCGATCCTGTTGTAAACGATGCATATGCAGGACTGAAGACAATTTCCTACACAATCACAAACGGAACCACAGGTTATGTAGAATCCGGAACACTGGCAAACCTGGAGAGAACATCTCACCTGCAGAGCTGGACCGGACATGTAACCATCAACCCGGATAACTTCTACTCCAACGATGTTCGTGTGAAAGTTACCGCAGATGACTGGTCCACCAACGATGCAACATCTGAAGAAATCAGTATCAAAGTGGATAACAAAGCCCCGATCGCAACATTCTCCTTCGATCAGAGCGATGTACACAACGGAAAATACTACAACAATGACAAAACTCTGACAATCACAGTAGACGAGCGTAACTTTGATGAAAGCTACCAGCCACAGGTTACATCTACAGCAGGCGGCGGATACAGCATCAGCGGATGGTCTCACAACGGAGAGATCCATACAGCCACTGTAACTTTCAGCGGTGACAGTGATTACACTGTAACTTATGACTGCTTCGACCTGGCAGGCAACAAGTCCAATACTGAGAAACTGGATGAGTTCACAGTTGATAAGACAAAACCTGTGATCCAGGTTTCTTATGACAACAACAGTGCATTGAACAACAACTATTACAAAGAAGCAAGAACAGCAACCATCACCATCACCGAGCATAACTTCAGTCCTGGTGAAGTGACAGTTACAACAACAGCACAGCTGGATGGTGCAGCAGCTTCCGTACCTGGCGTAAGCGGATGGTCAGGATCCGGGGATACACATGTGGCAACCGTTTCTTACTCTGCAGATGCAGATTATACATTTACCATCAGTGCAACAGACCTGGCAAGCAATGTATCCGATCCATATGCAACAGAAAGCTTTACCGTTGACCAGACAAAACCGACTGTAGAGATCACCAACATCGAAGATCGTTCCGCAAATAACGGAGAAGTAGCTCCTGTTATCACACTGAACGATATCAACTTCGACAGTGGCAAGACAGTTGTGCACCTGACCGGAGCCAACAAGGGAGAGGTAGATACCACAGGCATGTACACTTCCACGGCAAGCAACAAAGGTCAGACACTTACTTTCTACAACTTCAAAGAAAATATGGATGATATCTATACTCTGACTGCTGAGACAACTGACAAAGCAGGAAATCAGTACAGCACATCCAAGATCTTCTCTGTAAACCGTGACGGTTCTACTTATCTGTATGACGATTATACAGAAGAACTGATCAAGAATGGTTACACCAACGATCCGAAGAATCTGGTAGTATCCGAGATCAACGTAGATACCCTGACCTTCCGGGAACTGACGGTATCCGAGAACGGAACACAGAAGACTCTGGAACAGAACAAAGACTTTGAAGTAAGTGAGTCCGGAAGCGATGTAAGCTGGAAAGAATACAAGTACACCATCAACGCATCCAACTTCGAAAATGAAGGAGACTACAACGTTTCCATCTACTCCGAAGACCGTGCAACTAACGTAACAACCAACACAGCCAAGTCCAAAGATATTCTCTTTGCAGTGGATAAGACTTCACCGGTTATCTCCCTGGCTAACATCGAAGACGGCGGAAGATACAAAGTAGAAAGCCAGAAATTCACAGCAAACGTAGATGATAACATGGCTCTGGATAAAGTTGAGTATTACGTAGACGATGAGCTGAAACAGACCTTCGATGCAGACGAAGTATCTGCAAACGGCGGTTCTCTGGACCTGAGTGTGGATTCTTCCAACACATTCCGGAATGTATCTGTAAAAGCTTATGACAAAGCAAACAACGAAGCAACAACCGCAAGCGTAGACGTCCTGGTATCTGCAAATACATGGGTACAGTTCTACAACAATAAACCGGCATTCTACGGTACGATTGGAGGCGGTGTGGCAGCAGTGGCAGCTGCAATAGCCGCAGGCGTACACTTCAGTGGCGCCGCCGCAGGAACAGCAGCTGCAGCAGGAAAAACAGCTGCAGGCGCAGGTATCTTCCTTGCAGGTAAGAAAAGAAAAAAGATGAAGAGTAAATAAGAGAAAATCATAACTGCGAAGAAACTGAGCAGTTATCGATAATCTCTATAAAAGTGTTTATTCTCTGACCGGATGTGTTCAGTACCTTCCCGGTCACAGACCAAAATGTTACTGTTCACTCCGTGCCCAGCAACACGCTGCGCGATGCACAGAATTTATG
>OLRX01001916.1_pt1 | contig 14313 bp, 12 predicted proteins | sample 1672991 | NCBI WGS metagenome assembly OLRX01 (sample SAMEA3136744, study PRJEB25190) | human gut metagenome | biome: human gut; feature: human-associated habitat; material: faeces | place: Austria | collected 2013
GATTACATCAGAGGGGCTTTCCTGGGGAGCGGCTCTGTGACAGATCCCAAAAAAAATTATCACTTAGAAATTCTGCTTTCTAAGAAGGAATTTTCGGAGTATCTGTCGAATGTATTAAATAGATTCAATTTGACAGCAAAGATATCAATGCGCAGAGAAGCGTTTGTGGTTTATATAAAAGACGCGAAGGAGATCGTAGAATTTCTGACGCTCGCGGGTGCGCATACCGCCGTGCTGGAGATGGAAAACGTCCGGATAATTAAAAACATCCGAAACAATGTAAATCGAGCGATAAACTGTGAAAGTGCGAACATAGATAAGACAGTGCGCGCGAGTATGAGACAAATACGCGATATCCAATTGATTGAAGCTCAGATGGGGCTGGATGCTCTGCCTGAGAATCTGCGCGAGATAGCGCAGCTTCGGCTGGAATACCCCGACGCATCGCTCAGAGAGCTTTCGGAGCTGGCGGATACTTCTAAATCAAGCGTCAATCATAGAATAAGGAAGATTGCTCAGATGGCAGACGAATTGAGGCCCAATGAGCAGATAAAATAAATTTAAATTAAGTTGAGAAAACTCAGCTAATTGGGAGGAAAAATCATGTTGTACAAAGAACTTACAATTACTAGTCCTGACGGTTTAAAAAGCAGACCCGCGGCTCTTTTCGTACAGGTCGCGAGCAAATTCAGCTCTCAGATTCTCATTGAAAGTGAAAACCGCAAGGTAAATGCAAAATCCATAATGGGCGTACTCTCGCTCGGATTGAAGCAGGGGGAATCTTTCTATCTTCTGGTTAACGGCAAGGACGAGCAGGAAGCTGTCGCAGCCCTGGAAGAGCTTGTGTCTGACAATGCTGCAAGCTGAGCTTGTAAGTTATAATTAATCTAGTAATTTGCCGGGCTTTATGCCCGGTTTTTTTAATAAAGGGTACCGCCCCGTCATTTAGAGGCGGGGGCATCTGTTCACGGTTATATGCGGACGTATGTTCGAGGTTGTTGACATATGCCAGAAATGAGTCTATAATTTAAATATAAATAACATATGCCATAAATAGGGAGGTGGGATTGCTGACGCATCCGAGCATGAGCGCGAAAAATGTAAAAAAACCGTTACGGCAAAAGCGCGGACTTGCTTAAAACGGGGGCAGGGGTTATAATATACCCTGAGATTATGTGTGATTGTGAGGATTGATATACAATGAAGCTGGGCGTCGTAGGACTACCGAACGTAGGAAAAAGTACACTTTTCAATGCGCTGACAAAAGCAGGGGCGCAGAGCGCGAATTATCCCTTCTGCACGATAGAGCCGAACGTGGGTATAGTCGCTGTGCCGGATGAGCGTTTGGATTTTCTCGCGAGGATTTACAATCCTGAAAAATTTACACCTGCGACAATAGAATTTGTAGATATTGCGGGTCTCGTGCGCGGTGCGAGCAAGGGCGAAGGTCTGGGAAACAAATTTCTCGCGCATATACGCGAGGTAGACGCTATAGTTCAAGTGGTGCGCTGCTTTGAAGACGACAACATTACACACGTAGACGGCGGCGTGGACCCCGTGCGCGATGTGGAGACTATAAATTTTGAGTTGATTTTCGCAGATATGGAAACGGCGGAAAAACGTCTCGCAAAGACGGAAAAGCTTATAAAAACAGGCGACAAAAAATATGCGCGCCAGACAGAAACGCTGAAGAACCTAATCTCGGAGCTGGAGAGCGGCAAACCGGCCCGCGCTGTCGAGCTGGATGAGGAAGGCCGCGAGCTGCTGGACGACATGTTCCTGCTGACGGACAAGCCTGTAATATACGTCGCGAACATAGCGGAGGAGGATCTGGGCAAGAGCATCGACGAGATACCTCTCGCTAAAAAGCTCAAGGATTACGTCACAGCGCAGGGCGACGATATTCTCGCCGTCAGCGCGAAGGTGGAGGAAGAGCTAAGCAGTCTGGACGACGAAGAGCGCGAGATGTTCATAGAAGAACTCAAGATAGGCTCTTCCGGCTTGGAAAAGCTGATAAAAAAGAGCTACGATACACTCGGCCTGATGAGCTATCTGACAGCAGGGCCGAAGGAAGTCCGCGCGTGGACAATACCTAAAGGGACAAAGGCTCCCAAGGCGGCGGGTAAGATACACTCTGATTTTGAACGCGGGTTCATAAAAGCGGAGGTTATTGCGTTCGATACTCTCAAGGAGCTGGGAGGAGACATGAGCGCGGCCAAGGAAAAGGGTCTGATCCGCCAGGAGGGTAAAGAATACGTCTTTCAAGACGGAGATGTAGTAGTATTTAAGTTCAACGTCTGAGAGACGATGTTGCATTCAGGAGGAAAACAATGAGTTTTGTAGAAAAGGCAGTAGAATATAACACAGCAGGTCTCAACTGCGCAGAGTCCATTATCCGCGCGGCGAACGAGGAGTATAATCTGGGGATAGCCGAGAGCGACTATACTATGCTTTCGGGCTTCGGCTCTGGAGTAATGACCGGGAACCTCTGCGGAGCGGCGGCGGCAGGCGCAGCCGTGCTGGGGAAAATGTACGTAAACGGCAGAATGGCGGATTCTCCCGACGCAAGAAAAAAGGTTCAGGCATTCATGCGCGATTTCAACGAGACGCTGGGCGGCACGATGTGCAAAGACATTCGAGCTAAGCATCAGAACGTGAACAAAGGCAAGGGATGTACGGAGGTCGTGCAGATGGCGGCGGAATGTGTAGTTCGTCAGATTGAAGCGGAATAAGCCTCTTAGCGGCAGACAAAAGTAATTTGTATGAAATAATGGGCGGTCTGGATTGACCGCCTGAGTTTTTAATATTTAAACAGGAGTCGAGATGGCACACAAGGCACTTTACAGAAAATTTAGACCGAGACGCTTCTCAGAGCTGAAGGGACAGACGACGACGGCGGCGATACTGCGCGGTCAGATCGCGTCCGGAGAGCCTTCTCATGCTTATCTCTTCTCCGGGCCGCGCGGCACAGGCAAAACCTCAGCCGCAAAAATAACCGCTATGGCGCTTGTTTGCCAAAATCCTCAGGAGGGAGAGCCATGCCTGGAATGTGAGAATTGCAAGGCGGCTCTGGCGGACAACATGCCGGATATAATCGAGATGGACGCGGCGAGCAACAACAGCGTAGAAAATGCGCGCGACCTAAGAGAGAGCGTCGCGCTGATGCCCGTGCGTGCCGATCGCAAGGTGTATATAATAGACGAAGTGCATATGCTCACGCGCAGCGCGTTCAACGCCTTGCTCAAAACTCTCGAGGAGCCGCCGGAGCATGTGGTTTTCATATTGGCTACTACAGAGCTGCAAAAGCTGCCGGCCACCGTGCTTTCGCGCTGCCAGAGGTTTGACTTTCGGCGCATTGGGGATTCGGAGATAAAAGAGAGAATGCGCGAGGTGCTGGAGGCGGAAGGCGGAAAGGCGGAGGATGAAGCTCTCGGCATGATAGCCCGCGCGGCGGGCGGCGCGCTGAGGGATGCGCTGTCCATGCTGGACAAATGTATTTCTCTTGGAGGAGAGATAACGGCGGATTCTGTGCGGGAGCTGATAGGTCTCGCGGACGCCGATGCCATAAGCGCGATGGTGGACAGCGCTCTTTTGGGCGACGCTAAGAATGCTCTGAAAGTGTTGGCGGAGCTGACGGACGAGGGGGCTCAGCCGGCTGCTTTGGCAAACGCAATGATGAACGAGCTTTCCGGCAGGCTGGAGAGAGACGCGGGCGCGCAGGTTGTTTTTGCGCTGGAGATTCTCGCGGATACTGAGGTAAAGCTGAGATATACTACCGCGCCGACTGTGCAGCTTGAAACTGCGGTGGCGAGAATAGCTCTTGGCGCAGGAGAGACGACGGCGGCTCTGCTCGCCAGAATCGAGAGGCTGGAGAAAAGACCTGCGCAAGCCGCGGCGCCTGAGGGCGAACCAAAGCGGCAAAAGACGCAAAAGCCGAAAAAACCTGAGCCAAAGCCGGATTCCGAGCTTGCCAAGGCGTGGGAAGCCTCCTGCAAGAAGCTCGCGGAGCAGGGCGGAGTGGCGTTAAAACCGTTTTTCGCACTGGTGAGACCCGTCGGCATATCGGGCGGAGGCAGCGTTGTGCTGCGGGCGGCTGATTATGACAGATATTTCAAAGCTCATATGATGATGGACAATGTACGCGCCACAAAATTTGAAGAAATACTCAGCGAGGAAATGGGTAAGAAACTCAGGATAGAACTGGAAACTCAGGAAAAACCGGACGAAAATGCCGGAATCGAATTTATAGACTGAGAAATGCGCAAGGAGAAACTATGAGAAAGATTGCAGTTATGTTAGCGGCGGCGATGCTTTTGTTCTGCAGCTGTGCGAGAGAATTGCCGCAGTCTCAGACGAATGAGTCTGAAAGCGGCAATACGGCAGCGGAGACGTCGGAAACGCAGACTGTCGTCTCGGAATCAGGGACGGTTTACGATACAAAAAGATCTGACGATTACAGCTTTCAGCGGGTGAAGGCGGAGGTTACTGTATCTCAACCGCGTTTCAGAGTTTTCATACCGTGCGATTCGTCCGTGATCGGAGACGATCCGCAGCTAACCGCTGTGACGCTCTCCGGCGCATTGAAGGACTTTGTCAAGAAGGGCATTTATATTAAAGACGACGGCGTTGAGATAGAACTCGCCGTGCCGGAATTTCCGGAATACAAGCAGCTGCAAAGCTCAGTGGACAGCGACGAGACTGGGCGCGGTGTAATAAGAATCACTGACGAAGAGGACACGGACGAAGGCGAACACATAGAGGACACTTACACTATCGACGCGGAGGTTCGCGTTGCGTTTCCGAACGTCGAGGTCAGAAGTCAGAATGTAAACGACGGTGTGCTCGAATTGATAATAGACGTCAAAAACGACACTTTTGCATCTGATTTCAGCGTAGAGGAGGATATAGCGCTGGAAGGTTCCTTTTCTGAGCTGAATATAGATTCGTCCACATTTGACGAAACTTCTGTAACGCTGTATCTCAGCGGCGATTTGGGAGCGTCGAACGAGGGCAGAGTGCGTTTTAAAAACGGCTCTCTTTCAACCGGCTACGGAGCGACGGCTAAGGTTAAAACGGACGTAGCGGACGGGATATACTCGCCTGTTATGGTAAACGGCGACGGAAACATAAGAATATATGCAGTTGGACTCGAGTTTCCCGACGATGTGAAAGCGGGGGATTTTAAGCTCGACAACGGAAGCGTGACGTCAGTCAATAAGGTCAGCAGTCAGCTCGTGACGCTAAGCGTGACGGGAGTGACGCAGGATACAAACTTGAAATACGGCGATTACTCCTGTAAGGTTTTTAGAGGCTCGGCGTCTGCGTCGTCGGAAAGCGCTCTCTTTGCAAATGCAAACTCAGTTAATGAGCAGGCGAGAGTGACGGACTATTCGTGGATACCGACTCAGGGCGACCTGAGCTACGCCGCGGCGAAGTGCATGGGCGAGGAGGTTTATGAAGTATATCAGAGAATGATAAGCGGAGAAGAGACTGACGACGATAAAAAGCTGATAAGCACAGAACTCAGCAATGCAAAGCTCAGAATGCAAAACTCCGCGGCGGCGCTGCCGTATTCTGGCACTAAATTCATGCAGGTGTTTACAGTAGTGGAAAACATAGCGAAGAACAGCCCGAAGGATACGCTCGAGGCTGCTTCCAAGACGTATGCCGGATTTGATGTAGCGGAGCTGCAAATGAAAATATTGGACGGGTATTTCCCGTTTGAGCATCAAGGTCAGAAATATCTGGAGTACAGCGCCAGATATTTGATATTAGTTCAGATGAACGCGGGATACGCGGACGGAGCGGCGTTCTCAGGTCTGGCGGAGCTTTTCGGACTGGAGCAGGACAGCGCGCGCTATGTTCAGACGGAGACAGAGGCGCTGTATGCCGATGATTTGCCGTGCGGCGAAGGATACGCGCTTATCTCAAATGCGGATAAAAAGCTTTATCTTATAAAGAAAAACTTCGCTAAAATGCACCGCTATATGTTTAACTTTCGCACAAAGGGCTATGTGACAGAGTATTATGAATACACATTCCCCGAGACAGAGGTTGAGGTTCAGGGGAAGTATCTGAATATGATTTCGAGTACAGATCAGCTTTCGGGTCTGTTGTGCAGGCTGGGCGACGATTCCTCTCTGAAGTCTCTCACGGAAGCGGGCTATGATTTCCTTTACGGCTCGAAGTATATATTGCTCAATCCTTTTGTCGGGGAGGACTACAAATACGGGTATGATGTAGGCGGAAAAGGCTACGTCTACGATTTCAACGTGACGCTCGCGATGATAAACAATTTCTCAGATACAAAGACGTACCCCGTAAACGAATATTATGTTTATACTGCGTATAAAGGAGCGCAGAATGAGGAATGGAGACTGTCTCAGCGAGGCCGCAGGCAATCCTACAAGTGCATATGGATATATGCGCAGTCTGAGGTAGTGGATTAATGAATTGGGAGCTTTTGAAAAAACAGGAGAAGCTGCTGCTCTACGGCATGGGGAACGGCGCGGACAAGCTCCTGGATATATTCTCGCGCGAGGGGATAAAATGCGACGGAGTGTTCGCGAGCGATGAGTTCGTCAGAGGTCAGAGTTTCAGAGGCTATAAGGTCATGACTCACGGCGAAGCCAAGGAAAAATTCGGCTCATTCGCCGTTGTGCTGGCTTTCGCTACGGAGCTTCCGGAGATACTGGAGCGCATAGAGCGGTTTTCGCGGGAACATGTGCTTTTTTGTCCGGATCTGCCTGTGTTCGGCGAGGGGGAGTTTACTCCGGAGTATTTCGAGACTAAAAAAGAGCGAATAGCAAAAGCGCGCGCGCTGCTGACGGATGAGAAGTCGCGCGAGGCGCTGGATGCGCTGGTGGAATATAAGCTCAGCGGAAACATAGCTCTGCTTCAGCCGATAACTACGACGGCGGAAGAAGATGAAAAAATGCTTCCGTTGGATAACGCCGCGTTTGTGGATTTGGGCGCATACGATGGAGATACTGCGCGGCTTTTCGCGAAGGCTCACTCTGACTACGAATGCATATACGCTTTTGAACCGGATAAAAAGAATTTTATAAAGCTGCAAAGGAATACGGACGGTATGCGTAATACAGAGATTTTCAATCTTGCGGCGTGGAGCGAAAGTGCAAGCCTGCCGTTCAGCAGCCGCGCCGGGCGAAATTCTGCAATAGGATGCGGCAAGGCGTATGTGGAGGCGGATGCGCTGGATAATATGCTGTGTGACAGACGCATTACTTATGTTAAGCTGGACGTGGAGGGCGCGGAAAGAGAAGCCATATCCGGAATGCGCGGAATTATAGAAAAGCAAAAGCCTGCGCTCAAGGTTTCGGCATATCACAGGATAGACGATTTCTTCGAGCTTCCTATAATACTCTCAGAGCTGGGTTATAAAAACGTGGCTTTGAGAAAGAATCCGTATTATCCGGCATGGGAGACCATAGCTTTTGCATGGGATTAAAATATAAAATATAATAATAAAAATAAAGGAAAAGAGCGTCTCCGCCGGTATATGGCGTTGGCGCTCTTTTTAAGGAGTAAAAATGGAGTTATCCTGCGGAGCAGCCCGGTCGGCTTTCGAGCCGCGCCGCATTTAGTAATGGGAAAGGAGAACTTTGCCAATATTATCTTAGGGTCAATGACAACTGTGCGAACCGCAGCCGTGAGAGCCGCAGTCGTGACCTTCGTGGTGCTCATGATGACTGCAAACATAGTCGGGGTCATAAACGAGATTGTCAGCGAGCAGAGCTTTGACCGCTTCGTCGGCGTTGCCGGAGGCTCCGCTGTAGAGCTTTACGCCGGCCTCCGCGAGAGCGTTTCTCGCGCCGCCGCCGATGCCTCCGCAGATGAGAATGTCAGCGTTCAGATCGCGGAGTACGCCTGCGAGCGCGCTGTGACCGCGGCCCATAGTATCTACGACTTCTCCGGAGAGTATTTTGCTGTCCTGAACTTCGTAGACCTTAAACTGAGCGGTGTGGCCGAAATGCTGAAAAATGTTTCCGTTTTCATATGTTACTGCTATACGCATTTGTGATTTCCTTTCTGCTGTAAAAATTTTAATATCTCTGGCGCAATTGGGGCAATGGCAGCAGTGCGGCTCGCCTGTGCAAAGCTCGTATTCTCCGCCGTCTATAAGCAGCTCCGCGCCGTTCACGAGGCAGTCCGCCAGCTTTTTTCTTGCGCTTACGTATATAGCCTGGACGGTAGCGCGGGATACGTTCATGCTCCCGGCGCATTCGTCCTGAGTCAGTCCGTCTGCGTCTATCAGGCGGATGGCTTCAAATTCGTCGAGAGTCATGGTTATGCGCTGCGCCGTCTCGCGTTCGGGCCGGAATATACGGCTGGGCGGCTGTTTGCATACGCGGCGGAGTTTGAAAGATCTGGGCATTGTCCCTCCTGTATTTATGGCATATGCCAGTTATTGATTTTATTATATCGCTGTTTCTGGCATATGTCAACAACTATATTATAAAAAACCTTCCGCCAATTTGCAGAAGGTTTTTGTTATGTCAGATTTCTATAGATTCGCCCGCGGCGAGGTAGTGTATTTTATCGCGCATGGTTTCGGAAAGCTTTTCATAGCCGGACAAACCGGTGCAATGACAAGTGTAGAACTGAGCGCTGCTTTCGTTCAGCTTGGAGGCGAGGCGGTTTATATAATCCTCGCTTTCTATCAGCTTGTCTGCGGGAGAGGCCAAGTGCATTCCGCTGACGACGTGCGTTATCTTTTCCCCGCCCAATATCAGCTCCGCCTTTTCCAGTATCCCTGCGATTCCGTTGTGGGCGCAGCCTCCGATGAGAACGCGCTTGTCTCCTTCCGAAATTATGAGGCTCTGCTCATGAATGAACGGGTCGTTTGCCATTCCCGATTTAGTTTCGACGAAAAGCCCGTCGTTGGAGGGGCGCAGCTCGTCGTTCGCCGCGCCGGAGAAAACCTGCAGCTCGTCGTCTATAGTAAACCACTCTCCCGTATAGAGTATTCTGGGATGCTTAATCAGCTTGCGGTCCAGCCCTATGCTGTTTGCGAACTTCATTCCGCGCTCATAATGAGGAAGAAAGGCGGACTGTCTCACGTAGACCGTGGCCTTGGAGTTCGCGCTGAGAAAAGCTTTGAGACCGCCGCCGTGGTCGTCATGGCCGTGAGATATTATCGCCGCATCTGCCTCGGAAACGTCTATTCCCAGAGTTTCCGCGTTTTTCAAAAATTGCTTGCCGGGTCCGAGGTCAAATAAAAGCGTGTGCTTTTGAGTAGATATGTGAAGGCTGAGACCGTGCTTGGTTTTCAAACGCTTGTCTTTGGTGGTGTTTTCCAGCAGTACTGTAATTTTCATGCCGTCCTCCTGTGATATGTTGGAATATATTATATCACAGACGGCGATTTTCTTCTATTGGCTGAGCTGTGCGCCGATGACCTCGGCGGCGACCTGGGCGCTCTTCATTTCGGTCTCGCCGAATTGATCCTGACGGCTCTTGCTGAGGACGATGACCGCGCCTATCGTATGGCTGTCAGAAATTATCGGCCGTATTATCTGTGCGCAGAGCGAGCTGAGATCTTCCCCTTCGTAAACAGGGATGCACGTGCCTTCCTGAGCGGAATTACACATGAAGGGAGTGCGGCTTTCTATGACGGCTTCGAGCTGCTTGCTGACGGGGCGTGCGGCGTATTCTTTCCTGTATTCTCCGTTGGCGGAGATTACGGTGTCCTTGTCACAGATAAGAACTGTATGCGAGAGGGCGTTTTCTATCGCGCCGGAGAAGTCCTTTGCGAATTCGCTCAGCTCGCCGACGGGCGAAAATTTGCGCAGAACAACGCTGCCGTCGCCGGCGGTGTATATCTCCAGCGGATCTCCTTCGCGTATGCGCAGAGTTCGCCGTATCTCCTTCGGCACGACTACGCGCCCCAAATCGTCTATTCTTCTTACAATTCCGGTTGCTTTCATGCTTTATACTCCTTATGCCGTTTTGGATGATGATTTCTTTTTTCCTCCCTATTATCTGCATGCGTCTGTAAAATATTCTCGCGTATGTGCGATTTTTCGTATGTGAGATATTTTGGCTTTTGTTAAATAATCGTTTTGTTCGCGAGTTGTCGGCGTTATTCATCAAATTTTCATTGTGCGTTATCCCACGCGCTTGATTCTCTCACGAAAATAGAATATAATTATATAACTGTAAGCGAATAACTAAGGAGATAAAAATGCTTAAAAGGACAATTTCACTTTTTGCGGCCGCCGTTCTGACGCTTGGGCTGGCGGGATGCAATATGGTAATTAAAGACGAGGAAAAAGCGTCTCAGGTAGTGGTGGCGAAGGTGGGAGAAACGGAGATAACGCGCGCTCAGGTCGATGCGGAATACGATGTGCTTCTCGCGAGCTACGCAAGCTACGGATTGAGCACGAGCGATATAGATGCGGATACGGAACGCAGTTTCAAAGAGAGCATACTTGACGACATGGTGGCTTATGAAACTATGGTTCAGAATGCGCCGGACGGGCTGGGCGTCGCAGCTTTGACAGACGACGAGCTCAAAGAAATAGACGATCAGATAGAATCTACTATCAAGAGCTATGAGGAATATCTCACAGAAAATGCGGAAGGCGATACAGATGAAGAAAAGCAGCAGTATGTTGAAGAATCGCTGGCTCAGGTGAAGGAAACCTTGGGTTATGACTCAGGAGTAATGAAAAATCAGCAGATTAGAAGCACGTATCTGCAAAAAGTAAAAGACGCTATAGGCGAAAATTACACTCCCTCAGATGAAGAAATACAGACGAAATACGACAGCATGCTCAGCGAGCAGAAGGAAGCTGTCACGGAGGATATGTCTGCTTTTTCCGATTATGCGGGACAGGACAATCAGGTATATATTCCGGCGGGAGTGCACTATGTGCAAAATCTTCTCATAGAGATTCCGAGCGACGCGCGCACGGAGATAAGTCAGATCGAGGACGAAACTGAAAAAGAACAGCGCAAGCAGGAAGAACTGGCTAAGATAAAAGACGAGGCGGACGAGGCTCTGAAAAAAGCTCAGGCTGACGGCGCGGATTTTGCAAAGCTGCTGGATGAATACAGCGACGACACCGGATCTACGTCCGAACCGACGCGCACAGAGGGCTACGCCGTCTGGGAGGGAAACACGACGTATGTATCCGAATTTACAGACGCGGCCATGGCTCTGACTAAGACAGGCGAGATAAGCGGTCTGGTAGAATCGGACTACGGTTATCATATTCTCAGACTTGTAAAAGTAACGGAGGAAGGCTCTGTTCCGCTCGAGGATGTAAAAGAGACGATAAAGACAACTCTGACAGAGGAATATATAAGCTCTGAATACGACAGCAAGCTGGAGGAATATAAGAACGCCTCTAACGTAACGGAGTACAAAGACAAGCTAGAGATTACAGCGTCGTCGTCATCCTGAGAAAATTAAAATTACATACATAGACAGCGCCGCACATATGAGTGCGGCGCATTTATTTTTAAAGCAATGCAATACATCCGTCGCAGCGAGGCTCTGTGCCTCCGGCGAGAACGCCGTTGGGCAGGCGGTATATGATTTGCCCCCGCCCCATGTCTATATTGTCCCGGATTATTTCTATCTCATGACCTCTGCGGTTTAAGTCGTCTATTATATGCTGAGGCACGCTGCTTTCGAGCTGGATGCGCTTCTCGCCTATCCATTGGAATCGGGGAGCGTCCAGCGCCTGCTGAGGATTCATGCCGTAGTCTATCATGTTGACTAGCACCTGCAAATGTCCCTGCGGCTGCATAAATCCTCCCATCACGCCGAAAGGCCCGATGGGGCGCCCGTCTTTGGCGAGGAACCCGGGTATTATAGTGTGATATGGGCGCTTATTGCCTTCAAGGAAGTTGTCGCTGGCGGGGTCCAGGCTGAAATTAGCGGCTCTGTCCTGCATGGTTATACCCGTGCCCGGGATGGTCACGCCGGAGCCGAAAACCTGATAGCAGCTCTGAATGAAAGAAACCATATTTCCGTTTGAATCAGCAGTACAGAAATAAACCGTATCTCCGCACGAGGGATTGCCGACGCGGGGGGAAATTGCATTCTCGCCTATGAGACTGCGGCGTATGGCTGCATATTCAGGGCTGAGCATATCTGAGACTTTTGTGCGCATTGCGCGGGGGTCCGCGACGAAGGCTTTTGCATCTGTGAAGGCGAGCTTCAGAGCTTCTATCATGCTGTGCCACGTCTGGGGGCTGTCTTTGCTCTCTCCCAGCTTTAAGCCGCTGAGTATGTTGAGAGCCATGAGAACTGTTATGCCATGGCCATTCGGCGGCATTTCAAATACGTCGAAGCCTTTGTAGCTGGAGCTGAGGGGGCGTACCCATTCGCAGCGATGAGATGTGAAATCTTCTTCGGAAAGAAAACCGCCCGTCGCGCGGCTGAAAGCTACCATTTTGCGCATCAGCTCGCCGGTGTAAAAGCTTTCGCAGTTTGTGCGCGCCAGCTCGCGCAGAGTATCGGCGTATTCCGGGCATTTGAAAATTTCTCCTGCCATATAGGGGACGCCTTCCTTAGTGTATGTATTTATCCATGGCTGGTAGAGCTTGGGGTTATTCTCGTACTCGTGTGCGAAACGGGGAGTCTCTTTTATCCACATTTTTGCGGTGTTTGTGGATAAAGGGAAGCCATGCTCGGCGTATTTTATCGCCGGAGCAAAAAGCTCGCCGAGGCTCATGCTGCCGAATCTGCGGTTTAGCTCAGCCCAAGCCGAGGGCGCGCCGGGGACGGTGACGGAGAGCCAGCCGGAGATCGGAACTTTTGTAAAGCCTGCGCGTCTCACAGCGTCTGCATTCAAAGCGCGCGGAGAGGCTCCGCTGCCGTTCAGAGCGAAAATTTCGCCGTTTGTCCATACGATGGCGAATGCGTCGCTGCCGATGCTGTTGCTTGTCGGTTCTAATAACGGGAGAGCGGCGGCGATCGCCACGGCCGCGTCTATTGCATTGCCGCCTTTGCTCAGTATTTCAGCGCCTGCTGCGCTCGCCTGGGGGATTGAGGTGCAGACCATTCCTCTGTTAGAAAAGAGAGTGGAGCGGCGGGAGGGATATATATCTTCGTATACGTTAAACGGAAGCATAAAGAAACGTCCTTTCTGTTGTTGTCGCTATGGTATCGGATTTGACATTATTATAGCATAATGCGTTCATATATGGTATAATAAGCACGGTCTAATGTACAAAAGAAAAAATAATGCGAAAGGGCATGAAAATGAAGGAAAAACTCGTTCAGTTTTGGTCAGCACATGGGAAAAAAGCGCTGGCAGGCAGTACCTTGCTTTTTGTCGTATTGGCGGCGGTTTTCGGAGGGCTGTATTCTAATGCAAACGCCAGAATCGAAACTCTGGAGGCGGAAAACAGCAGCTTGAAATACGAATATGACACGGCGCAGACAGCTTTGGAGGAGGCGAATACTCAAAGCGGAGCCATACAGCAGGAATTATCGGAAGCGAAGCAGAGCTACAGCGCTTTAGAATCGGAGATGAACGAGCTGCAGACCGAGTATGACGCTTTGGTTCAGGCTCAGGCGACTCCGGAGCCGTCCGCTTCTGTCGATTCAAAACCGTCTGCTGAAAAAAGCACAGGAGGCACAGGGAGTACAGGGAGCATCACCGGTGACAGCGGCAAATACGAGAATGAAGATGAAGACAGCGATTACGAGCCGGATGAGCCGACCGGAACGGTATATTGGACGCCGGGAGGGAGTAAATATCACAGTACGAAAGACTGCGTATCGCTAAAGCGGTCGAAAACGATAAACAGCGGCAGTGTCAGCCAGGCTAAAGCCGCAGGCAAATCTTCACCCTGCAAAAACTGCAACTGACAGATGAAGAGAGCGCGCATCGCTCTTGCAAACCGCTGCGCTATATGATAAAATATGAATGCTGCGGACAATGGCGTTCAGGGCTTACTTGAGGTAACTTCTGAACGCCGTTTTCTTTTTTGTTCAGGATGATAAAAGCGCAGTTTTGTTAAGAGATACAAAGAGTACAAAAGGCGGGGGACGTACATGTTCGCCGACAGAGACGACGAGATTGAGTTATTAAATTGAGGAGGCAAAATGAGCGACTTTACGAAAATCTTTGGGACGAGAGTGTTCAACGACACAGTAATGAGGAAGCGCCTGCCCAGCGACGTGTATAAATCGCTGCGCAAAACTATAGACGAGGGCGAGCAGCTTGACCCGAGCATAGCGGGCGTCGTTGCATCGACGATGAAGCATTGGGCAATCGAGCTGGGAGCGACACATTTTACGCATTGGTTCCTGCCGATGACAGGAATAACCGC
>OLRX01001924.1_pt1 | contig 14280 bp, 14 predicted proteins | sample 1672991 | NCBI WGS metagenome assembly OLRX01 (sample SAMEA3136744, study PRJEB25190) | human gut metagenome | biome: human gut; feature: human-associated habitat; material: faeces | place: Austria | collected 2013
AAAAGGCTGTCCTGTCAAGTTCTATTTCATAATATTCGCCTGCTTTTCCGTCCAGCCTGCCAAACGAATCCTTCACCTGCTGCCTTTTTGCTCTGACACACGAAAGAACTTCTGCATCGAACTTTGAAAGATGACTGTCTTTATAAAACAGTTTTTCCGTCATTTTTCCATTACATCCTTTCCGGCGCTTCAAATCCAAGCAGGTCAATGCACGTCTCCAACACGCGCTTTGTCAGTCCGAGGAGCGCAATATAACCGGAACGTTTCTCTTCGTCTTCCTCGGAGAGGATCTTCGTCTCATGATAAAACTTATTAAATTCATTCGCGATCTCATAAATGTAAGCGCACAATTTATGCGGAGCAGTCTCTTCGCATACTGCCTCAAACACATCGTTGAACTTCAAGACTTGAAGCATAAGCGCCTTCTCATATACATTTCCCGACGGACGGATCGAAAGTTTCTCTGCGCTTCCTCCGTTTTCCTTATACTTTGCCAAAATGGACTTAATACGCACGATTGTATAAAGAATATACGGACCTGTATTTCCCTCAAATGAAGTAAATCTGTCTACGTCGAATATATAATCTTTGCCTGCCTGATTCGACAGATCTCCATATTTAATTGCCGCAAGTCCGACTATGCGGGCCGTCTTTTTCGCTTCTTCTTCCTCCACTGTACGATTATCCATAATTTTCTTATACATTTCATCGTTAATTTCGCGGATCAGATTTTCAAGACGCATAACGCCGCCCTCACGGGTTTTGAACGGTTTTCCGTCTTTCCCGTTCATCGTACCGAATCCGAGAAATTCCAATCTTGTATTCGGGCTCACGATCCCCGTCTTTTTTGCACAGCGGAACACCTGTGTAAAGTGAAGTTCCTGACGTTTATCTACTACATAGATAACTTCGTCCGGCTGATAATCTTCTTCCCTTTGTACAAGTGTTGCAAGATCTGTCGTATCATAGAGCGCCGCTCCGTCTGACTTTAAGATCATACACGGAGGAACTTCTTTTTTATCCGACTCTTCCTGAACATCGACCACAAGAGCGCCCTCGTCGTAACGCGCATAGCCTTCTTCTTTTAACATCTGTACCATATCAGGTATATGTTTCTGCGCGTCCGCCTCGCCTTTCCAAAGATCAAATTCTACATTCAGTCTCTCATAATTTTTCTTAAGATCTGTAACCGAAACATTCATGATGTGATTCCAAACCGCTCTGTATCCTCTGTGGCCGTTCTGGAGCAAATATGTCGCATGCAACGCTTCTTTCCTGTATTCTTCGTCTTCTTTTGCATATGAACTTGCTGTCGGATATATCTCCTCCAGTTCGCCGATCGTAAACGGAGCTTCCGCCGGATATTCTCCCGTAAAATTTTCATCAAAATACGGCAGCTCCGGTTTGCGTTTCTTTAATTCCGTGATGATAAGTCCCATCTGATATCCCCAGTCTCCCAGATGAATATCACCGATCACTTTGTTTCCTTTAAAACGAGTAATCCGTTTTACGCTTTCGCCGATAATTGCAGAACGCAGATGTCCTACATGAAGCGGTTTCGCAACATTCGGTCCGCCGTAATCTATCATGATCGTTTTTGGTTCTTCCGCTTCTTCTACTCCGAGTTTTTCTGTTTCTGACATTTGATTTAAATAATCCGCAACACTTTGCGGAGCAAGTTTCAGATTGATAAATCCCGGCTTTACAACTTCTACCGTCTCAAAATAAGAACTTTCCTTTAAATATACCGCCACATCTTCCGCAATCATAAACGGGGCTTTTTTATATTTCTTTGCTCCTGCCATCGCCGTTGCACTGATATTCGCACAAATCGGGACGATTTGAAAGAGTTACTTTTGCAAGTTCTTTATCATAACCGGCTTTTTCAAAAGCCGCTTCCATTTCCGTTGTGATCAATTCCAACATTGTTTTCAATTTTTCCACACTCCTTTATATAGAAACTCTTTATCATATGAATGCTATTCTAACATGTATCAGTTTTCACGGCAACAAACAACTTGAAAACACTTTACATTTTGCTTACTTTATGCTAGGATAATTAAAGTTGTTTAACACAACGATGCGTCTGTAGCTCAGTGGATAGAGCAATGCCCTCCGGAGGCATGTGCGACGGTTCGACTCCGTTCAGACGCTTTTTTCATGCTCTTTTACAATCCGTTCTTTCATATCAGGATCAAATTTCCCTGCCCGAAGCATCTCAATTTCATATTTATAAGGAGCATATGATTTCTTTGGATTTTCCACAGATGGTATATATGGCGTCTCAAGTATTTTCGGAACATCCCTAAAGTCCGCATGATGAACGATATAATTGATCGCTTCAAAACCGATATGTCCGAATCCGATGTTCTCATGCCTGTCCTTTGCAGCGCCTGGAACATTCTTACTGTCGTTAATATGAAATACGGCAATCTGATCTTTTCCTATAATACGATCGAACTCTTCTATCACATCATCAAAATGATGAATAATATCATACCCACTGTCGCTCGTATGACATGTATCAAAACAAACTCTCAATTTATCGCTATATTTTACCCCGTCGTAAATCCTGGCTAATTCTTCAAACGTACGACCGATCTCCGATCCTTTCCCCGCCATTGTTTCTAACGCCACACAACAATCCATATCCTGCGTAAGAACTTCGTTTAGTCCTTTTATGATCTGCTCTGTTCCTATGCTGACTCCTTCTCCTACATGGGCTCCCGGATGCAGAATCAACGTATGGCTTCTGCAGCTTACCGTACGGTCTATCTCCTTTGCGAGAAACTCAACCGCAAGAGAAAATGTTTCCGGCTTTACCGCATTGCCTAAATTAATAATATACGGAGCATGAACAATGATTTCTTGAATCCCGTGCTCTTTCATATATTCCCATGCAGGATCGATATTTAATTCTTCGATTTCTTTCCGCCTCGTATTTTGAGGCGCTCCCGTATAAAACATAAATGTATCCGCCCCGTAAGATACTGCTTCTTTTGCAGAACCAAGCAGCATCTCCTTACCACTCATTCCGACATGTGAACCTATTTTCACAATGTTATCCTCCAATCTATATTTTTATAAGCTTTGCAAACAAAGCAAACATTTTTCTGACTCCTGCAGTATCAAACTGCACCGTCACCTCATAATCTCTTCCACCCTCTTTAATCTCCGTCACCGTGCCGTCTCCAAACTTTACATGCCGTACACGATCTCCGACTCCGTAAGAGAGTCCCTCCGACTTTTTCGCCATCAGTCCGCTCCCCTTTTGGATCGCGGCAAATGCCGGTTTCTGAGCATACGCAGATCTTTTGTATCCACTGACCTCGGACGAATACGTCCTCTTCTCTCCCAAAGAAACATTTTGAGAAAAACCGCCTTCTCGCTTTCCTGTATCAATCAATGCAGAAGGCATCTCTTTAATGAAACGGGACATACTGTTATATTGTCTCTCACCTCTGACCAAACGCATACGCGCGCAGGTAAGAGTCAATTTTTCTTCAGCGCGGGTCACGCCCACATAACAAAGTCTTCGTTCCTCCTCCAACTCTTCCGGATCATCTCCGCTGATCGACATATAACTTGGGAACAATCCGTCTTCCATTCCCGCAAGATATACATGTGGAAATTCCAGACCTTTCGCACTGTGAAGAGTCATAAGGATCACGTAATCCCGATCTTCCGCTACGCTGTCGATATCAGCGACAAGAGCCACCTCTTCAAGGAAACCGCTCAGCGTCGGTCTTTCTCCTCTGTCACTGCAGCTTTCCTCATATACGGCCGCCTTACTGACAAGTTCGTCTATATTCTGCACTCTTGCTTCCAGTTCCTCAGGATCATCCGCTTCCAGACTTTCCGTATACCCTGTCTTCTCGATCACTTCCGTCAGAAGATCTGTCACCCCGCTCTCTTCCGATCTTCCTTTAAAATATTCGATCAAAGCTGCAAATGAATCAAGTTTCGATGCGCTGCGTCCGATCCCGGGAATAAGGTCCGGAGCTGAAAGGGCGTCATAAAACCCTATTCCTCTCGCAGCAGCCGACTCCTGAATCCGATTAATCGTTGTCAAACCGATCCCCCGTTTCGGAACATTAATAATCCTTCTCACAGCCAGATCGTCTTTTCCGTTATCAATCGTTTTTAAGTATGACAAAACATCCTTAATCTCTCTTCGGGAATAAAAATTGATGCCTCCGACAATCTTATACGGAATATTCATCGCGACAAACTTTTCCTCAAGAAGACGCGACTGCGCGTTCGTTCGGTATAAAACTGCATGATCACTGTAATTTGCTCCCTGTGCCGTTTCGTCCTTAATATCCTCTGCAATAAACTGCGCTTCGTCATATGCCGTATCAAACTGCCGCAGACGGATCTTCTCCCCTTTTTCATTATCAGTCCAAAGAGTCTTTTCTTTTCTGCCTTTATTGTTGCGGATCACACTATTCGCAACTTCCAATACATTCCCGACAGAGCGGTAGTTCTGTTCCAGTTTAATTACTTTTGCATCTGAAAATTCTTTTTCAAAATCCAAAATATTTCGTATATTAGCTCCGCGGAACTTATAGATCGACTGGTCGTCATCGCCGACTACACACAAATTCCTATACTTTCCCGCAAGCAGGCTGACAAGCCGAAACTGTACGGTATTCGTGTCCTGATATTCGTCAACCATGATATATCTGAAACGTTCCTGATAATTCTCCCTCACATCAGGCTGCGTTTCCAGAAGCTGAACTGTCTTTACAAGCAAATCGTCAAAATCCAACGCATTATTCGCCCGCATCTGCGCCTCATATTCTTTATAGACTTTTGCGATCTTAAGCTGTACAAAATCTCCTCCGGCATTCAATTCAAACTCTTCCGGAAGGATCATCTCGTTTTTAGCAGAAGAAATTACCGATAAAAGCATCCTTTCTTTAAACCGCTTTGTATCAATATCTGTCTTACGACATACTTCTTTCATCAGCGTCTTCTGATCATCCGTATCATAAATCGTAAATCTGTTGTCATATCCGAGACGATCTATGTATCTTCTTAAGATCCGTACACACATGGAATGAAACGTACTGACCCAAATACTCTCTGCTCCGATCCCGACAAGGCTGTCTACTCTCTGACGCATCTCTTCCGCCGCTTTATTTGTAAACGTAATGGCAAGAATATTCCATGGATTCACTCCCTTTTCCTCAATCAGGTATGCAATTCTGTGAGTCAAAACTCTTGTTTTTCCCGAACCCGCTCCCGCCAGGATCAAAAGCGGACCTTCCGTATGAAATACAGCCTCCTTTTGAGGTTTATTCAACGTATCATATACAGCCATTTATATGCTCCTTATCTTTCTTTTTCTCAATTACCCGTAAAATATTTAGTTCAAATAACGAGTGTGTATTGTTCTTATTATCGAACATATTTTCGTTAAAGTCAACCTTCTTTTTTCGTTCATTTATCCCATGCCAAACGCTTCCATATCGTTATCATTTATCAAGGCGCACTCCTGATAAAACGGCTGATAACTACATTTTTATACAAAAACAACGATGGGAAATCCCGGTTAATAAAGGTTTAGAAAAGGCTTGCCATCTAGTTTTCACTACTATATAATAAGGATATCGAGGTGATATTATGAAAATAGACATGACAGATCTGTTAAACAGCATAACAGAAAACTTAAAACGTATTGATTACATCAAACCGGAAGAAATACCGAATATTGATTTATATATGGATCAGGTAACAACTTTTATGGACGAACATCTTGCCGGAACAAAACGCCGTGACGAAGATAAGATTTTGACAAAAACAATGATAAACAACTACTCAAAAAATAATCTTCTTCCTCCGTCCGTCAAGAAAAAATATTCTAAAGAACATGTACTTCTTCTTATATTTATTTACTACTTTAAAAGCATTCTTTCTATCAAAGATATTGAAACCGTACTTGCTCCTCTGCGGGACAAATATTTTTCAGACGAGGCGGCGCTTAGCCTCTCCGAACTGTATACCGAAGTTTGCAAGCTTGAAAAATCCCGTATCAAGCCGCTTTCCGAATCCGTTCAAGAAGCATACGAAAGTTCATTCTCTGCTTTTTCAAATATAGAAGATGACGCCGATCAAAAAGAACTTCGTCTTTTTGCATTTATTTGCTCTTTAAGCTTTGACGTCTATTTGAAAAAAGTTATGATAGAGAAAATCATAGACGAACTTTCTGCTCAAAAAGAAGATTGACGAGTACAAAAGTACGTATTAAAAATGCCGGACACGCATGAACGCTCCGGCATTTTTTTATTTTTTATCAATTCTTTCAAAAACCATGTCATATCCATCATTGCCGTAATTAAGAGAACGGTTCACCCGGCTGATCGTTGCCGTTGAAGCGCCTGTCTTTTCCGCAATTTCAAGATAAGTTTTCTGCTCTCTGAGCATTTTTGCCACTTCAAATCTCTGTGACAGAGACAGCAGCTCGTTAATCGTACAAATATCCTCAAAAAAAGTATAACATTCTCCTTTATTTTTCAGACTGAGAATCGCTTCAAAAAGATAGTCAACTGCCTCTGTCCTGATTTTTTTACTCATATAAACTTCTCCTTTTCAACACCGTGGCATATATCCGAGCAACCTCTGCATCCACAGCAATTATTTCAAGCACTGTTATATTTTAGCACATTAAATTCTTGAAGTCCATACGTTAATCAGTTAAATTTATAAAGTTTTACAAAAGTACCTTATCCCTTTCATCTGCATACAAAAGTCCGCTCTCTCCTACATACCGAAAGTGTTCATATTCAAATATTGTTTTAATACATCAAATTTTGTCGTAACAACAAGTTCCTCCGGAAAATCGCAAAATTTAAGCACTTCTTTTACATAAGTAAAATTGCCTGCATCTACATCTACATGTGCATCACTGCCTGTCGTAACCGGAACATCATACTGTTTACAAAGATCAAGCATTGTAAGAATATTTTCACGAGTTCCCTTTCTGCTGCTTGACGGTCTCATGGAAGAATTATTTACTTCCAAAAGCGTTCCCGTCTCTTTTGCCATCTTCACAAGACGTTCGTAATCAATCTGAAAACGACCGTCATCAGGATGCCCGATAATGTTAATATACGGTTTCTTCATCACAGCCTCGTATGCTCTCATATTTTCCTCTTCTGTGTGCCCCATCCCATAGCATGGCGGATGAATGCTCGCAATAACTATATCCAGATCACGGCAGGTACTTTCCGGAAGGTCGATCCTGCCTGTTTCATCCATTATATTTACTTCCGCTCCCATTAAGAGGCGAATTCCTCCGCATTTTCTTGGAACGACATCCAGGTTTTGAAAATAAAACAACCCGCACGTTCCCGGCATTTTCGGAGCATGTTCCGTAAGCGCAAGCGCTTTTAAGCCTTTTGCTTCTGCTGCCGCCGCCATTTCTTTTATCGTGCTGTATGCATGTCCGCTTGCCAGCGTGTGTGAATGTGTATCTGCTTCAAATCTCATAATTTCTCCTTTCGCCTTTGTTACAAATTCTGCTGTCATTTTTTGCAATATCTGTATAATTATGACGCTGTTTTTTATCTTTTAATTTTGATATCATATCACATATCGCGCTATATTTTCGATCATATTTGATATTTTTCGATTTATTGTTACATTTTTCATTGTTCTAACTCATTTGAAATGTTATAATAAAACCATTATAAATTCGATTTAACGAAGAGAGAGGAGTATTGATTTTTATGAAATGTCCGATATGCGGAAACAAACTTGAGATCAAAAACAAACAAATCGGCACTGACAACAGCGGAGATCCTGTCTTTAATGAATATGCAGTCTGCCGTGACTGTAAAAAACAGTGGAATTTAGACAAGCAACGTGCAAAAAAAGCAGCGGCAAAGGCATCTGCCAAAAAAGCCGAAGCGGCAGATAAGACCAGCCGCAAAAAAAACGAGAGCGACGTTGCTCAAAAAAAAGACGAAAACAAAATCAAAAAGGCGCACAAAGAGCCGGAAGCAGCTCATACCGGCAGCCCCAAAAAACGCGCTGCTGCAGAAGCTTCCCCAAAAGCTTCCGACCGGGTGAAGTCACCTGCGCAAAATCAAAAACGGCGGCCTGATGAAAAAGCAACTGACGAGAAAACAGTTCGGATTCAGGAAAATCCCGAAAAGAAAGTCCCGAAAAGAAAGCCTTCATCCAAACAAACTACTGAAAAATCAGCTCCGAACGAAGATAAACGGTACAGTAACATCCCACCGGAACAAGTCCGCACAAAACGGGAGAAAGCTGTTAAAAAAGGCTATGATGATATGCTTGCAACAGGAGTTCTTGATACTGACAAAGTAAAAAAAGCCTCCTCAAAATCATCCAAAAATAAAAACGACAAATATGACACAAAAGCTTCGCGTAAAATGCCTGAACCGGAAATCGACGATTATGAAGATGATTATTACGAAAGCGTTCCGAGATTCCGCGCAGTGCGCATCATTCTCGGGATCATCTCTCTCGCAGGATTCGGATTCTTTACTTATAAAGGATTCATGACCGGACTTAACGGCACAACAGACGGCGGCGGCACAAGCGGCACTTTATACATTATCCTTGCCCTTTGTATGCTCGTATCTTCACTTCTCTATTTTATCATGCAAAAGTCAAATACGATTTTTGCTTTCCTTCTTCCGATGCTTTTTTATCTCGGAAGCGGCGTATTTGCATTTTTGAAACGTGGAGATGATCTGCAGCTTCTCATCGCAGCTATTGTAAGCGGAGTATTGGCAATTATTTCACTCATACTTGCGATCACTTCCCGCGGAGGATCTGATTATGATGATAGTGAAGAAAATTATGATGAAGCCTTTGAAGACGATTATGCCGAGGAAGAATTTGACGATTAGAAAGCCATAACTGTTTTAGAAAAACTGAAATTTAAAAGCAGAGCGTTACTTACAGGAATCCCCAAAACCGGGAGACTTGCGTATCGCTCTGTTTTTATATCCTTTTCACTGTACGGTTATATTTTACATATATTACAATAAAACCAAATCATCTGGAGATTTCATGAAAAAACAACTTTTAACCTCTCTTTTTGCCTTCCTTCTTGTATTTTCTTTGTGTATGGGATGCTCTAAAGCCGAAACCGGAGATAAAACGACAGCTTCCGACTCCTTTGAAGTATCGTCTCAAAAAACTTCCCCTGTAAAAATCACACTAAACGAAGTGGCTCATTCTGTTTTCTATGCTCCACTATATGTGGCGATTGAGAAAGGATACTTCAAAGATGAAAACATCGACCTCACACTTGTCACCGGATTTGGAGCCGATAAAACAATGACTGCCGTTATTTCCGGAGAAGCCGATATTGGATTTATGGGATCTGAAGCTTCCGTTTATATGTACAGCGAAGGAGCTTCCGACTATGTCGTTAATTTTGCACAGCTCACACAGCGAGCCGGAAACTTTCTCGTTGCACGGCAAGACAACGAGCATTTTCAGTGGGCAGATCTCAAAGGAAAAACTGTTCTGGGCGGTAGAAAAGGCGGCGTACATATATTAATGTAAATTTAGAGAGTATTGTGATTTTATGTAACTGGGTGGACAGAATGAATAGTGCGAAGAGTATATAAAAGAAGTGGCGGAAATACCAAAAATGATATTTCCGCCATACTTATATCCACCAGTTAGGAGTGATATCTCCTAATGTAACCATTTTTTTATTTTCATAATCCATCATGATCTGAATAGAGTGATAATGGTCCGGCATTAACTGTACCATAAATTCCCGGCAGGCACCACAAGGCGGGATTGCTTTTCCATTCCGATCAACCGCTATCAATCGACAAATGCCATTCTCGCCATTTGTAATCATATTGGCAATCGCATTTCTTTCTGCACACATTCCCAAAGAGCAAGCAGTATCGATACAAACACCAACATAGATATTCCCTTTTTCAGTAAGAATTGCAGCGGAGACGCCGCCAGCCTCTACAAGCGGAGAAATCTCTCTTTTTTTCTGTACATTTCGTGCCGCAAGGTACATTTTATCCCATGTTCCATCAAATTGGGAGAGAGCGAGTTTCTCAATTTTACGCACAAATTCTTCTTTTCCGTCACAATATCCATCAATATCATAAGGGAATTTCTGTGCAAGAACTTTTTTGATTTTTGCATATTCGTCTCGTTCTTTTTTATGAGTACGCATATAGTCACGAGAGGCAAGATGTCTTCCAATATTATTCCAATCCTCTGTTTGAAAGATATGAATTTGATGAGTTCTCTCATCTCCACCCTTACGAAGATACCGTCTGCCTGCTATCCCAAATTCGCCGAGATATTCATAACCTATTTTAGAAAAGGCTTCTGCAGCATCGTCAACCTTTTCAAGATTTTGTACTGCTGCCATAATATCTATAATAGGTTTTGCGGCTAAACCTTCGACAGACGTACTCCCGATATGATAAATGGCAACGCAGTTATCTGCGAGAATATCCTTAGTAAAGCTTCTTCTTCATATTTTTTTGGCCATAAAGGATTATAGTCTACAACTGTAATATGTTGACTCATGATTGATACCTCCTATCTCAAATCCAATTTTCTATTCTTCCACAAAAGAATGACTCATAATATAAAATTCCTCTTGACTTGAAAGATACTTCTTTTCTATTGGTTCTAATGTGCTATCATAGTGTGCCGCTGCTTCTTCGCTGATCGCCATAACAGGACTCTCCTGATAAATCCACTTATGACCATCCAGTACATGAGGAATCAATTCTTTGACCATCATTGCCGCAGGGTATTTCCCGTTTTCAATACAAACATTATATTTTTTACAGCTTTTAAATCCACGACTGATATAGTTGGCAGGACTTCCAAAGATAACAATCGTATCATAGCCTAACTGTATGGCTGCCTGGAATGAATGTTCTATAAGCATTTTTCCGTAGCCCATCCTTTGATAAGCCGGATGAATACTAATCGGACCGAATGTTAAAATATCTTTTTTGTTTTTATTTTCGTCAATTAGTTTTGCTTTTGTGTACATGATATTTCCAATTACATCACCGTTTAGCTCCAAAACAAAATCCAGTTCCGGGATAAAATCTTCATGTTCCCGCATGATGTGTACTAAGTAATGTTCCACACAGCCCGGCACATAAAGATTATAAAAGGCTTGTCTTGTGATTTTCTCAACAACTGCCCAATCTTTTTGTTCCTCGTTTCTGATCGTGATTTTCTGTTCCATAAATTTTCTCCATTCTGTTACTGTTTCATTGGCATTTTTTTAATTAACTTGGAAATTTCCTTTTCCCGCTTTCCTTTTGCGATCATATAACTTTCTTTATCTTCCATATAATCATTTTCTGCTTTTAGCTTTTGATAGGATTGCCAGCGGTTCATTTCCAATTCTCCCATTTCCAGCGCGCTCCGAATGGCGCATCCTGGCTCGTTTGTGTGAGTACAGTTGCGGAATTTACACTGAGCAGCCAGTTCTTCAATATCCGCAAAAGTTTTTTCAATTCCTGTATCGTTATCCCACATTCCAAATTCACGCATACCCGGAGTATCGACTACCATGCCGCCTGAAGGGAGCAGAAACAATTCTCTGTGTGTAGTGGTATGCCGGCCTTTATCGTCATTGCGAAGCCCATTTGTTTTTAGCTGATCTTTACCCAATAGACGATTGATAAGAGTGGATTTTCCCACGCCTGAAGACTCAATGAACGCTATCGTTTTTCCCTCTGAAATAAATGGCAGAAGTACCTTGTATCCATTTTCTTCTGTTGAAGTCGTAACCAGAACATCTACGCCAAAAGCAACCGAAGATACTTCTGAAAGTTTCTGTTCTAAATCATCACATAAATCCGATTTTGTCAGTACAACAACCGGCATGGCGCCGCTGTCCCACGCGATCGAAATATATCGCTCCAGCCGTCTCAGGTTAAAATCATGGTTCAATGCCATGCAGAGAAATACCGTATCAATGTTCGCAGCGACGATCTGCTCCTGCTGTGGTTCTCCAGCAGCTTTTCGGATAAAAGCGCTTTTTCGTGGTAACAGCGATTCAATGATAGAACTATTACCAGATTCGTTCCAATTTACCAGTACAAAGTTTCCCACAGCAGGGTAGTCTGATAAAATTGTCGTTTGAAATCGAAACTTTCCTGACACCTCCGCCAATTTTTCTCCTTTGTCAGTTATGATTCGATAAAATCCTTTCTCCTGTGAAAGAATACGAGCTGGTTCTAAATGACTGTTTTGCAAAGTTTGATTTGAAAATACCTCGGGAAATCCGTATTTTTTCATATTGATCAAATGATCCACTATAAATTCCTTTCTTCATTCCGTTTTACGGAAAATATCTTTTGAAGAAATTGTCGATATAATACTCATAGCTTTTGACGATTTTCTCTTTTGCTTCTTTACAATCTACTCCATCGGACATACTGAGCAACAGATAAAAGGGCGAATAAAACTCGACTGCCAACACATGAGGAGAGGGCAGTTGCTTCTCTCGTCCTTCTGACATTTCACAAAGCAAACGCTCAACATACTCTAATGGTCCGCTGACGAGAACTTTTTGATATAAAGCGCTCATTTCCGGAGATTTGTATTGTTCAAGTGTCAGCATTTTACGAAAGTTGCAGGCGATTTCATCTTCGCTCCAATAATGGAACTGCGCTTTCATATAATCGGCTAAACTTTTTGGCAATACATGAGAAAATGCTTCCGGCATATCTGAATGGTCCTGTTCCGGAACGCCGCTCTGTCGGGAACGCTCTACATCCAGTTGGCAGATATATTCAAAGATACAGTTAAAAATGTCTCTCTTATTTTTATAGTGCTTATATAAGGCGCCTTTTGTTATGCCCAATTCCCCGGCGATCTGGCTGACAGAAACCGCTTCATATCCATAAACGGCAAAAAGCCGCAAGGCAGTTACCAATATCTTTTCCTTCGTATTCATCACCATGACCCTCCAATCAGTGAACGATTGTTCACTCACATAGTATAGTGAACAATCGTTCACCTGTCAAGTGAATGGCGGCATATTTTGTGGCGGCGGCACGTCCCTCCGGCCTGGGCGCCATCATCGAGTGCGTGGCGGGAAACTCAAAGCGGTCATGAAGTGCCGGGAGTTGTATGTGGACGAAGAAAAAAGCGCCGGAGCGCGCCGTCCTAAAGATGGCGCGCTCCGGCGTTTATCATGCGGATATGGGAGCGGTCACAGCAGATGCCGGAAGGGCAGGGTGACCACCCGTAGAAGACCGTAGGTGAGCTGCTTGCCCAGCCCCTGCTCCCGGGGCTGATAGGCGGGGCCGTCGGTGATGGAGCCGTCCGGGGCCATCCGGCGGCTCTGCTCTTTCAGCACCTGGATTTGACCGCGGATCTGGGCGTTGAGCTGGGGGCTGTGGATGGCCAGCATCAGCTCGGTGTCCAGATATACGCTTCTCATATCAAAGTTGCAGGAGCCGGCGAGGGTCAGATCCTCCCCCACCACCAGGGCTTTGGTGTGCAGGGCCTGGTCCCCCAGGTACTCATACATGGACGCCCCGGTGTCCCGCAGGGGCTTCTTCTGGTTTAAATAGTCGGTGCAGCCGAAGGGGTTGCTGCCGATCTCCACCGCGTTGATCAGGATGTCCGTGCGGGTGCCGCCGCCGCAGACAGACCGGAGATCGCTGTACATATCCCGGCTGCAAATGATATAGGGGGTCTGGACCAGGACCTCCTCCGCCTTTGCCATGGCGTCCATCATCCGGGCCCAGAGGATGGGCTTTTTGTTCTCCGGCTCGATGGGGTTGGTCCAGAGCTCCACCCCCTCTGTCTCCAGAGTGGCGTCCTCCCACTCGGTCTGGGTGAGCGGAGCGGCAAACGCCTCGGGATACCTGGCCCTTGTCTCCTCATAGCATTGGGACAGGTCTTCTCCCTCGCCGGGCCGGTCCAGGACCTTGCAGCAGGGGAGGGACCAGATCCGGTCAAAATAGTCCAGAAGCTGGCGGTAGGACTGTCCCTGGCCGGGCTCTGTCTCATAGACCAGAATGTCCCGGTCCACATTATACCCGTCAGTGTAGCGCCCCAAAAAACGGTCATCGGTGTTCCGGCCTCCCAGGAGATAGGCCAGGTCATCGGCGATCAGATACTTGTCATGCATCCGGTAGTTGGTTTTCCAGGGGGTCAGCAGGTTGAGGGGATTGTACAGCCGGACCTCCACATTCTCGTGGGCGGCCAGCTGACAGAAGAGGCCGCTGCTGGAGAGCGGCTTGCCTCCGCCGTTGAGGCCGTCCACCAGGATCT
>OLRX01001927.1_pt1 | contig 14272 bp, 10 predicted proteins | sample 1672991 | NCBI WGS metagenome assembly OLRX01 (sample SAMEA3136744, study PRJEB25190) | human gut metagenome | biome: human gut; feature: human-associated habitat; material: faeces | place: Austria | collected 2013
GAACTATTTTCGACATGTCAGACTCCGTGAAAATACCGACTGTGAGTTGAAACAAGGAAAAAAGAAGAGAAGTAAGTAAAGTGCAGACACAGAACTATGAGGAGCAAAAAATATGAAGTTTGAAGATGATGATTTAAAGGACGGTAAACTTTGGGCTGCCCTGCAAAAAGAGATTGACCGTGACCTGGCGGAAAAGGAGAGCGGTGAAACATTCCAGGAAGAACTGGCAGACATCGAAGACTCCATTGAATTTGAAAGCAAAGAAACAAAAAGCGAAGATCACATCCCGGATGAGACTGCAAATTTAAGTAATCTGCGAAGTGTCCTTGAGGCAACTGAGCGTGCAAAAGACGAAGAAGCGAAGCAGAAAATGAAGCAGACCAAAGTGGAGCCTGTGACGCAGGACATCGAGATTCCGGAATTTACAGAAGAGGAAGAAGAAATCGAAGAGACGCCGGCGGAGACAAAAACAGAATCGGAACCGGAAGAAGTGATGGTGGATGATGATCTGATCATCAACGATCCATTCGCAGATGAGGATGATCTGCTGGGAGAAGAGAAGACAGAGACCAAGGGTTCGGAGAAAGAAGTGCTTGGTGATCAGGTGGAAGCCGCAATGGAGCGCCTCGTCAGCGACACGGTAGGCCATATCCCAATGCCGGAAATAGACGATGAGGATGATGACTACGACGATTATGAGGATGACGACGAAGAGTACATTCCGCATGGCGCAAAACCGCAGAAGAAAAAGGGAAAAGGCGGTGCGGTTATCGCCGTTGCAGCCGTTGCTGTTATTGCTGTGGGAGGCTTTTTCTATGGAAGCAAAATGTTCCATTACCAGAATTATTTTTTCAACGGAACAACCATCAACGGAGTAGACTGCTCGGATATGACGGCCAAAGAGGCAGAAACGAAAATCAAAGAGCAGGCTGCAAACTATACCTTAAATGTAAAATTCAAAGACAATGATACGAAGAGTGTCAGCGGAAAAGACATCGACTACACCTACGCCGGAGACGGCAGCGTGGAGAGCGTGTTAAAGAAACAGAACAGTTTCCTCTGGTTCCTGGGAAATGGCGGAAAAGAGAAAGATTCCCAGGTCACCATGCAGTACAGTCAGGAAAAACTGGATGCGGTGATTGATGGATTTGACGAATTCCAGTCCGCAGACGGTGAGAATGCACCGGCCAGCGCCTACATCACCTTCCAGAACAATGAGTTTGAGATTGTGGATGCTGTTATGGGTGAGGGAATGGATCTTACCCTTGCAAAACAGTGCATCGAAAACGCGCTGATCAATGCGGATACCGAAGTGGATCTTGAAAAAGCAGGCGTTTACGACGGAACCTTGGTAACAGCAGATGACGAAACACTGAATGCACAGAAGGATCAGTTAAATGAACTGGTACGCGCAAGTATCACATACAGTATGCCGGATGGAACAACACAGGTTCTTGACGGAAATACCATGAAAGACTGGCTGGCGGTCGATGCGGATGGAAATTATTCCAAAGATGAAAACCAGTGGAATGAAAGAGTAAAAGAATATGTGGCAAATCTTGCGGCAGCGATCGATAACGATGGCAAGGATCACACCTTCCCGGCAACCGGTATCGAAGGCGGCGTGACCATCAGCCAGGAAGGCTACGGATGGAAAGTGGATCAGGAGCAGGAGATAGCAAAGATCGCAGAAGAAGTAGATGCTCACGCAGCAGACGCAAGAGAGCCGCAGTATGCGCAGAGAGAGTTTGCTGCTTCCACAGAGAACAACGGATTCGGCAAGACGTATGTTGAGGTTGATGCCAGCCGTCAGCATATCTGGCTCTACAAAGATGGAAATCTGGTTGTCGACGGTGACTGTGTAACCGGTCTGATGGAGCAGAGCAGCTACACAAAGCCGGGTATCTACACAACCGCAGCAAAAGAAAGCCAGAAAAAACTGCACGGAGAGCTTCAGGCAGACGGCAGCTATTCCTGGGAAAGAGATGTGGATTCCTGGATTCCGTTCAACGGAGAGATTGGTTTCTACGATGCTTCCTGGAGAAGTAGTTTCGGCGGAAACCTGTATCTGACTGCAGGATCGACGACAGGATCTGTTGCACTTCCGACTGCAGTGGCACAGGCATTATATGACAATGTCGATGACGGAACACCGGTTATCATTTATTATTCCGAAGCTTATGAGGTAAGTGAAGACACGCTTACTGTGACACAGGCACCGGAAGCAGATGACGAAAATGTCGATGATACGACGAATACCACGACAGTAACGCCGACGAGAACGCCATCCTACACGTACGATGATTACACGCCGTCAACTCCGTCAACCCCATCAACTCCATCAACCCCATCAACTCCATCGACCCCGTCTACGCCGGAACCGACCACAGCACCGACCGAGATCCCGTCTACGCCGGAGCCGACCGTAGCACCGACGGAGACCCCGTCCACACCGGAACCGACCCAGGAGCCGAGCGCACCGGATCAGGGAGACCATACGGGTGACGATGATTACCCAGGTAAGGGCGAGAGCTGAGAAAAGAAGAAATAGAACATAAAAAATACGCATTCCGTTATCAAAACAGGAATGCGTATTTTTTATGAGAAAGAAACTGTTAAAAATTAATTTTCCGGTACGAACAGTGTGACAAGATCCATCGGGGAAGTGATGGTGTAGTCCGGGTTTTCGGTCTGACCAAAACCGTATGCGGCATGGACAAACGGGATTCCGGCCTCGCGTGTCGCCTTGTAGTCGCCGTCGGTATCGCCGACATAGACCGCGTGCTGCAGATGGTTCTGTTCGATGATTGTACGGATGTTGTCTGCCTTTGCCTTTCCGGTATCGCCAGGACAGAGATGGCCTTTGAAATAGTGACCGAGGCCTGTGGCTTCCAGAAAAACTTCGATATAGCCCGCCTGGCAGTTGCTTACGATATAAAGCGGGTAATGTCTGGAAAGAATAGAAAGTGCATCGACAAGTCCCGGATAAACAGGAGCCGGTGTCGCAAGAAGTGCCTCATGCTCTTTGGCACAGCATGCCTCGATCAGTTCTAACTGGCGCTCCTTTGGATATTCGTGGAAAATGACGGCGGCGATATCCGGGAGCAGGCGGCCGAACAGGCCTTTTAACACGGTTCCGGTGAGGTTTGGTGTCATATCAGTTTCTTTTTCCATAATCTGATTCCATGCGTCGGCAACAACGTCTGTGGAGTCCCACAGGGTGCCGTCCACATCAAAAATAATACTGTCGATCAAGAGTTTTTCCTCCATATCTTAAGGGTTTTGGTTATTCTTTTAAAGTATTTATTAATTTTAATCAAAAACACGTGAGAGCGCAATGTTTATTTTGCATTTTGGAGGAAAATGTGGCAAAATAAGAATGATATATTAACAGGAGATTACTATGCAGGACACAATCACAAAGCCATTATTGAAATGGTATGGCGAAAATAAAAGAGTGCTGCCGTGGAGAGAAAAAAAGAACCCGTATGAAATCTGGGTTTCCGAGATTATGCTCCAGCAGACGAGGGTGGAGGCGGTCAAGCCGTTTTATGAGCGGTTTATGCGTGAACTGCCCAATGTCGCAGCACTTGCGGTCTGTCCCGAGGAAAAGCTTTTGAAGCTCTGGGAAGGCCTTGGTTACTATAACCGTGTGCGGAATATGCAGAAGGCCGCACAGAAAATTATGGAAGTGTATGACGGTGTATTTCCGGCAGATTACGAAGCCTTAAAAGGACTTCCGGGAATTGGAAATTACACAGCGGGAGCCGTTGCATCGATCGCGTTTTGCATTCCGGTGCCGGCGGTGGACGGAAATGTGCTTCGTGTGATGGCACGCCTCCGGGAGGACGGTGAGGACATTTTAAAGCAGTCCGTGAAAAACCGCGTGGAAGCGGAATTGACCGAAATCATGCCGGCAGAAGATCCGGGAGCCTTCAACCAGGCGATGATGGATCTCGGCGCAATGGTCTGTCTGCCGAACGGCGCACCAAAATGTGAAGTCTGTCCGCTTTTTGACCAGTGTCTGGCGGGACAGCATCAGACCTGGACGGAATATCCGTTTAAAAAGAGCGCAAAGCCGCGCAGAATCGAAGACAGAACCGTTCTGTTATTTCTGGACGGTACGCACACAGCAGTGCGGAAACGGCCGAAAAAAGGACTTCTGGCGGGACTTTACGAGTTCCCGAACTTCGATGGCGTGCTCTCCGAACAGGAAGCACTTGAAGAGGCAGAAAAATTCGGCGTGACGCCGCTTCATATTCAGGCATTGCCGCCGTACAAGCACATTTTTTCCCATGTCGAGTGGCATATCACAGGATACGCTATTAAAATTGCAGGAAACGATGTGGAGCAGGAAGGGGAAGAAAAAGCCGGATTGATTTTTGCGGATGCGAAAACCGCGGCTGAAAGATATGCCATTCCGTCTGCGTTTGCGGAATACGCAAAATATACAGATCTGGAACGTGCCTGAAACGGCAGAAGAGCAAAAAAGAGCAGGGAGAAAAAAGATGAAGATTTTATCAATTGCAGTACCATGCTATAATTCAGAAGCATATATGGAGAAATGTATCGATTCGCTGCTGGTCGGCGGAGAAGAAGTAGAAATTCTGATCGTGGACGATGGTTCCAAGGACGGAACCACAGAGATTGCAGACCGCTATCAGGAAAAATATCCGACGATTGTAAAAGCGATTCATCAGGAAAACAAGGGCCACGGCGGAGCAGTCAACACGGGTGTGGAAAATGCGACGGGTCTGTACTTTAAGGTTGTGGACAGTGATGACTGGGTAAACCCAGAGGCATACCAGAAGATTTTAAATGTTCTGGCAGAAGTCGTACGCGGACCGAAAACACTCGACCTTCTGATCAGTAACTATGTGTATGAAAAAGAGGGCGCCAAGAGAAAACGTGTGATGCGCTATGCGAAATCGCTGCCGGAAGGCCGCTTTTTCGGATGGGATGAGGCGAAAGCTCTCGGCAAAACACATTATCTGCTGATGCATTCGCTGATTTACCGGACTTCTCTTTTAAGAGAGTGCGGCATGAAGCTGCCGGAGCACACCTTCTATGTGGATAATCTGGTTGCGTTTATTCCGCTTCCGTACGTCAAAACGATGTATTATCTCGATGTCAATTTCTACCGCTACTTTATCGGGAGAGCCGACCAGTCGGTTAACGAGAAAGTCATGATCGGCAGAATTGACCAGCAGATCCGTGTCAACAAGCTGATGATCGATTACCTTGGTGAACAGAAAGGGCTGTCGAAGCACCTGCGGAAATATATGATCAGCTATCTGACCATTATTATGACGGTTTCTTCCGTGATGATGATGCGCTCTGGAACGGAAGAAAATCTCGAGAAAAAGAACGATCTTTGGAGATACCTGAAACAGGAGGATGCAGCCGATTACTTCCGCATCCGCCACGGCATTTTCGGAACTGTTATGAGCAGCAAATCAAAACCGGGACAGAAAATTGCAGTCTATGCCTACAAGGTAGCGCAGAAACTGTATGGATTTAACTAGAAAGTAACGAAGCGGAGGAACGAACAATGCGAGTAGGAATGGGTTACGATGTGCATAAACTGGTGGAAAACCGGAAACTGATTCTGGGCGGTGTGGAAATCCCGTATGAATATGGCCTTCTGGGACATTCCGATGCGGATGTGCTGGTTCATGCCATTATGGATGCGCTTCTCGGCGCTGCAGCACTGCGGGACATCGGACGCCATTTTCCGGACAATGATCCGGCGTATGAGGGCGCAGACAGCATCGAACTGCTGAAAAAAGTGGGTGAGATGCTCGAGGAGCGGATGTATCTGATTGAAAATATCGATGCAACCGTTATTGCACAGAAGCCGAAGCTCCTGCCATACATCGACACGATGGTGAAAAATGTGGCGGAGGCGCTTCATCTCGAAGAGGATCAGGTCAATATCAAGGCAACGACCGAGGAAGGACTTGGCTTTACCGGAAAGAAAGAGGGAATTTCCGCACAGGCGATCTGCTGCATTTCCAAGGCACTCGACCTGATGCCGGACGACCGGATCGCAGGCGGATGCAGCGGCTGCCCGGGATGCGCAAAGAACGCAGAAGAATAAAAGAGAAATGCGATTGCACAAGGCCGGAAGATGTGGTAGACTGGAAGAAGAATAAGGGAGTAGTCGGCGGCATACGTGACGCTATAAGGCCAACAACCGAAGAAAAAGCATTTCTTCTGGCTTTGTATGAAATGACAAGACTTATCTGTATCAACAAATATGGTGCGGATAGGTCTTTTTCTATATAGAAAGAGACCGGTGTACCAGTGGGAACTTATCACAGGAACGCAAAAAGCGTTTTCAGAAGAAAGGACGGATGGAAATGAAAGAGTATCTGGAAAAAAGTTCGAAGATTCTTGATGAGTTACAGACAACGGAGCAGGGACTTTCCGAGACGGAAGCTGCGCGGCGGCTTTCCGAACACGGACCGAACCGGCTGGCGGCGGGAAAAAAGAAGAGTAATCTTCAGCGGTTTTTCGAAGAACTGAAAGACCCGATGATCCTGATCCTGCTCGCCGCAGCGCTGATTTCCGGCATCACATCGGCGTATGAAGGCGAATCGTACGCTGATGTGGTCATTATTCTCACCGTTGTCATCATTAATGCGGTGCTCGGTGTTCTGCAGGAGAGCAAGGCAGAGAAAGCGATTGAAGCTCTGCAGGAGATCGCGGCAGCCACGTCGAAGGTGATGCGCGGCGGGAAAATGGAAGTGAAAAAGAGCGAGGAGCTCGTACCCGGTGATATTGTAATTCTCGAAGCGGGCGATGCTGTTCCGGCGGATGGCCGTATTTTAGAGAGCGCCAGCATGAAAATCGAGGAAGCAGCGCTGACCGGAGAATCTGTCCCGGTCAATAAAACAGCGGATGTTCTGAACGCCGGCGCAGCCAGCGAGGTTCCGCTCGGGGACCGGAAAAACATGGTCTATATGGGAAGCACCGTTGTCTATGGCCGCGGCCGCGCTGTTATCACCGGAACGGGTATGAAAACCGAGATGGGAAAAATCGCCCATGTTCTGACGCAGTCGGCGGATGAGAGCACACCGCTGCAGAAGCGGCTGAACCAGCTCAGCAAAATCTTAAGCGTGATGGTGCTCGCCATCTGTGCCGTGATTTTCATTGTCGGTATTTTAAAAGAGGGCGTGACGCCGCAGAACATCTTAAATACCTTTATGGTAGCTGTCAGCCTTGCCGTAGCGGCAATTCCGGAAGGACTTGCAGCAGTTGTCACAATCGTGCTTTCCATCGGTGTGACCAAAATGTCAAAGCGGAATGCGGTGATCCGGAAACTGACGGCTGTCGAGACGCTCGGCTGTACGCAGGTGATCTGCTCGGATAAGACAGGAACGCTGACCCAGAATAAGATGACCGTGGTAAAACATGAGGGAAGCGATATAAAACGTCTCGTATCCGTCATGGCACTCTGCTCCGATGCGGAGCCGGACGAAAACGGCGAGGCAGTCGGAGAACCGACGGAATGTGCGTTGGTCAACGATGCGCAGAAAGAGGGATGCCCGAAGAAGAGTCTGTCCGTCCAGTATCCGCGTGTCGGGGAAGCGCCGTTTGATTCGATGCGGAAGCGCATGACAACGATTCACCGCGCAAACGACGGAACGTATTTTTCCTGTACAAAAGGCGCACCGGATGAGATTCTGAAGCGGTGCACCTCCGTTTGGCGTGACGGCAGAAAACAGCCGATGACAGAAGCATTCCGGCAGGAAATCCTGTCGCAGAACAAGGCGATGGCAGACCAGGCACTCCGCGTGCTGGCGGCAGCAGGAAGAGCGTGGAACCAGATGCCGTCCTCCCAGGAGCCGGACTTTCTGGAGCAGGATCTCTGCTTTTTAGGACTTTGCGGTATGATTGATCCGGTGCGGCCGGAAGTAGTCGATGCGATCCGGGAATGCCGCGGGGCAGGCATCCGTCCGGTGATGATTACGGGTGACCACAAAGACACAGCGGTTGCTATTGCAAAAGAGCTGGGTATTCTGGAGGCGGGCTGGAAAGCGGTAACGGGAGCCGAGATTGACCAGTTAAGCGATGAGGAGCTTGACCGGAGAATCGAGGAATATGCTGTTTACGCACGCGTCCAGCCGGAGCATAAAGTGCGGATCGTCGATGCGTGGAAGCGGAAAGGCAGAATCACCGCGATGACAGGAGACGGAGTCAACGATGCGCCGTCGATCAAGCGTGCGGATATCGGCATCGGAATGGGCATCACGGGAACGGATGTGACGAAAAACGTGGCAGATATGGTGCTCGCGGACGACAACTTTGCGACGATCATCGCGGCGGTTGAGGAAGGAAGACGAATCTACGATAATATCCGTAAGGCAATTCAGTTCCTTCTGGCATCGAACCTTGCCGAGGTGCTGTCGATTTTCTGCGCGACGCTGATGGGCTTTACGATTTTAAATCCGGTGCATCTGCTCTGGATCAACCTGATTACGGACTGCTTCCCGGCGCTGGCGCTCGGTATGGAGGACGGTGAGGCAGACATCATGAAACGCCCGCCGAGAAATGCGGATGACGGTATTTTTGCGGACGGCCTCGGCTTTGATGTTGCGTTTCAGGGCATCGTGATTACGGTGCTGACGCTGGCGTCCTACTTCATCGGCCATTATCTGGAAGCCGGCCGCTGGGAAATCGTCAACAGCCCGGACGGCATGTCGATGGCGTTTCTGACACTCTCCATGGTGGAAATTTTCCATTCCTTCAATATGAGATCACGGAAAGGTTCTATTTTCCATATGAAGCATCAGAACAAGTATCTGTGGGGCGCGATGGCACTCTCATTTGTCCTCACATCCGCCGTCATTTACATCCCGGTACTGTCGAGTGCGTTCGGTTTTGAGCGGATCAGCGCGTTGGAATATGATGTGGCGATCGGCCTTGGACTGCTTGTCATTCCGGCGGTCGAAATCAGCAAGTGGATCCGGCGGAAATTTGCTTGACAAACGAGAAAAATTTGCATAAACTAGAACAAACGGAAACAGAAAAAGGCTTGGAACGGAAAAAGTAGAAAATCAGAATTGTTTCACAGAGAATGGCAGACAAATGGGGCTGGAAGCTGCCTGAAACGAGGGTTTTTGAAGTGCGTCCGGAAGCTGGCCGGGTGAAGCGGAAAAAGTGGGTAGTCCGGCACGGGTCCTGCACGTTATGCAGAAGAAAAGAAGAGGGCAGGTGTGCCCTTAAAGTAAAGTGGAACCACGGAGCTATTTCGTCTTTATCGGAGATGAAACAGCTCCGTTTTTGAATATTACTGTTATGCAGAATGATGGTAAGAAATAAAAATCCGGAAAAGTCCCAGCAGGAGGCAAGGAGAGGAAAGATGAGTTTTTTCGCGTATTTTAAAGAGGAATTTCAGGTGATTCAGGAGCGGGATCCGGCGATACATTCTCCCATGGAAGTCTTGCTGTATCCTTCATTTCGTGTTATGCTGAAGTACAGACGGGCGCACAAGCTATATCTGAAAGGCCATTACTTTCTGGCCAGGTGGATTTCACAGCGGGCAGCGAGAAAAACCGGTATCGAAATCCATCCGGGTGCGACGATCGGAAAGGGATTGTTTATTGATCATGGTTCTGGTGTGATTATCGGAGAAACAGCCATTATCGGAGACAACGTGACGCTGTATCAGGGCGTGACGCTTGGCGGTAATGGTAAGGAGACCGGGAAACGTCATCCGACGCTGAAGGACAATGTTATGGTCAGCGCCGGTGCGAAGATCATCGGATCGTTTACGATCGGGGAAAACTCCAAAATCGGAGCCGGATCGGTTGTGATCGAGGAGGTTCCGCCGAACTGTACCGTCGTCGGCGTGCCGGGGCACATTGTGAAGCAGAATGATGTGCGGATTCCGAGAAAAAGCATGGATCACATTCATCTGCCGGACCCGATTTTCGAGGATATCAAAGTACTGCAGCAGGAGAATACGGAGCTTACGAACCGTGTGCTCGAGCTGGAGGGCGAGCTGCGTCAGATGAGGAAAAAAGAAAGGACAGAACAGAAGTGACGGAAGTGGGCAAAGAGACAGAAAACGAGGAGCTTTTTCCAGAGGCGGTTTTCGGGGAGAAGGATTATCTTTCGGAGGTATTCGGACTGGAACAGCATGACATCCGCATGTATTCGCCGCTTACGCTGGCCTACATCGGGGATGCTGCGTATGAGATCGTCATCCGCACGATTCTGGTGCGGAAAGCAAATATGCAGGTCAACAAGCTGCACCGCCATGCGGCAGGGCTTGTAAAGGCGGAGAAACAGTCGGCGATGATTGAAATTCTGGAGCCGCTGTTTACCGAAGAGGAAAAACAGATTTATAAAAGAGGCAGAAATGCGAAATCTTATACCAAGGCAAAAAATGCGTCCACGATCGACTACCGCCGGGCAACCGGGTTTGAGGCTGTGATGGGGTATCTGTACCTGAAAGGGGATTACAAGCGGATGATCGACCTGATCCGGGCAGGACTTGGCGAAGTGTGAGAGCAGATAAGATTCAGAAAATAAAAAAGAAGCGGCAGGGCAGTGGGGCTTTTGAAAAAGCAAAAGTTCCCACTGCTTTTGGGACCGCGGAACAGGAATGATATGAGAGAAAACAACAGAAACGACAAGAGAAATTTTGAGAGAAGAGACGGAAAAAAACGTGACTTTAAGGGGAAACGAGATTACCGTGACAGAGACAGAAAACAGGAAGTACAGCAGGCGGATGAGGAGTTTACAGGCGGCATGGTAGAGGGAAGAAACGCTGTCATCGAGGCGTTCCGCTCCGGCAAGACCGTGGACAAGCTGTTCGTCCTTGCAAGCAGCCAGGACGGCCCGATCCGCACGATCATCCGTGAGGCGAAAAAACACGATACCATCATCAATTATGTAGAAAAAGAACGTCTTGACGAGCTGTCCACCACCGGAAAGCATCAGGGTGTCATTGCACAGGTGGCTTCCTACAGTTATGCAACCGTTGAGGACATCCTCGCGCGCGCAGAGGAGAAAGGAGAGCCGCCATTTATCCTTCTGCTGGACGGCATTGAGGATCCGCATAACCTCGGTGCGATCATCCGTACCGCAAACCTGGCAGGCGCACATGGTGTCATCGTGCCGAAGCACCGCGCAGTCGGCCTGACAGCAACCGTTGCCAAAACGTCGGCAGGTGCATTAAATTACACACCGGTGGCAAAGGTGACGAATCTGGTGCAGACCATGGAAATGCTGAAGGAAAAGGGCATCTGGTTTGTCTGCGCGGACATGAACGGACAGAGAATGTATGATCTCGACCTCAAAGGACCGATCGGCCTTGTAATCGGAAATGAGGGAGAGGGTGTCAGCCGTCTGGTGAGAGAAAACTGCGACTTCACAGCCACAATTCCGATGAAAGGCGATATCGACTCTCTGAACGCTTCCGTGGCAGCCGGCGTGCTCGCTTATGAGATTGTAAGACAGAGAAGCTGCTAGAAATTGCGGAAAATCACATTACGCTCCGGCGGAAGAAAGATGAAGGATACAAGAGATATGATGGTGAAAGATTACGATACCTGTACGGATGAGGAGCTGATTGCGCGTCTGCGGGCAGGAGAACGCGAGATTACCGATTATCTGATCGACAAATACAAATCGCTGGTGCGGACCAGGGCGAGGGCGCTGTACCTGGTGGGCGGAGATCACGAGGATCTGATCCAGGAGGGCATGCTCGGACTTTTTAAGGCAGTGCGTGACTACAAACCGGGGAAGGAGGCATCGTTTGCCACCTTCGCCGGCCTGTGCATCGACCGTCAGATGTATTCTGCAGTGGCATCGTCCCAGCGCCAGAAGCATCAGCCGCTGAACAGCTTCGTCTCGTTAAGCGAACCGGTTTCCGAGCAAGAGCTGCGCCTGGTGGACGAGGAGACACCGGAGGAGATTATGATCAGCCGGGAAAACGTAATCGGCATGCATGAGCGGATCAAAGAACGGCTCAGCAAATTTGAGTACCAGGTGCTGGAATTGTATCTGAAAGGGTACGATTATACGCAGATTGCAGAAAAACTTGGAAAGCAGCCGAAGGCAATCGACAATGCACTGCAGAGAATCCGCAGTAAAGTGCGGGAGGTCTGTTCGTGAGATGGGAAAACGACCGAAAAAATTACGGCGAATTGTCAAAAGTGCAGAAAAATCTGTGAACAAATAAAAATTTTCAAATTTGTAGAAAAAACTGTTGACAATTCACTATAGTTTTGATAGAATACCAAATGTAGCAAGGAGCTAACAAAAAAAACAAAACAACTTGCGAGTGCTGATGTGGCTCAGTCGGTAGAGCGTCGCCTTGGTAAGGCGGAGGTCACGGGTTCGATTCCCGTCATCAGCTTACTAAGAAAGATCCCGGGAAACCGGGATCTTTTCGTTATATAAAAAACAGCAGGAGATGGGCAGGAAGAAAAAGACACTATTACAAAAGGTACAGTTATGATTGTGAGGGAAAAAGAAGATGCGTCATTCGCTTGGGGGAAAGAAAGCTCGAATATAAGGATTCCAAAGGACAGGACTGTTATTTCTATTATTCGAACATTGCCGGAACCGATCTGGATATGCCGTTCTATGTCTGCAATGCCGAGTGTGTCAGCGGCATGAAAAAGAGAGAATCCAAATCGGAGACATTCAGCGCAAATCCGTTTGAATACGAATTCTTATACGCACCGCTCGGGGACAAGGGCGCTTACGCGTACCAGCAGCCGTGGTATGGATTTTCGGTCAACAAAGACAGCGAAGAGAAAGAGATCGCGGTTGAGTTTCTGCGCTTTATGATGCAGGAAAAAGAGATCGACGAGATGGCCAGTATTAAAGGCCTGCCGTCGGTGGCAGAAAACGGAACCGACGAGCGGTATGCGGGGCTTCGGGATGCAAAAAATATTGAGGCAAGTTTTATCAACGACGGCAGCGTGCCGGATTCCATCCGCGCGGCATTGGAGCAGGCGTGTACGGCAATGCAAACGAGGCAGTGCAGGTGTTTGTGGAGCTGTGTGCAGAGAAATAAGATAGGAAAACGAGAAGAGCGACTTATTTGTGAAAACAAGTGGGTCGCTTTTTGGTGCCAAAGATGGTAGAATAGGTACAACAGAAAAAATGAGGTGAAGAAAACAATGGAGTCAAAAAGTAAGGTACTGCAAAAACTGTTCCTTTCCACGCTGTATCTGAGTGCATTTACGTTCGGCGGCGGTTATGTGATTGTGACGCTGATGAAGAAGAAATTTGTGGATGAGTACCACTGGATAGAGGAGAATGAGATGCTCGATCTGGTGGCGATTGCGCAGTCATCGCCGGGGCCGATTGCGGTGAATGGGGCGATTGTTGTCGGGTATAAACTGGCGGGGATGATTGGTGTGCTGGTTTCGATTATTGGAACGATTATTCCGCCGTTTCTGATTATCTCTGTGATTTCGGTCTGCTATCAGGCGTTCCGGGATAATTTTTTCGTGAGCCAGATGCTCGAAGGAATGCAGGCAGGCGTCGGAGCCGTGATTGCATCCGTGACGTATGAGATGGGAGCCGGGGTTGTGAAAGAAAAAGATCCGCTGTCGCTGGTGATTCTTGTCTGTGCGTTTGCAGCAGCCTGTTTTTTCAAGGTCAACGTGATTTATATTGTACTGGTCTGCGGTGCCATCGGTGCGGTGCGGACGATTCTGGCGAAACGGAGGGGTGCGAAATGATTTATTTTCAGCTATTTTTAAGCTTTTTCCAGATCGGCCTGCTCAGCTTCGGCGGAGGCTATGCGGCCATGCCGCTGATTCAGGGACAGGTGGTGCAGGGACACGGCTGGCTTTCGATGTCGGAGTTTACGGATCTTATCACCATCTCTCAGATGACACCGGGGCCGATCGCAGTCAATTCGGCAACCTTCGTCGGAATTAAAATCGCAGGCATCCCAGGAGCGCTCGTGGCAACGTTTGGATGTATTCTGCCGTCGTGTATTCTCGTCACACTGCTTGCGAAGCTATATTTAAAATACCGCGAAATGGCAATGCTCCAGGGAATCCTCCACTCCCTCCGCCCGGCGGTTGTGGCGATGATCGGTTCCGCAGGGATTTCAATTCTGGTCACGGCGTTTTGGAGTAGTGAAGGAGATACCGTGATCCGGCTGGCGCAGACGAACTGGAGTCTTGTCGTGATCTTTATCATCAGCCTCATTCTGCTGCAGAAAGGCAAAAAGAACCCAATCTTTGTGATGGTACTGGCCGGGGTGATGAAGGTGGCAGTGGCGCTGGTGGAA
>OLRX01001928.1_pt1 | contig 14260 bp, 17 predicted proteins | sample 1672991 | NCBI WGS metagenome assembly OLRX01 (sample SAMEA3136744, study PRJEB25190) | human gut metagenome | biome: human gut; feature: human-associated habitat; material: faeces | place: Austria | collected 2013
TGGAGAACGCCCCGTTATGGACTTCAAGTATGACATCTTGAAGCACCCGAATGTGAAGCTGACGGCTGACGGAGGGCAACCGCCGTATATCCACGGAGAGCCTACGCAGGCTGTCGCAACCCTTGTGTTTGACAGTGATATTCCAGATAACGCCGTGAGCGTGAAAGCTGTCAGCACTTCCTATGAGCTTCTGTCCGATGAGGACTTGGAAGAAATATTCAATTTATAAGGAGGATTTACCCTATGAAACTTTTTAAGAAGAACGAGAACAAGAAAACCACGAAGCTGCCGATGACTGGAAAGGTTAAGAAAGGCTTCCGCTATTACTGTATGGCTGTTATGGCAATGACATTTGTGCTTGGTACTTCCGTAACCGCCTTTGCTGCCAATGACCCCATTCAGGTAGTCAACAATCTGTCCGATTTCATTTTCGGTCTGGTGAGGGCTGTTGGTATGATTATGCTCGGCTTTGGTATCGTGCAGATTGGTCTTTCCCTCAAATCCCATGACCCGTCCCAGAGAGCTAATGGATTTTTGACCCTTGCAGGCGGCGTTGTCATTACCTTCGCAAAGGAAATCTTGACTCTTATTACAGGCTAAAAAAGAGCAGCTTACCTTTTGGGGTAAGCTGCAATACATAAGGATATTTAAAATATGTTGCAAATTATTTGCCAAAATTCATTCCATCCCATAACGATTGACATTAGACCGCCTATAAATCCTACAAGGGTAACAATTATGTTTAGAAGTTTTATAATCCAATTATGTTTTGCCCTGCGGGTGGTTTCGTCTGAAATAAATCCAAACCAATGGAGCAATAAAATAGGTAACGAAACAATAAACTTGATACCGTCAGAAAAACAGGAAAACGGATTAACAAGATTCTTCCTTATGGATTTTTCAGCTTCTTTAAGAGTTCCTAAATGGCGTATGAACATATCATCACAGTCCTGTGCCGACTGGTTTATTCTGTTCATAATTATGCCATTATCACGCTCGTTGATAGCATTCCGTAATTCTGGCAAGAAGTTCACCAGCAATTGGTAATTGCTGGTGCTAAATCCTCGTAGGTTATCAGTAACATAAGCAAATATTCCATCAGAGCCAAGTTCATATTGCATTGATTTTACATCTGATGTCAGTTCGTAGTATAACTGCTGATTAAAACAGTTTCTTGACATAAATCCGTTTATTAGTTCAATGAATTTATGACGATAGCTATTTGTAAATTCAACCCGTTTGATTATATCGCTTAATTCAATACGCTTCATTATGAAACCTAATATAATTATTCCTATTATGATGAAAGCAGGAATTAACTTGTCCATAACATATCCCCTTACATAGTCAATTGCTTCCAACTGTTGGAGCAGTTGGCTTTTATATTATACAACATTTTTCTCATGCTTTCTACCTGCAAAGTATGAGAGTAGAAAGGAGGTTTGAAAATGCCAAAAATAAACTATTCGTTGAAGGGAGGCTGTAATCAGTGTCAGATAATTGGGTCGTACAAAATCTTGAGAACGCCCTAAACACTTGGAATGAGAAATTAGCCGAGATATGGCAACTCATTACCCAATCCCCAGAGAACTTTAAGGGCGGCACGATATGGAATGTCATCGTGGATATTCACGGTGCGGTGCAGGCTATCGGACTTGCCCTGCTCGTGCTGTTCTTTGTTGTGGGTGTGATGCGTACCTGCGGAAATTTTGCAGAAGTCAAGCGACCAGAGCAGGCTTTGAAGCTGTTTATCCGCTTTGCCATTGCCAAAGGTGCAGTGACCTACGGATTAGAACTGATGATGGCACTGTTTAAGATTGTGCAGGGTATGATTTCCACGATTATGAATGCCGCAGGATTTGGCTCGGCACAGCAGACGGTGTTGCCGCAGGAAATCGTGACAGCCGTTGAAGACTGCGGATTTTTTGAGAGTATCCCGCTATGGACGGTCACGCTGATAGGCGGACTGTTTATTACTGTGCTGTCATTCATAATGATTATGTCGGTATATGGCAGGTTTTTCAAGCTGTATATCTATACTGCCATAGCACCCGTACCCCTTTCCGCTTTTGCTGGAGAGCCGAGCCAAAGCGTCGGCAAGAGCTTCATTAAGAGCTATGCAGCTGTATGCCTTGAAGGTGCGGTTATCGTGCTTGCCTGCATTATCTTTTCCCTATTTGTTTCTTCTCCGCATGTGGTCAATCCCGATGCTGCGGCGGTTACAATGGTATGGAGCTATATCGGGGAGATTGTTTTTAATATGCTCGTTCTGGTGGGTGCAGTAAAAATGGCAGACCGTGTTGTAAGAGAAATGATGGGCTTGTAAATGTAAATTTTTCTATATCTGTTGACTTCGTTGTATGAAATGAGTATAATATGGTTAGAATATTACTATCGCAACTGTTTTAAGGAGGTGCAAATATGAATATTCGTCCATCAGCAGCAATCCGCCAGAACTACAACGAGATTGCAGATATGTGTCGTAAAACGGCAGAGCCAATATTCCTTACAAAGAATGGGGAAGGAGATTTGGTTGTTATGGATATTGAAACTTATAACCGTCGGGAAAAAATGCTGAAGCTAAGAGAAGAACTGCTTGCTGTCGAAGAAGACAGAATAGCAGGAAGAAACGGCTGCACTCTTGATGAGCTTGATGCTTACCTTGACGACGTAATCGCAGAGGTATAAGCCTATGTCAGATAAAAAATATAAAGTCATTGTTTCCGACAGGGCAAAGCGTATGTTGGGAACACATATTCGTTTTATGGCACAAGTTAATAAAGATGCTGCCAAAACGAAAAAGCAAGAGCTTATGGAAGCAATGCGTTCTTTAGAACGTATGCCGCAGCGTTTTCCGTTTTTTGAAGAAGCGTATATACCGACGAATAAATATCATAAGATGTTTGTTGCAAAGTGGTATCTTGTTCTTTACCAAATCCAAGATGATACGGTTTATGTGGATTATATCCTTGACTGCCGTAAAGATTACAGTTGGCTTATCCGTTAAAACAGAATATCAAATACACAAATCGTCACTTCACAGCAGGTGGCGATTTTTTTGTACTCAAAAAGGAGGTGCTAAGATTGGAAGTAAAGATAAATAAGGAAATCCGTAATTATACGGAGAGTATGTTTTTTGGACTGTCCCTCAGACAGTTCATTTTTTCTGTCCTTGCCTGCGGCGTGGCGGTGGGTTTGTATTTCCTTCTCCGTCCACGGTTTGGTACGGAAACCCTCAGTTGGGTTTGTATCTTAGGTGCGTTCCCCTTTGCGGCTATGGGATTTATCAAATACAACGGTATGACCGCAGAGCAGTTTGTCTGGGCGTGGATTAAATCGGAATTTCTGATGCTGAAAAAGCTGATGTACAGGATAAGTATGTAACCGTATCTGTCTGCAAGAAGAATATCGAGGAAGCCCGAAACTACTTCGCCCGTGTGGGTGCTGACCTTATCGCCCACTTTAACCGTCTGGGGTCGAAGTGTGTGGAACTGGACGCAGGCGACAAGCTGCGTATCTTCCACGACTTCTACCGTACAGGAGAAGAAACAGCGTTCCACTTCGATATTACCCAGACGATGCGGAAAGGTCACGATTTCAAGGATTTTATCTGCCCTGATACCTTTGAATTTGAGAGCGACTGCTTCAGAATGGGTGACAGATATGGGCGTGTGATTTTTCTCAGAGAGTATGCGGCATATATCAAGGACAGTATGGTTGCGGAGCTTTGTGAGCTGAACAGGAATATGATGCTGTCCGTTGATATTATCCCCGTTCCCACAGATGAAGCCGTGCGGGAGGTGGAAAACCGTCTGCTTGGTGTGGAAACCAATATCACGAATTGGCAGAGGAAGCAGAACCAGAACAACAATTTTTCTGCCGTTATCCCCTATGATTTGGAACAGCAGCGAAAAGAAAGCAAGGAATTTCTGGACGATTTGACGACCCGTGACCAGAGGATGATGTTTGCCGTCCTCACGATGGTTCATACCGCAGATACCAAGGAGCAGCTTGACAACGACACCGAAGCATTACTCACAACAGCCAGAAAGCATCTCTGTCAGTTTGCCGTGCTGAAGTATCAGCAGATGGACGGTCTGAATACCGCCCTGCCGTTCGGCGTGAGGAAGATTGACGCCCTGCGTACCCTCACCACGGAGAGCCTTGCGGTGTTTATCCCGTTCCGTGTGCAGGAAATCTACCACGAAAACGGCGTGTATTATGGGCAGAATGTCATAAGCAAAAATATGATTATTGCCAACCGCCGCCACCTTTTGAACGGCAACTCCTTTATTCTCGGCGTATCTGGTGCAGGTAAGTCCTTTACAGCGAAAGAAGAAATGACCAACATCATCCTCACAGACCCTAACGCCGATGTGATTATTATAGACCCAGAGCGAGAGTATTCGCCGCTTGTCAAGGCGATGCAGGGCGAGGTCATTCACATCTCTGCCACAAGTGAAAGCCATATCAACGCTATGGATATGAACTCCGATTACGGTGACGGTGCAAACCCTGTCATTTTGAAATCGGAGTTTATTTTATCCCTGTGCGAGCAGCTCATCGGCGGCAGCAGTCTTGGGGCAAAGCAGAAGTCCATTATTGACCGCTGTACGGCGAGTGTGTACCGCTACTATCAGCAGGGCAATTATCAGGGAACGCCGCCCACCTTGCAGGACTTCCGTGAGGAGCTGTTAAAACAGAATGAGCCAGAAGCACAGGAAATCGCCCTTGCGATTGAGCTTTTCACGGACGGCTCCCTTAACACCTTTGCCAAGCACACGAATGTGGATACCAAGAGCCGCCTTATCTGCTATGACATTCTGGATTTAGGCAAGCAGTTACAGCCTATCGGTATGCTTGTGGTGCTTGACAGCATCTTAAACCGTATCACACAGAACAGAGCCAAAGGCAGAAACACATTTATTTTCATTGATGAAATCTATCTGCTCTTTCAGCATGAATACTCTGCAAACTTCCTCTTTACCCTCTGGAAGCGTGTGCGTAAATACGGTGCGTACTGCACGGGTATCACTCAGAATGTAGACGACCTGTTGCAGAGCCATACGGCGAGGACGATGCTTGCAAACTCTGAGTTTATCATTATGTTAAACCAAGCGTCCACCGACAGGCTTGAGCTTGCCAAGCTCCTTAACATCTCCGACCTTCAGATGAGCTATATCACGAATGTCGGTGCAGGACAAGGGCTTTTGAAAGTCGGCAGCTCCCTTGTGCCGTTTGTCAACAAGTTCCCACGAAACACCGAGCTTTACAGGCTGATGACAACCAAGTTCGGGGAGGTTTAAGAAAGGAGATTTTTTATGGCGGATATTCGATTTCGCTCTGCGGCTCATCGTGATTTCTTTCTGGAAATGATGATGAAAAGCAGGGTCAATGACTGTTATCACAGAGCTTTTTTCTATGTGATGGGCATTGCAGGAGAAACAAGGAAAAACATCAATCAGATGTTTGACTTTAAGACGGACTGCATTATTCCAGAGGGGATGCACGGCGGCTGGCAGACAAGCGGCACAGTCAAGGTCTGCCACCTTGCCTTTAACCTCTGGAACAACTATGTAGAGGAAGGACGGGAAAAGAGCTTCACGCCAGAGGACTTATTCTGCTGTGAGTTCGCTCCCTACTTTATGGAGGGCATTAAGGTAAGGTATCCAGAGTATTGCAGGGAACTTCCTGCACCGAAACAGCAGACGGAACATTCAAGATGAGAAAGGATGAGCTTATGAAAAAATATAAAATGCAGATTTGTATTGCTGCCGCTGTTACCCTGTTGGGTACGGCGGCTTTTTGCGGCTTTCAGATTTACCACCACTATGCACAGGTGGAGGAACAGACCGAAGCCTTTGAACAGATGGCGGAGCTTGTAGAGAAAGCTCCTGAAGAAGCAATCCCAGAGGATACGCCTGTCAGCGAGGGCGAAGATGTCCTTGCAAAATACAGGGAGCTGTATCTGCAAAATGAGGATATGGTCGGTTGGATTTCCATTGCCGGCACGAAGCTTAACTATCCTGTGATGCAGACACCGAACAATCCGAATTTCTATCTGAAGCACAACTTTGAAAAGGCGTACAGTGATTTGGGAACGCCGTATATCCAAGAGAACTGCAACCTTTCAGAGAGCGACAACCTTGTGATTTACGGTCATCACATCAAGGGCGGCAAGATGTTCGGAGCGTTGGAGGACTACAAGGCAGGGAGCTTTTATGAAAAGCACAAGACCATTCAGTTTGATACGCTGACCGAACAGGCGGAATATGAAATCGTGGCGGTATTCAAGACGGTGGCGTACAGCTCGGAGGGCTTCCGCTACTATGATTTTGTGGATGCAGAAAATGAAGAAGCATTTGATGCGTATGTCGCCAAGTGTAAGGAGCTTGCCCTGTATGACACAGGTGTAAACGCAGAATACGGCGACAGGATGATTACCCTTTCCACCTGTGAATACTCTGCCCAGAACGGCAGGCTTGTGGTGGTGGCAAAAAAGGTATCTTGATATGACCGCAAAACTTCTGGGGAAGGAGGTTTTGTATGGCGAATATAAAGACCAGAGATGCGGTCAAGGGTACGATTAAGACCATTGACAAGGCGGCTATCGCAGGCGAGCGTATGAAATCTGCCTATGCCAAGACAAAGGATAAGGCGGAACAGGGCTATTATGCGGAGGAAAGCTCTGCCACTGAGTATGCTTCCGATAAGGTGTCCTATGCGGCTGACCGTATCAAGGACGAGGGCATCCACCAATTTAATAAGCAGGGGCAGAAAAGTGTGCAGGCTACAAAGGAAAATGTCGTCAAGGCAAAGGATAAGATTGCGGACTTTAAGACCAAACGGGCAAGGAAAGCCGCCGAGCAGAAACAGGCGGCTTCTGGGCGTGGCGGCTCTGCCGTCCGTCATACTGCGGCTGACCGCACCGCAGTTCCCGATACCCCTGCCCAGACCGTAAAGGCAAAAAGACAGGCGAAAAAAACGATAAAACAATCCGCCCAAAGCACAGGGAAAACAATAAAGTCCACCGCCAAAGGCACGGTCAAATCTGCCGAGAAAAGCGTGAAAACGGCTCAATCCACCTCAAAGGCGGCGATAAAGACTACCGAGCATACCGCCAAAGCCGCCCAGAAAACCGCACAGGCTTCGGTCAAGGCGGCACAGAAAGCGGCACAGGCGGCAAAAGCAACGGCAAAGGCTACTGCCCACGCCGTAAAGGTGGCAGCGAAAGCGACCATTGCGGCGGTCAAGGCGATTATTGCAGGCACAAAGGCATTGATAGCGGCGATTGCCGCAGGCGGTTGGGTAGCCGTTGTTGTGATTATCGTTATCTGCCTTATCGGTCTGCTTCTCGGCTCGGTATTTGGTATCTTCTTTTCGGGCGAGGACTCTGGAAACGGAATGACAATGCAGACCGTTGTGAGAGAAATCAATCCGGAATACGATGCCAAGCTCGATGAAATCAAGAACGGCACAGCCCACGATGTCCTTGAAATGTCTGGAAGCCGTGCGGTCTGGAAAGAGGTGCTTGCGGTTTATGCCGTCAAGACCACTACCGACCCAGATAATCCGCAGGAAGTCGCTACAATGGACGATAGCAAAAAGGAGCTTCTAAAAAATATTTTTGGGGAAATGAACGAGATTAGCTCCCGAACCGAAACCAAGACCGAAACACAGATAGCCGAGAGTGATGACGGACACGGGAATATCGTGCAGACGGAAACCACAGTCACACGCACTTATCTGTATATCACAGTTGCCCATAAGACAGCCGAGGAAATGGCTGACAAATATAATTTTAATGCAGACCAGAGAAAACAGCTCTCCGAGCTGCTTGCCGAAGAAAATAATCCTTTATGGTCGCAGGTGCTATATGGCATTTCTGGTGGCGATGGAGAGATTGTATCTGTGGCTCTTTCACAGGTCGGCAATGTAGGCGGTCAGCCTTATTGGAGTTGGTACGGCTTTGACGGGCGTGTGGAATGGTGTGCCTGCTTTGTATCTTGGTGTGCCAATGAGTGCGGATATATTGATACAGGCGTTATTCCGAAATTCGCAGGTTGTGTATTAGGCTCACAGTGGTTTATGGACAGAGGTCAATGGCAAGACGGCAGTTTTACTCCAGAAGCTGGTCATATCATCTTCTTCGATTGGGAGAATGATGGAGAAACAGACCATGTGGGAATTGTGGAGAAATGCGAAAACGGAACAGTTTACACCGTTGAGGGCAACTCTGGCGATACTTGCCGACAGAACAGCTATGCTATTGGAAGCAGCGTAATCTATGGCTACGGTATCCCTGCCTATTAAAAAAGGGCAAAAGAAAAACCAGAGGTTTATTCCTCTGGCTCTTTTGCCTTACATAGACCGTTTGCAGTTGCTTCGATGATTGCAAGTTCTTTGTCATTGAGTTTATCAAGTATTGTGTCGAGTTGTCTGCGTTGAGATGTCTTTTCTACTTTTTCCGAAGCAAAGATAAACTCATCTAACGAAATATGGAACATACGGACAAGATATATAAAAAGCTGTATGCTTGGAAATTGCCCCTCATTTTCAATGGACTGAACATGGCGGACGGAATAATCTATGATACCTGCTAATTGTTCTCTCGTCATATTTTGTGCGATACGGGCTTTTTTAATTGCCTGCCCTATCGGTGCAAAATCAATACCGAATTTGTTTTCTCTGCCGTCCATCTACTCACCACCTGTTCTTAAGTCTTCTTTTATATTGTACAGAAATCTCACTTCTTATTAAAGAAAGTGACAATTCCTATAATAAGAGATGTTATCTCCTGTTATAGGAGAAGAAAATTCATACTTACAAGCTTGATATTGTTCGCTCAAACGGCTATAATATACACATTATGTTCAGGAGGTCTGTTATGTTTGAATATATGACAGCACAGGAAGCCGCTGAAAAGTGGAATGTATCGTTAAGATGGGTGCAACGACTTTGTAAAGGAAACCGTATTGAGGGAGCTATGAATGTTAACCGTGTGTGGCTTATTCCTAAAAATGCAGAAAAGCCTGCCGATGCAAGAGTTAGATGTGGGAAAGATAAAAATATATAATTTGATTTTAAAATATTGATTTTTATTTTTAGTATGGACTGTAATAAGATTGTAAGAAGTGTTCGCTATACTAAAGGTACAAAAACGAATTGGAGGTTTTAGTTATGGCAATACTTGAAACAAAGGATTTACGAAAGATATACGGAAGCGGAGAAAATGAAGTCCACGCCCTTGATGGTGTGTCTATTTCCGTAGAGGAAGGCGAATTTGTTGCTGTTATCGGTACTTCGGGCAGCGGCAAATCTACTTTGCTGAATATGGTTGGTGGTTTAGACCGCCCAACATCTGGTAGTGTTACATCCGAGGAAAAGAACTTTTGAAAATGAAAGACGAGGAGCTTACCATTTTCAGACGCAGAAATATTGGCTTTGTCTTTCAGAACTACAATCTGCTCCCTGTCCTCAATGTGTACGAGAATATTGTTTATCCCATTGAGATTGACGGCGGCAAGACAGATACAGGCTTCGTAAAAGAAATTATCCACACTCTCGGCTTGGAGAAAAAACTCAAAAATATGCCGAACAATCTTTCTGGAGGTCAACAGCAGCGTGTGGCGATTGCCCGTGCATTGGCTACAAAGCCTGCTATTATCCTTGCGGATGAGCCGACAGGAAATTTAGACTCAAAAACAAGTATGGATGTTATTCTGCTTATGCAGTCTATCAGCAGGCAGTTCCACCAAACTACAATTATGATTACACATAACGAAGAAATCGCTCAAATGGCAGACCGTACTATCCGCATTGAGGACGGCAAGGTCGTTACGGGAGGTGTCAGATATGCACGCTAACCGAAATAAGAATGCAGTCAAGCGAGTGGAAAAAGGAATGATGAAGGCAAACCGCACCCGCAACCTGTTTGCGGTGTTTGCAATTGTTCTCACTACCTTTATGATTACCACGGTATTCAGTTTGGGCATTAACTATATGGAAAATATGGAGTTAATGCAGGTGCGTACTTCGGGTACAACTGCCGATGTTTCTCTTGCTATGCCGACAGCGGAGCAGGAACAACAGATTAAGTCTTTGGAGTATGTTAAAACCGTCGGTACGCAGTATATGGTCGGCTCGGTTGCCGAGGAGAATAATGAGGGGCGTGAACTCTCCATTGTTCTTCAGCATTACGATACAACCGAATGGGATAAACATTATAAAGAAGCAATCAGCAAGGTAAACGGTAAATACCCCGCAAGCGAAAATGAAATTATGCTGTCCGAGGACGCTCTTTCACAGCTCGGTATTACAAAGCCAAAGTTGAATATGGAAATTCCCCTGTCCTATTATGACAAGAACGGTCAGCAGGAAAAAACTTTTACTTTAAGCGGTTGGTTTCATTCCTATACAGGCACGGGAATGGGTTTTGTTTCCGAGGCGTATTGTAAAAATGCAGGCTATACAATGGCACAGGACGGCGTTCTCTCCTTGTCAATGAAAAAAATGCCCGATGATTTTCTTCGTATTCAAAAAGATGTGGAGCTGAACGAAAATCAGTCATTTGACGGTGCAGTTTCGATGAAAACATCAAACGGCTCGGTTATTGCAATGGTAATCCTTTTGGTCTTTTTTATCATCGGCAGCGGTTATTTGCTCATTTATAATGTCCTGTATATCTCTATTTCAAAGGACACACGCTTTTATGGTTTGATTAAAACACTGGGTACAACACAAAAACAGATTAAATCATTGGTAAAGAATCAAGCGGTCAAGTTTGCCTGTATCGGTATCCCCCTTGGTATTCTGCTTGCGACTGCGGTTTCCTTTGGAATTGTTCCGTTTGTTCTGAATATGGGTTATGAACAGGGAAAGTCAATGATGGAAGCCGAAGTATTTTTCCACCCGTCGATTTATATTCTGTCTGTTCTCTTTTCGTCAGTAACAGTTTGGATTGCCTGTAATGCACCTGCAAAAGCAGCAGCAAAAATTTCGCCTATTGAGGCTTTGAAATTTCAGAACTATGCACCGAAGAAAACAAAAAGCAGAAATTCCACCAACGGCGGCAAGCTGCACGTGATGGCGTTTCACAATGTATTCCGTGATAAAAAGCGTGCTATTCTTGTGTTTATGTCCTTGTTTATGGGAATTACAATGATTTTAGGTGTAAACGGGATTATCGGAAGTATCAAAGCTGAAAATTTTGTTAAAGCATATATGGATTACAATTTTGAATACAACGATATTCAATTTGAACAGGTTGAACAGCCAAACAAGGAAGTTCCGCAGTTCGACGAGCATTTTGTGGAACAGATTAAGCAGATTGACGGTGTTGAAAATGTAGCGGTGCAAAAAACCGTTTGGGCAGGCATTGATTTTGATGAAGCTGCTTTGGAAGATTTTATGAAAATCAAGTACGAGGACAGCGGATATAATGCCAAAGGGCAGTCCTATGAGCAAATGCTTACTGCGTTAAGAGAGTATGCCAGTGCCGGTGAATATGGATGCTATATTACCACATTAAGTGATGAAACAGTTTTGGAAAACTACAATGCAGAACACTATGACACCCCGATTGATATAGACGCTTTCAAGCGTGGTGAAACAGCGATTGCAGGAATGGATTACGGTCAATTTGCACCTAATGCTGAATTGGTAGGAAAAATGCTGACATTGACTGCTGACAGTAATGATGGAAAAGAAACGGAATTTTTGGTTGATGGAGCTTTCAAGCTTGATGATTATAGCGATAATCTGTCAAGCCGTATAGAGAGGCGTAAAACCATTGAGATTGTTCCAAATATTATCTATGTCAGTGAAGCAGGAATGGAACGCTTGACGAAAGAGCCTATTATTTCGGCAATCGGCGTTGATATTAAAGATATGAACCAGTTAAAGCAAATTGACAGCGAATTACAGGCAATCAATAGCACTCTAACGAAATCAGAGTGGCGGTTTGCAAGCTCAGTCGGAACGGTAGAACAATTTAATCAAATGTTCTACTCGGTCAATTTGTTAGGAAACGGTGCGGCGGTGCTGCTTATTGTTATTGGCTTAATTAACTTTATCAATGTTATGTTGACAGGCGTGGTTGCAAGAAAAAACGAATTTGCGATTATGGAAAGTATCGGCACAACGAAAAAACAGATTATAAAAATTCTGACTTTGGAAGGCGGTATTTACGCTGCGATTTCTACGCTGCTGATTATGACTTTCGGCAATGCGTTCCTTATGCTTGTAGCGAGTGCAGTACCGAATATCGTTAATTATGCAAAATTTGAATACCCTGTTGTACTTGTTATCAGCTTGATTGCGGCAATTTTCGTGATTTGCCTAAGTGTTCCTGCTATTGTTTACAAGGCAACTTCTGATGAAACCGTCATTGAACGGCTGCACAATTTTAATAATTAAGTGAGTTTGCAGGACGGACGCAGCAATGCCTGCGTCTGTTCCTGCAATTCCATACACAGAGGAAAGGCGGTGTGTTTTGCGGTTATGGCAAATATCTTTTTACTGGAAGATGACAGGATTTTAAGCAAAGGAATTTCTATTGCTCTTAAAAAGGACGAGCATACAGTTGTGACAGCCTATGGCTATTTAGAAGCCTTGCAGAAATATCAAAATGGAAAGTATGATTTATTCTTGCTTGACATCAATCTGCCCGACGGCAGCGGCTTGGAGTTTTGCAGAAAAATCCGTGAAACCTCTGAAATACCCGTGTTGTTTTTAACAGCCAATGACACCGAAGAAGATATGTTGGACGGTTTTGGAGTTGGCTGTGATGATTATATATCTAAGCCCTTTCCTATCGAGGTTTTACGAAAAAAAGTATTGGCAGTCTTAAAACGGACAGGCGGAGGAAAATCTCGTATCAAATACAGAGATTTAGAAGTGGATAAAGAAAAATGCCTTGTTCTGATGAACGGACAGGAAATACATCTGACATCTACGGAATACAAGCTGCTTATCTATCTAATGGAAAACAAAGGCAGAGTTGTGACAAAGGCGATGCTTTTAGAACAGCTTTGGGATATAGACGGGAACTTTGTTGACGACAATACGGTGCGTGTAAATATTAAGCGGCTGCGGCAAAAACTAAATGATGAAAAGCAGGAATACATTGTGACGGTTTTTGGTATGGGCTATACCTTTGGAGAATGACGATGAAGCATTTTGGAATTTACAAGAAACTTATTTTGATTGTAGGTACTGTCACGGCGGCGGTATCTATTGGTGCGTTCTATTTTATGGAAAAAAGCCTTTTCCTTATGCTTTTTATTGTTTCTGCCTTTGTGACTTTATGTGGCTTGCTGTTCCTGCTCGATTTCCTGCACAACCGCTATAACGATGACCTATTAGAAAAAGTTACTCTGCTTATTGAAGCGTTAGTAGAGCAACAGGAACAGCATATTTTTTCGGAAGCCGAGGATACGCTGACGGCACGCCTGCAACATCAATTATTAAAGCTCCGAAATATTTTAACGGCACAGAATGAGATGTTGGCACAGGAAAAAGAACAGATAAAAACCTTAATTTCCGATATTTCACACCAGATTAAAACACCCATAGCTGCGGCAAATACTTTTGCACAATTACTTAGCGATAAAGAAGTGTCCGACAAAGAACGGAGCGAATATATTGCCACCCTGCAAATATCCCTTGAAAAGCTGACCTTTTTGACAAACAGTCTAATTAAGATGTCCCGTCTGGAAAGCGGCATTATCAGTCTGAAACCCGAACGGAACAGTTTGAACGATATTGTTTTGCAGGCGGTCAAAACTGTTTATGCCAAAGCAAAAGGAAAAAATATTACCATTACTTTTGACTGTGAACAGACCTTTGAAGCCCTGCTCGATTTCAACTGGACGGCAGAGGCGATTACAAATGTTCTTGATAATGCTGTGAAATACACGCCAAACGGTGGTGTTGTAGGACTCAAAATCACCGAATACCCGTCCTATCTGCGGTTGGATATATCGGATAACGGTATCGGCATTCCCGAAGATGAACAGGCTAAAGTTTTCGGCAGATTTTATAGAGGAAAACAGTCGGCAGGTATTGATGGCGTAGGTATAGGCTTATACCTTACCCGTGATATTGTAAATAAGCAGAACGGATATATAAAAGTCGCTTCCGATGAAAACGGTACTACCTTTTCTCTATTCTTGAGAAAAGGTTAGAGAACAATAATGCAACCCAAAGGAGGCGTTTGTGTGGAGCAAATCTTACTTGTAGATGATAATACTGTAATTCG
>OLRX01001934.1_pt1 | contig 14213 bp, 13 predicted proteins | sample 1672991 | NCBI WGS metagenome assembly OLRX01 (sample SAMEA3136744, study PRJEB25190) | human gut metagenome | biome: human gut; feature: human-associated habitat; material: faeces | place: Austria | collected 2013
GAAGTAGATGCGAAACTGCAGTCGATCATGGTAAATATCTGCCATAACATGGCTGATGCAGCTGAAAAATACGGATTTAAAGGTAACTATGTAGTAGGAGCCAACATTGCCGGATTTGAGAAAGTTGCAGATGCAATGACAGCGCAGGGAGTATGTTAATATAGGAAATAAGATATTTTCATTTTTTATTCGTTTAGAACATGCTGCCAGGAAAGTAAAAGCTTTGATCGATAGTTTGTGAAAAAACTGTTAATTTAAGAAAAGGCGTTGACACATACTTTTATTTCAGATATATTACTGTTTAGTAAAAGGGAGTAACTGGCGCTTGTTAAAAGCGTTTGCGATGTCGTCAGTACGATGCATATGCATCCGTATCGTGATTAAACAGTGAGACTTTTATTGCATTACATAATTAGTGTGCAATAGGAGTCTCTTTTTTATTGTATGAGAAATATTACTTCTTATAGGATGAAAAAGCTCCGTGCATAATGCACACTCATATAATCTTAAGGAGGAAAACAGATGAAAACATTTTATCAAATGTCCGGAGAGGATACGATGAAGCAGTTAAACGGCTCTGCCGAACCGCTTACTGAATCGCAGGTGAAAGAGCATCAGGAAAAATACGGTCGGAATGAGCTTGTGGAGGGCAAGAAAAAGACGGTGCTTCAGATCTTTCTTGAACAGTACAAGGACTTTCTTGTTATCATCCTGATCATTGCGGCTATTGCATCGGGATTTATGGGAGATGTGGAAAGTACGGCGGTTATTTTAATCGTAACCACAACGAATGCAATACTGGGAACAGTTCAGACTGTGAAAGCAGAACAATCTCTTGCCAGCCTGAAAAAACTTTCCGGTCCGGAAGCAAAAGTGCTGAGAAACGGAACAGTTATCCCGATTCCGTCTTCGGAAGTAACAGTCGGTGATATTGTAATGTTGGATGCAGGAGATTACATTCCTGCCGACGGACGTCTTTTGGAAAGCGCCAGCCTGAAAGTTGATGAGAGCGCTTTGACAGGAGAAAGTCTTGGAGTAGAAAAGTCTGTAGATATTATAAATGAAGAAGAGGTTCCGCTTGGCGATAGATTGAATATGGTTTATTCAGGAAGCTTTGTCACATATGGAAGGGGATCTTTTGTTGTAACCGGAATCGGGATGGAGACAGAAGTCGGAAAAATCGCAAGTCTGTTAAAGACAACTTCCGAGAAAAAGACGCCGCTTCAGATCAATCTGGATCAGTTTGGTCAAAAGTTGTCGATCTTGATCCTTGTATTCTGTGGTATTTTATTCGGAATCAATATTTTGCGAGGCGATAAGATCGGTGATGCCTTTCTTTTTGCAGTAGCCCTTGCAGTGGCGGCAATTCCGGAAGCGCTTAGTTCTATTGTTACAATCGTACTTTCTTTTGGTACGCAGAAAATGGCAAAAGAACATGCAATTATCAGGAAACTGCAGGCAGTGGAAGGACTCGGAAGCGTATCGATCATTTGTTCTGATAAAACAGGAACGCTGACACAGAACAAAATGACAGTAGAAGATTATTATGTTGATGAGCTTTGCATTAAAGCAGAAGATATAGATTTGAATGACCCTTCCCAGAGCAGGCTGTTGATCGGAAGTATGTTATGCAACGATTCTAAAAATACAGACGGCGTAGAAATCGGAGATCCGACAGAAACAGCTTTGATCAATCTTGGAAGTAAGCTTGGACTTGATCCGGAAGAAATAAGAACGAAATATCCTCGTGAGAGTGAAAATCCTTTTGACAGCGATCGTAAGTTAATGTCAACAAAGCATACGATTGAAAATGTTCCTACGATGATCGTAAAAGGTGCGGTCGATGTGTTGCTGACTCGTATGGATCAGATACAGATCGGTTCTGAAGTGCGTCCGATGACGGAGCAGGACAGAAAAAATATCGAAGAACAAAATCAGGCATTTTCAAGACAGGGACTCCGTGTTCTTGCTTTTGCATATAAAACAGTGTCAGACGAGTTGGAATTGACTTTGGAAGACGAATATAATCTTACGTTTATCGGCTTGATCGCAATGATGGATCCTCCGCGTGAAGAATCCAAAGCTGCTGTAGCGGAATGTAAGAAGGCGGGTATTCGTCCGATTATGATCACGGGAGATCATAAAGTGACGGCTGCGGCGATTGCGAAAAGAATCGGTATTTTGGAAGATGAGTCTGAAGCATGTGAAGGTGCGGAGATTGATAAACTTTCCGATGAAGAATTGAAAGATTTTGTAGAGGGAATTTCCGTATATGCCCGTGTTTCTCCGGAACATAAAATCCGTATTGTACGTGCATGGCAGGAAAAGGGAAATATTGTATCTATGACAGGTGACGGAGTAAACGATGCGCCGGCGCTGAAACAGGCGGATATTGGTGTTGCAATGGGAATGACCGGAACGGAAGTTGCGAAAGATGCAGCAGCGATGGTACTTACAGATGATAACTTTGCAACAATCGTAAAAGCAGTGGAAAATGGGCGAAACTTATATCAGAATATCAAGTATGCGATACAGTTTCTTTTGTCAGGAAATTTTGGAGCAATTTTAACCGTTCTTTGTTCATCGGTTGCAGGACTTCCGGTGCCATTTGCACCAGTACATTTACTCTTCATTAATCTTTTGACGGATAGCTTACCGGCAATTGCGTTAGGCTTAGAGCCGGACAGAAGTGAAGTGATGAGTGAAAAACCGAGATTAGCAGATGAGTCGATATTGACAAAAGATTTTCTTAGCAAAATCGGTCTGGAAGGTTTGGTAATTGGAGCAATGACAATGATCAGTTTTTTGACAGGATACAACCAGAATGGTACATTGCTTGGAAGCACGTATGCTTTTGGAACTCTTTGTCTGGCACGTTTGTTTCATGGATATAATTGCAAATCAGATCATCCGGTCATTTTTACAAAAGGTCTCTTTCATAACAAGTGGCTTCAGGGAGCATTTGTGTTAGGTGCAGTACTCATTACAACAGTACTGACGGTTCCTGGTTTCCATAACTTATTCAAAGTGGAAACGTTGAATCTGATGCAGCTTGGATGTGTATATTTATATGCTTTTGCAAGCCTTCTGATTATTCAATTACTTAAGTGTATACGTATGAAACTAAGAAAAAGAGGGGAAAGATAGTGGATTTAAGTAGATGTTCTATGAAAAAAATTCGAGAACTGATTGTGTTTACGGCATTTCTTGTAGTTGCTTTGTGGAAATTCGATGTGGTGATTGAAGTGCTGAAGTCAATATGGAAAATTGTGTTTCCTTTTGCACTTGGTGGTGCAATTGCCTTTGTGATTAATGTACCAATGAGTTTCCTAGAAAAGAAAATGCTCGGAAAGATAAAAGAAAATAATAAAATAGGAAAAAAAGTTGCGAGACCGATAAGCCTGCTTCTTACAATTATATTGGTAGCAGGTGTCATTATATTGGTAATGTTTGGTGTGATTCCACAGCTTACACAGACCATGGGAAATCTGATGACGAGTATTTCAGATTTTATTCCACAGATGCAAAACTGGATTCGGGAATTTTCACATGATAATCAGGATATTATGAAATTGGTAGATCAGCTGCAGTTTCAGCCTGATCAGGCAATTAAATGGGGAATAAGTCTTCTTGGAAACGGAGCCGGAAATATGATGAATATGACGATGTCAGCAGTAGGTTCCATTGCCAGTGGATTAGCGACCTTTTTTATTTCGTTTTCCTTTGCATGCTATATTCTTTTTCAGAAGGAAAAATTACATTTACAGGTAAGAAAAGTGATTTTCGCTTTTATTCCAAAACAAAAAGCAGATGCAATTCTTAACATATGTTCGCTGACATATCGGACATTTGCAAATTTTCTTGCAGGGCAGTGTCTGGAAGCAGTAATTCTCGGAATGATGTTTGTTATCACGCTAAGTATTTTAAAAATGCCATATGCACTTTTAATTGGAATTTTGATCGCGTTTACCGCATTGGTTCCTATCTTTGGAGCCTTTATTGGCTGTGCCGTGGGAAGTTTTCTGATCTTTATGGTAAATCCAAAACAGGCAGTTTTATTTATTATAGTTTTTCTGCTTTTGCAGCAGATAGAAGGTAATCTGATCTATCCTCATGTGGTTGGCGGATCAGTAGGACTTCCATCAATTTGGGTACTGGCGGCAGTTACAATCGGCGGAAATCTTATGGGAATTATAGGTATGCTGATTTTCATTCCACTTGTATCGGTATTTTATACTATATTCCGGGAGTTCGTATATCTGCGCCTAAAAAAACAACATATAAAACGAGTAACGAGAACGGATGTGGAAGAGTATGCGGAGGAGGAAATTGCGTCATCCTTTATTGTGCCGAATGAAAAATAATGATATGATACAAATATAAATGAAGTGTAATGCCGATTATTAAGACGTTATAAAAATAGATTACGAAGGAAGAAGATATTATGAAGAAAATAGGAATCATGACAGACAGCCACAGTGGAATTTTGAGCGAAGAAGCGCAGAGACTCGGAATTAAGGTACTACCGATGCCCTTTTATATCGGAGAGAAAGTGTATCGTGAAGGAGTAGATCTTTCCAGAGATGAATTTTATGATATGCTTCGAAAGGGCGTAGATGTATCTACATCTCAGCCGTCACCAACAGAAGTTATGGATATGTGGAAAGAGATGCTGAAAGAATATGAGGAGATTGTTTATATTCCTCTTAGTAGTGCTTTAAGTGGGTCCTGTATGACAGCAGAAGCCATGGCAAATGAAGATGAATTTGCCGGTAAGGTGTTTGTCGTAGATAACGGTCGTGTGGCAACCCCGATGCATCGTTCTGTTCTTGATGCAGTAGAAATGGCAGAAGAAGGATACAGTGTAGTCGAAATCAAGAAAATTCTTGAAGAAACCAGAGAAAAAATGACAATTTATATCGGGCTCAGCACACTGAAATATCTCAAAAAAGGAGGAAGAGTCAGCTCTGTGACAGCTTTGGCAGCAGATGTCCTGAATATCAAACCTGTTATGCATTTCAGCACAGGAAAGCTTGATATTTACCAGAAATGCCGTGGTATGAAGAAATCACGTAAAGTTATGATCGATGCAATGAAGTATGAGCTGGAAATGAATTTCCGAGAAGAATATGCTGCTGGTAAAGTGTACCTGATGGCGGCGTCCAGCAGTACCGATGAAGTGACAGAAGAATGGGTAAACCAGATTAAAGAAAGTTTCCCGGGAATGGAAGTCATGTGTGATAAACTTTCCTTCGGTTTGTCCTGTCATATCGGTCCGGATGGACTGGGAATCGGATGCACCTGTAAGCCAGTGTAAAAAACTGCTCCGGAGAAGATAAAATAAAAGATTAGGGCGTCAAAAGGTTTATAGCCTTTGATATAAATTTGTACCTTGAAAACTTAACACGATATGTAAAGACATATAGATCACCTCATAAAATGTAGGTAGCATTTTATGAGGTGATCTATATGTCTTTTGTTAAAAATGATAATCAACAGCTTACTGTTTTAGACAGTACTTTTAATCTTACAGAACGCGAAAAACGAATGTTAGAAAAATCATGGGCAAAAATTTTTGCAGACAAAGTTTTTCCTGCTATTGATGAAAATATTTTTTCTGTTCTTTACAGTAAAAAAGCATCCAGACCTAATACTCCGGTCAATGTGATTGTTGGGGCACTGATTCTTAAAGAAGCTCTTAATGTTACTGACGATGAGATCGTTGAAGCTATGGCATTTGATATCCGCTATCAGTATGCACTGCACACAACCAGTTTTGAAGAGCAGCCAATTAGTGACAGAACCCTCAGCAGGTTTAGAGCAAGAGTTCTTTCTTACGAAACAGAGCATGATGTTGATCTTATTCATGAATGTGTTGTGAAAATGGCAAAAGAAATATCTGATTTTATGGATATCACTCCGGATAAACAACGCATGGACAGTTTAATGGTTGCTGCAAATATCAGAAACCTCTCATTGCTTGAATTGTTTTATACTTGTGTTGCTAATCTTTGCAAAATAATGGATGAGCGTGGAACAAAAATTCCGGATGAACAATATCATTATATTAAAAAAGATGATTATAATAAATGCATTTATCACAAGCGGGATATGGATGCAACTGAGAGAAACGTTGTTGTGATGAAAGATGCAGATATCTTGATAAAGATTTGTGATTCAACCGGTGATTTTGATGATACAAGTGAGTATCAGCTTCTTATTCGCCTATTAAAGGAACGCACAATCATTGATGATGGTGGCTCAAGGCGGCTTCGACAAAAAAGAGGAAGTTGAAAATCCTTCAGAAGTATTGCTTAATCCTTCTGATCCAGAAGCCACTTTCCGCTATAAAGCAGGTGGCAGACATCCTGGATACGTTGGAAACGTAGTTGAAGCTGTCGGAGAAAAAAGCAGTCTGGTCATTGTCTACGATTACCAGCAAAATACCTACGCAGATAATCAGTTTATGAAAGATTATCTTAATGAGAAAAAAGATTTTTCTGATGGTTCTTTTATTGTTGCCGATGGGGCATACAGCGGAGAAGAGAACTCACGTTTAGCATCTGAACATAATCTAAAACTTGTTACAACCAATTTCACAGGACGCAAACCAGATGAAATATATGCTGATTTTGTTTTTACCGATGATGGAAAATATCTCATCAAATGTAAGAATAATCGTGTACCTGAAGACTGTATCTATGATCCGGGCAATGAGCGTTCCGTTGCGTATTTTCGGATAAGTGACTGCGAAGGATGTCCTTACAAAGAACGGTGTCAGTCGCGTTTTCTAAAAACACGAGTCCGAAAGGAAGTATCTTGGAAATCCGTTGGTCGTGCAAAACAATTACAGTACATGCAGACGGAAGAATTTTCTGAATATGCAAAATTTAGAAATGGAGTAGAAGCAATTCCCTCTCTTCTTCGTCGAAGATATCATGTGGACAAGATACCTGTGCATGGCAAAAAACGTACCCGGTTATTCTTCGGATTTAAAATAGCAGCATTAGATTTTCAAAAGCTATTAGATTATAAAAAAGCATTATATTTTCCAAAAAGCTGGTCGATAGAATCCAGGAGGCCTGCAAGATGGTAATTGATGCTTCCGCGCCATACAAAAGTATAACGGTTCGCATTCGCCTCGATCTTTGTACCGTCAATAAAAAGTTCCCAGAAAAATCTAATTCCTCCATCACTTTTTTAAGGGTATAGACTGGATCGTCGTCAGGTAAACTCAATTCGAAGAAACTAAAGTTAATTTTCTGTTGCCCAAACTCAAAAAAATCGTTATAATAATTAGTTGTTAGCATAGTTACATTATAACATGTAACGGAGAGAAAGATGGTTGTCGTTAGCCATCTTTTTTTCTTTTTTCAGATAAATTCAGGGAGGGTATGACTCGTTGTGAGTCATACCCTCCCTGCTTTGGAACTATCTATTTCCCGACAGCCCCTTTGTTGGCGTCAAAATCACTGCCAGTTGTTATCTGTATAAACGTCTGTGCCGGTATAGTCACCGGTGTCAGCATAATCCGACGGGAATGTTTCTTCCTCTGTAGGATAATCAAACTCTGTATCATCTTCCGTTCCATCGCCACTGTCGCTGGTATCTGTATCCGAAGTATCGTAATCGCTGGAAGAATCATCTTCGATCACATTATCCTCTGTATTATCAGTTGTGCTGTCGTCATAAGAAGGATCGTAAGTAGTATCGCCTGAAGAATCAGAGTCAGAAGTATCTGTACTGGTATCATCAGAGCCGGAATCATCGTAACTGTTATCTTCATAGTCATAATTGCTGTCTTCTGTATAGACAGTGAAGCCAGCATCTTCGGCTTCGCTCTGAGCCTGTGCTTCAGCATCAGCAGCAGTCTCCGGAGCTTCTTTGAAAGTCTTTCGTGCTTTGGCTACAGTGGTATCCTTGGGAACTACAGCGGTGATCATAAGCATGGCACAACAAAACAGTGCGGTAACCCCGGCAATTCTTAATTCATCTTTGTATCTCATAATAATAAATCCTCTTTTTTATTAAATGTAGTTTGATTTTTTATAAGTATAACATGTTCTGAGAGAAATTTGTATTTTGAATTATAAAAAAAGGTGTTATACTAAAATAGATGGATAAGATTTAATGGAGTGAGGAAAATGAAAAATAATAAATACGAAATTGATATGTGCAATGGAACGTTGATGGACAAACTGATATCCTTTTCATTGCCATTAATGTTGTCTGGAATCCTGCAGCTTCTATTTAATGCAGTAGACATCATTGTGGTGGGAAGATTTACCGGAAGACAGGCATTGGCAGCAGTTGGTTCTACCACAGCGCTGATCAATATTTTTACCAATCTGTTTATTGGGATCTCTCTGGGTGCGAACGTTCTGGCAGCACGTTTTTATGCTTCTGGCAAAGAGAAAGAAATGTCAGAGACAGTACATACATCTATTACCCTGGCACTGATCAGTGGACTTGTTATGGCACTGGCAGGAGTATTGCTTGCAAGATTCGCACTGAATCTTATGGGAACTCCGAATGATGTAATTGACCAGTCTGTTCTTTATATGAGGATTTATTTTCTGGGAATGCCTTTCTTTATGCTTTATAACTATGGAGCTGCCATATTAAGGGCAGTAGGGGATACCAAAAGACCATTGTTTTTCCTGGTGATCTCAGGTATGACCAATGCAGTTCTGAACCTTGTACTGGTTATTGTGTTTCATATGGGAGTGGCAGGTGTAGCCATAGGAACTATTGTGTCTCAGCTGATCTCCAGTATTCTGGTGCTTCGCTGTCTCTACACTTCCAATACCAGTTACCGGCTGTATTTTTCAAAATTAGGAATCAAAACACAGTATCTGAAGCAGATCTTCCAGGTAGGAATACCGGCAGGTATCCAGAGTACAGTGATCAACCTGTCCAATGCCCTTTTGCAGTCTTCTGTAAACTCTTTTGGTTCTGTGGCAATGGCAGGATATACTGCTGCCAATAATATTTTTGGCTTTCTCTATATGTCTGTCAATGCAGTCACCCAGTCCTGTATGAGTTTCACCAGTCAGAACTATGGAGTAAAGAAACTGAAAAGAATGGACAGAGTACTTCTGGACTGTATGATCCTTTCTGTCGGTGTGGCACTGACCCTTGGCTGTGGAGCGTATTTCTTTGGACCGGAACTTCTGAAGATCTACACCAGTGATGCAGATGTAATCCGCTGTGGCGTGGAAGTCCTTGCCTTTACTACAGTACCATATTTCTGTTGTGGTATTATGGATCTGCTCCCGGGAGCCCTCCGGGGAATGGGATATTCCGGAGTACCTATGATTCTTTCGATTATCGGTACCGTAGGAACCAGGATTGTGTGGATCTTCGGACTTTTCCCTGCACACAGGTCTTTGAGTTTCCTGTTTATTTCCTATCCGGTATCCTGGATCCTTACGATCCTCATGCAGGCAGTGTGCTTCTGCTTCGTAAGAAAACATGTGCATCAGTCAATGAACCGGGATCTGGCATAAGCTTTTGTTATATTTAATATACAAGAGATGAAATTTACATTTTATAACGATGCTTTTATAATAGGGCACAAAAGGAGGCTTTATTATGAGCACGATTTTTCCAAGGGAAGAAAAAGCAGAACAGATATTTGATGAGATTCTCAAAAACCCTCATGCATGCGAACGTTTAAAAGATACGTTTTTTGAAGCAATTCCATCAGCGGAAGAAAGTGAAGGTGCAGGAACAGACATTCCGGGAACTGTTTTTGCGGCAGCTCTATTTACTGCATACGAAAATAAAGATCTGTCTGTATTTATGATGGCAGTCTGCAACAGCAGTGTATTTGATCTTCTGCGAAATTCGTTTCTAATTTCGATACGTTTTAATGATAAGGGTGTGGAAAATCCCATATTTCTTACGGACGAAAATGGAGATCTGTTGTCTGGGTCACATCAGCATGCCTGTGCGAAAAAATACAAAATGTTTCATAAGCTGTATGAACAGCAGGATGAGATACCGGATTATCATATGTACATGGCGGACGGATTTCGGGAAAAACATGGTTATAATGAGAAGGGGGAGATTGAGACATTCAGAATTTCAGAACACACAGGAATTCTTATGCTTTTTGAATTTCCGGAATCTGTTACACTGGAGATTAACGAAGAGAGATCTTATGCCATTATATGGAAATATCTGATGAAATTACAGGAACAGCTGCCCCGGGCATTAATGTATTATGGAAGACGTGATGAGAACGGAGTTGAAAAAACACCAGCAAACTTGGAATTTTTCTTCCGTTCTGCCATTTTGAACATGAAATGAAAAAAACAGTTGAGCTTGCCAACGGTATCGGTCTTGGATGTCGTGAGGCAATCCTGGCAGAAATAAAGGCTCTGAAAAATGATCCTAAAAACAAAACAGCCGGGGTGTGAATAAAATGCAGCAATTAATAAGAAAAAACCATATGGATATATCTTGGCATGAATATACAGATGAAGATGGCGCCAATGTTCCTGTTACGCAGGCAAGTCTTACAGAAAAGGCATCCATTATTGGACGAGTTGGGATTATGTTACTTTCCTGTGGAACTGGTGCCTGGCGGGTCAGAAGTTCTATGAATACACTTGCTGAAATTATGGGAATTACCTGTACAGCAGATATAGGTCTGATGTCCATAGAGTATACCTGTTTTGATGGTCAGGATGGCTTTTCCCAATCTCTTTGTCTGACCAATACAGGAGTAAATACATCAAAATTAAATCGGCTGGAGCATTTTATCCAGGAATTTGAAGTTGACGGAAAAGATATGTCAGGTGAGGAATTACATGTACTGCTTGATAACATAGAAAAAATTCATGGACTGTACTCACCGATTGCACTTGGTTTTGCGGCTGCTCTGGCCTGCGGCGGATTTACTTTCCTGCTTGGTGGAGGCCCCATTGAAATGTTCTGCGCTTTTATAGGTGCAGGAATTGGAAATTTTCTTCGTTGTAAACTGAGTAAACATCATTTTACTTTATTTTTGTGTATTGTGTCTTCTGTATCACTTGCATGTCTTGTTTATGCGGGACTTCTCAAAATTGGTGAGATGCTGTTTGGGATTTCCATCCAGCACGAGGCAGGGTATATCTGTGCGATGTTGTTTATTATCCCGGGTTTTCCATTTATTACCAGTGGAATTGACCTTGCCAAATTGGATATGCGGTCCGGGACAGAGCGACTGATGTATGCATTGATTGTGATTTTGGTAGCAACCATGGCGGCCTGGCTTATGGCATTAATCCTTCATTTGCAGCCAGTTGATTTCCTGAAAATATCTTTACCAGTTGGAGCTTGGATTTTACTTCGTCTTATTACAAGTTTTTGTGGGGTATTTGGATTTTCAATTATGTTTAACAGCCCGGTCCGGCTGGCTGCAACAGCAGCAGGAATAGGTGCCATTGCAAATACTCTTCGACTGGAGATGGTTGATATGACTGCCATACCGCCTGCAGGAGCTGCTTTTGTAGGTGCACTGACAGCAGGAATCCTGGCATCGCTGATTAAAAGTAAAGTAGGATATCCAAGAATTTCCCTGACAGTTCCATCTATTGTGATAATGGTTCCGGGTATGTATCTTTACAGAGGGTTTTATAATCTGGGAATCATGTCCCTAGGTCCGGCAGCGTCCTGGTTTGCATCAGCGATACTGATTATTGCCGCATTGCCGCTGGGACTGATATTTGCAAGGATACTGACAGATGAAACATTTCGGTACTGTACATAAACAAAAACAGGTCTGATTGCTCAAATAAACAGATGGATTATAAAAAGGTACTGAAAACCTCCTGATGGTGGTTTCCGGTACCTTTTTTGTCAGAGAGAAAAATAGAATAACAGGATATACAACAGTTGCTTTTTTAACGTAAAATGTTTTAATGGGATCTGCTCCATTGAAATCTTAAACTTTTTTAATATTGCTGAACAAAAGTGTGCGTATTTTTGTATTACTTCGGATCAGGATTCTACATACGATATGCTTGCTACACTGTTTTGGATCCGGGTATTCTTCAATGGAAAGCATAAGCAGACTGCCATTTAGTGTTCTCAAGATAGATAAGTGTCTGATCGATCACGTATGTGAGACGAGAGTGAAAATTCTTGTGGATCATATAATAAAATTATCAAAAGCCCTAAATATGAGGGTACTTGCTGAAGGTGTTGAAACAACAGAACAACTGGATGTATTACGAAAAATCAAGTGCGATGAGATACAGGGATTTTATTATGCACGACCAATGCCAGAAGCTCAGTTTATAGAATATGTAAGAAAAAGCGATAACCACAAGAAACTCTAGCAAAGAAACACCGAAAAGACGACATACAAAAAAGTAAAAGTAGATAAGAGGTTTTACGGAAAATTGAAACTGTTTGTTAAGATAAGATATCCATAACAAGTCTATGTTGTCCGTTATCATTTCAATGAAATGTCATGTGAGTAACAAATCTGGAGTTGACGAGGAGGTGATTTTATGAAAAAATTTATGCCCATTATCTATGTTATAGCATTCGTTATTGGTATTATCTTCATCGTAACAGCAGATACAGGATTGATTACAAGTTATTATCCTGCTTTGATTGCAGGCATAATCATTAGCTGCTTTGCGAGAGTGTTCCTTGCTATCTACTTATATGTTTGGCATAAGCAATCTAAGTGAGTTATGTCAATTCCAGTTTGTAGAGGACTTAATGAATCCTTGTAATATTGGGCGTTGCATGAATGTTAATTTGCGTTGCTTGATGTATTGAGGGCTAATCAGTATACTAGTTTTATCAAACGAAAGGAGTAGCTAGAGATGATTGGTAAAACGATACTTTACACTGGTAGGTGCAGAAAAAATGCGATAGTATCGGAGAGTTTTGATTGCCAGGAAGAAGAAAGGATAGATTTATTGCCGGAAGTCACAGATAAAAGGTGGCTTCCGGCTTTTTTTCATGCCCTATATTTATTATCAATAAAGTTATCAATGTTTTGTAACTTCGAATATGATATGAATGCAATGGAAATATTAATTACAAATAGTAATTCGTTTTATATCATGAAAATTTAGCACTTTTATGAGAAAAATATGTTAAGAAGTATGGGATATTTGTGGATAAAAGAACATACGTATGGTATACTAAATCAATAATATTGTTATTTTAAGGAGGGGGATAGATTTGGATAAGATATATGCTGCAATCGACTTAAAATCATTTTATGCATCAGTGGAATGTGTGGAAAGAGGCTTAGATCCTCTCACAACGAATCTTGTTGTTGCCGATAAGAGCCGTACTGAAAAGACCATATGTCTTGCCGTTTCTCCTTCTTTAAAAAAATATGGTATTCCAGGACGTCCTCGCTTATTTGAAGTAATACAGAAAGTGAAGAGGATTAATAAAGAAAGACAGGAAACTGCTCCGGGGCATAAATTCATAGGACAATCCTTTCATTCAGATAAATTAAGTGATCCTTCGGTTGCACTGGCATATATTACAGCACCTCCGAGAATGTCATTGTATATGAAATATAGTACACAAATATATCAGATCTACCTTCGGTATTTTGCTCCAGAAGATATTCATGTATATTCGATTGATGAGGTTTTTATTGATTTGACAGGATACTTAACAAATTATCAGATGGGGGCAAAAGAATTAATTTCTAAAGTGATACAGGATGTATTAAAAGAAACAGGGATTACAGCTACTGCAGGGATTGGTACGAATCTATATCTTGCAAAGATTGCAATGGACATTATGGCAAAGCATGTGCCGGCAGACGAGTATGGGGTGAGAATTGCTTATCTTGATGAGATAACATATCGAAAGAAATTATGGGAACATCAGCCGATTACAGATTTCTGGAGAGTAGGGAAAGGATATGCCAAAAAGCTTGCTGCATATCAAATTTACACGATGGGAGACGTTGCTAGATGCTCTGTTGGAAAAGAAAAGGAATATCATAATGAGGAATTACTTTATAAGCTATTTGGCATTAATGCAGAGTTATTGATTGACCATGCATGGGGATATGAAACTTGTACGATTGCAGATATAAAAGTATATAAACCAGAAGCAAAAAGTATCGGTTGCGGACAAGTATTATCTTCTGCTTATTCCTCAGAAAAAGCAAAGGCGGCGGGCATAGATGCTTTTATTGCAAAACCGCTGTTCCGTTCCCGGCTGACGGCTACACTGCG
>OLRX01001938.1_pt1 | contig 14166 bp, 10 predicted proteins | sample 1672991 | NCBI WGS metagenome assembly OLRX01 (sample SAMEA3136744, study PRJEB25190) | human gut metagenome | biome: human gut; feature: human-associated habitat; material: faeces | place: Austria | collected 2013
GTTCCATGCGCTATACCATCACCGCCGGAGGATCCCTTAAGCTTACCTGTTCCTTCGAGAAGAAAACCCGGACCCCGGAAGAACATTCCGCAGTCATCGGTGTGGATGTCGGCATCACGGATGCCTTCCATACCTCAGAGGGACAGGCGATCGAAAGCTTCCAGCCTGTCATAGACTTTTACCAGACGGAAGTAGAACCTGCTTTTGGAAACCTCTCCACTTTGCGGAACCGGAAGCAGCAGTTACGCCGGTTCTTGAAGAAGCATAAGGGGGTACTGCCGGAAAAGGTCATCCTTAACCTGCGGAAACGGATGGACCATCTGGAAAAAGACATCCGGCAGGCACACGCCCCGTACCGGAAGAAACGGCATTACTACCAGCTTGTAGAGCATACCATCCGCAATGCGGTAGATACTTACATAGAAAGCCTGCAAGGGGATAAAACAGTACTCACAGCAATGGAACTGCTGGATATCAAGGAGTTTAACAAAAGCCGCAGGGTAAACGGGATGCTCTCTGTTTTTTCCAGAGGGAAGCTTGCGGAGAAACTGATGGAAGAACTGTCCTGGCATGGATTTCCGTTTGTGCAGGTAGAACCGGCATATACCAGCCAGATCTGCCCGGTGTGCGGATGTCTTGACAAGGCAAGCCGCAACGGGAAAGTGTTCCACTGTACCTGTTGCGGGCATACAGATGATGCAGACCACGTTGGCAGCATCAATATCAAAGCCCGCGCAGAGGATAAGGAACTTATCGGTATCTGTGAAAAGTATCCGTATTCAAAAAAGGAACGTCATGCAGCGATACAGGCACTGCAGGCAGAACGGAACAGGGAGTGGAAGAAGGAACAGGCTGCGACTGCCTGAAGCTGAACAGGGCTCCGGTCCTGTCATATGGACTACCAATGGGATACTCTGCACTTGTGCAGGGCGTGTCGGTCTAAAGAGTGTGTACCATTGCCAGCCTACGCAACTGGCAGAAGAGGCATTCCTCGGAAGACGACGGCTGCTGGATAACTGAAGCATAAGAAAAGCCCCGATTCAATCGGGGCCCAGTAAGATGCTCGGCTATTCAATAGCCGTAGTAGTTCACACGCCAGGGCAGATGACAACGGCTATTTTACAATGCCTTTGTTTTGATGCCTGTCACTCCCTTCAAAGCCCCTGCTAAGCAGTGGGCTTTTTTTATAAAAAATAATTTTGAATAATATTATTTGAAGTACAAAATTGTGAATTCGAATTCACTTTTCGCGATATGAAAGCGTCATGAACTCATTAAAATCCAAGCAATTAATCATCTGAAACACAGTACTACAATATCACGCATTGACGTTTTTGAGCGAAAAAAAGTATAATGAGTCCGACAAAAGATAATTGGAGGCATAGATATGTTTATCGGATTTTTTGATTTTTGTCAGGAACTGATGTCAGGATATAAGATATGGCTTATTTTTACAGTAATTCTATGTATGATACTGTTGAAATTTGGGTATGCATTTATGCTTGAGATACATAATGTTTATTGATTGGATGTTAAAAACATTTCTAGGCACTCTGATCATGGTTGTGATCGGTATTGTTATGGTAATTGTTGCGTTTATGGTTTATTTGGGAAATGTCGGATATGGCAATCGTCATCGGTAGAGGGAAGTCTTTATATTAAATAGAAAAATAGAATTTTCTTGAAAAATCTTTACTTTATTTAAGCTTTTAACGGTACTTTGTCCAAAACAGACTCTTTTGATAGTGGCTGTATACGGCAAAATAAACCCGTAGGTTGTCTAAAGCTGAAAAATTATTTTGTTTTATATTTTCTTATAAAAAGCAAGTTTAAACTAAACAGTTAACAGAGAAAATATCACTTGACATTATTTATTGTTTTATGTACAATTAAATTAACAAAACAAGAAAACAATAAAAAGACTGACATAATCAGTCTTTTTATTTTGATTTCAGATATCTATTGGAAAAATCAGCGTTTGTCGTATAGATGAAAAATTCGCTTCTTTTCCATTTATTGCATATATTTATTATAAAATACTTGTCGATTTAACCTTAATTCGACAGGGAAATGTTATTCATATATTGACAAGAAAAAAAATGATTCTGGATGACCATCATTTGATATGCGTATTAATTTATATGAAAAATTATAAAGAAAGCAAAATATACAATATTATAAAATGTGGTATATTAATCTATTCGTAAAAGTAGTGTTTGGCGAATAGTTTAAAGTTCCTTTTTAATCCTATACTTCCAAAGAGGGTCTCTTTATTTCTTAGTGGAATCAAAAGATTCAGTTTCCGCACCTTTCCCCATTGTTTTTGATACCGTTATTTCATTTTTGAAGAATCTGTATTCGTCATTCTTTTCCATCTATCTGGGTACGTATCCTGAAACCATTTAAGAAAACTGCCAAACATAGCTTCTTCTGCCATTTTTCGGGCTTTTATAGCATCTTCCTTGTCTATATACCTTCCAAGTTTATAAGTTTTCCCTTTGAAGACAATCTGTGCCTGCCATTTTTGTGCAGTCCTGTCATAGGTAATACCTCTGACTCCAGAAGTGTTATTTTTTAGCATTTTTTTCGGTTTAATACAATACACAGAGGAATTTTCCACACATCCGTTAAGAAATGTTTCCTGGGCTTTCTGTATATTCTTTTTTCTCGCCCGAGTCTGGGCACATCCGCAGGATTTTACCTTTGGAAAGTTTTTGGCAAGCACGACGAACTCTTTTCCGCAGCTGCATTTACACAGCCAAAAATAACTGTCTGAATGCTTCTCTAACTGCTTGATGGCGGTGCATCCATATTTATTTGCTTTACTTGTCAGATCTAAAGGTTGTATAAGGTTCTTTTTATTTATGCACCCGCAGGAAATCGTTTTCCCGGATAATAAACTGTCATACCGAACCGTACAGACATTTCCGCAGCTGCATTTGCAGACAGCGTAGAGTTTACTTTTTTTTTCTGAACGCATTTGTGACAGTCAGATGTCAGTACCTGAAACTCTCTTGCTGTCATCTGATACATCTCTGGGGAAAGCTGGTCTTTTAAGAAGTCCATCAGATGCCTGTATATATAGTGGCTGGCGGTATCCTCTGTAGCGTACAGAGAATCCGGGGTCAGCACATGCATCGCCAGAAGCATTCCGCTGGCATAGACTGCCCGGTCGGAAGCATTGATGTGGGCTGCATGCATGATCTCGTTTAATTCCGCAGCAGCTTTTTTGAGTACTTCGTATTCTTCCATATTCTTTCCTTCGCAAAAATTATCGATCGCCATATCTGTTCTCCTTTCGTATGTACAGTCAGGATACCATGATATGGAAGCCAGTTGTTTTCATACGAGAATATTACCACATATGAGCAGAAACCGCAAAAAAAAAGACCATCCGCGGATGGTCTTAATACAATCCCATATTTTCTCCAAAGAAGGAAATCTGTCCAAAATCTCCCTGCAGCTTCGACCTCAGATTAGAGTTCCTTGAAAGCATTGATATTGTTTTTACTGCTTTGTATATCGCATTCCGCTGTCCCTTCAGGAACAGGTATTTCCTTGCACGTGTGACTCCGGTATACAGGAGGTTTCTTTCCAGCATGACAAAGTGGCTGTTCAAAAACGGCATGATCACAGCAGGGAATTCGGAACCCTGTGATTTATGGATCGTGATCGCATAGGCAGGATCCAGGTTTTCAAGGTCGTTCCGGGAATAAGTCACGTAAGGGTTAGGACCGTGGGAGTCTAATCCTTCACTCTCCTCTTCTTCATCTTCATCCATATCCCAATAATCCAGCCAGAATGTGCTGTCCGTTTCCTGTTTATCCGTATCAAGGAATTCGACTTTCAGAAGTTCCTTCTCTGTATTTACCGCTACGATATACCCGATATCGCCATTAAACACACCTTTCTCATAGTCGTTCTTCGTCTGGATGACACGGTCTCCTTTCCTGTATGAATATCCTTCAAAGGCAATGGTCGGGCCCTCCGGGTTCAAAGCTTCCTGTGCAAGTTTGTTCAGGGCTATTGTTCCGGCACTGCCGTTCCTCATGGGGGCAAGGATCTGGATGTCCTTAGGCTGGATATGGTATATATTTGGGATCGTATCCGTCAAAAGCTTTATAATAGCCTGTGCCGTCCGCTCTGCGATCTCTGAGGCTTCCAGCTTTTCCCCTTTTTTGTCCATCATATCCAAAAAGAAATCATTTTTGGGATCCGAATCGTCGATCACCGGAAAGAGACCGTCATTGATCCTGTGGGCATTGGTAATGATGTGGCTCTCTGCGGCCTGACGGAAGATCTTAGTCAGCCGGACGACCGGGAACACCCCGCTGTCGATGATGTCCTTCAAAACGGTACCCGGACCAACGGAAGGCAGCTGGTTGATATCCCCGATCAGTATCAGACGCATGTTTTCCGGCACAGCCTTTAACAGGCTGCTCATCAGACGGAGATCGATCATGGAACTTTCATCAATGATCAGGATGTCCCCCTCCAGTGGGTGTTCCTCATTGTGTTCAAAAGTTCCGGAGCCGCTGTAGCCCAGCAGACGGTGGATCGTTTTTGCTTCCATCCCTGTGGATTCGGAAGCCCTCTTTGCGGCACGTCCCGTAGGTGCGGCGAGAAGGATGTGCAGCTTGAATTTTTTAAACACCTCTATGATCCCCTGGGTGACGGTTGTTTTTCCGGTACCTGGGCCTCCGGTAAGCACCATGCCCTTTGATGCGGCTGCGGTACGGATCGCATACAGCTGGACATCATCATACTGGATGCCCAGTTCCTCTGCCATTCCGGATACATCAACGGAAAGATCCGGATTCCCGCTTCGCTGTCTTTCATACCAGATCCTGCGGTAAAGGTAGTCTTCAGCGGGGACAGAAGCCAGTTTCTTTAATTTCTCAGCACAGTAGTTTTCTGCTTTCAGAAGCTGCGGAAGGTAGATACAGTCCATCTCACATCCCAGGTCTTTCTTGGCAAGCATATCCGAAAGTGTGAGGGAAACAAGATTTTTGTCCTGCAGGTCCAGAACTTCTTTTCCCATGGCTTCATTTACGACCTGCTCCCGGTAACCGAAAACATGTCCTTTCATGGCAAGTTGTTCCAAAGCGTACTTGATCCCGCTCTCTATCCTTAAAGGTGAGTTCTTCTCAATCCCCATTTTTTCTGCGATCTCATCCGCAGTGGGGAATCCGATGCCCTTGACATCATCCGCGGCCTTGTATGGGTTAGCGGACATGATAGTGATCGTCTTTTCCTCATAAGTCCGGTAGATCTTATCTGCGAGCTTGTAGGATACCCCGTATTTTAACAGGAACACAAAAGCGATCCTGCGGATGCTGTTCTCCTGCCAAGAGCCTTTTATGCGTTCCAGCTTTTTAGGAGAGATCCCTTTGATCTCCAAAAGCCGTTCAATATGATTATCAAGGACATCCCATGTATTCACACCAAAAGCATCAACGATCCGTTTCGCCGTTACCTTTCCGATCCCTTTAACAGTTTTGGCAGAAAGGTAGGACACGATATCTTCTGTATTGACCGGTTTGGCCTTCTCCCAGTATCCGCAGGAGAACTGCCTGCCAAATTTGGGATGTTCTACCCATTCACCGTAAAAGTCGGTTTTTATGTTCTTTTCTATTCCATGGAAGCTGCCGGTAGCCGTAAATACTTCATCCCCGGCAACGACAGTGAGGACATAGTAGTTTGTCTCATCATTATGAAAGATGATATGCTTCATTTTTCCAGTAATTATTTCCATCAGTTTTCCTCACTTTCCCAAAATTTTTTAAAAATATTTTTCATGTGCTTATTATACCATATCTTGTGTGTGCCTCAAAATCTGGTACGGAAATTGTGCATCTTTTACAAATGGCATACACAAGATATAGTGTTTTGTCAGCGCTTGCAATATGACGAAAACGGTGAAAAAGAATTATTTTTTTTATCATATTGGAAATATCAATAAAAAATGGAGGTATTGGTATGATTTTTAAAACAGGATATGGATAAGAGCAATCAGATTATTACCTAAGATGCAGATTCCAGATTTTGAGACCGAAGATTTTTGAATATCCGCGGAAGCAGACATATGATTAGCCTGTCGATCAATCCTTTCATCGAAAGATTGAGGACATCTTACCATCCAGGAATAAAAAGTCTGATGCGGTTGGAAACCTGCATAATATGACATACCATGCTCTTATGGATCATGAACCAGATAAGTTCTCTGCGGAAGCTGCGAAAAGTAATAAGCGGGTACATGCTTGTATCAGGAGGAGTGCATCCTTTTACTGATAAACTACATTTATTCGGTGTAGGGCTGCGTAGCGAATGATTTGCTCCTGATTATCAGGTATAGCTGCTCATGAAATCTGTTCGACATCCATAATGCATTGGTTTATAGATGAAATTTTTTTAAGGCAGAGAGCTCCTCTGTCTATTTGTGCTGTCTGAAAATAGTAGTGACCTGTATAATACTGTAGGGAACACCAGTTCTGCTTGGGGCATAAAAAAAAGAGCCTGGTACTCCCGTCAGGCCTCTCCAACTTTTTCAGGAGTCGAGGTTGCTGGTTGGGTTTTACTTGGCTGTCTGGGGGGAAGTGCTGAAGCTTATGGAGCTGACTGGGCTGGGTGATGGAATACAGGAATTAGAGAAGTGTTGTAGGATTCCTGATGTACTACGGGTTTTCGACATCACTGATGAACCAGCCTTGTGAATAACTTGAGTTTTGTGAAATGGATAAAGTTTCGTAGATAATATGACGAATTTTTGAAATCAGATGAACTTTGATGGCCCCTTCCAGAGCCAGAGGGAGATGAACGAGCCGAGGCATAGTTTTCCCCCTTGATTTTGGATTAGAGGATCTCTATGCCCCGGTTCGTTTTTGAACGACTTACGGAATGTCTTCCGCCACCGTCGGTCGGTCACTCACCATGGTTCCGATATAGTGGCAGGCAGCCCTGCCAGCATAATACCGCAGATATATTACCTGCGTAGTGTGGTCTCTTCATTCCCTGTAAAAGCGGAAATCGATTGGAACCCCCCTCACACTACTCTGTTTCCATCTGCATTATACTAATCTGTAACGGGTGTATCCCGTCCTGGTTCCGCGTCACTATTGACGAGTTGCCTCCAAGCGCTACATTTAACCATATGCGCTGCGATTACACACTTAGGCTTATTGAGGTCTTGCGCCCGCTTCAACCCCTTTGGTACAGCAGAAAGATCGGAACTGTTCTCTCCACTACCCCATCGACTTCTTGCCGCTCGATCGACCACTTAACGTTGTTATTATGTCTCGTTTCCCATCAGGCAGGTTTGCGTGTTTGGTAAACGCTCCTGCCCCTCCGCTAAAAGGAGTGACATCTCATATATACACATTTTTGTGCCTTAGCATCTTCCGAAGCCTTTGACCGCATAGCTCTTTCGGATACCGTTTAATACAAATACTGTTAGATACATCCGGTATTGAGAGGTGTGCCAGCATTGCACAGACGTTAATTATCGGAGGATATCGATTTTCTCCACTCACCGTTATTACTTATTTCTAATTTCATTCGCTATCAGCAATTTCGTTCATGCTTGCGGAAAGATTTTTATATGTTTAAAATACGTTTGGATAAAAAACAAATTTGTGAAAACCGAAGGTCGACAGACATCCAGCTCACGGGCTGGAGCATTATTTCTTAAAAAAAGAAACCCTGACGCTGAAAAGATCAGTTTATTGTCTGCTTTCCGGTTATCGTTTTTTCAGCAATACTAATATGAATAAAAAAATATTTTTGTTTGCCAGCAGATGCACCTGAAAACGGACCTGACAGATATTCATGAAAAGAAATCCAAGTTATACAGGCGAGGATTCTCCAGTCAGCCTATTTCCTATTTTCGGTCATCACTGCCTCGGCGCAGATACTATGACGAAAAAAATATTTATTTTGCGTTTTTTTTGAAAACTTAATAAAAAATTAATATTTTGTCTTATGAGCAAAAAAAGTGAATTCGAATTCACTTTTTCGTAAATCAAAATATATTACTAATGTGGGATGTTTGAATAAAAAAATTCTCCGCGGCTGATCGTAGATAATCACGGAGTTACTATTGCCAATGTAGCAATCCAGTATATTTTGTTTCAACACATAGTCGGTATTTTAAACGAACGCTAAACATACCAGTCAAGATACCAGCTTTGTACTGATTTCATGTCAGTAGGGGATACCGAGGCCACTCCACCCGCTACTGACGCTTAGTTATTATTACAATTTATCCCTCTGCCTATGCTTTACTTAGAGACAAGAAGATTCTTTCTTTTTCTGTAAAGAAATGAAAACGATCCGGGATTTCATAAGCCAGTATCCTACCCCGGAAGGCGAGTGTTACGAACTGGAACGTACCTCTCCAAGATATAAGGGAATTATTTTGACAGATAGAAACAATGTAGAAAACTAACTCTCATACACCGGTTTGCCATTTTGGTAGGCCGTTTTTTGTCTGAATTTATAAAATGTACTAATATACGAGAGACAAAAAAGTGAATTCGAATTCACTTTTTTTGAGGCTCTTTCAGAACTGATTGCTATCATATACAAAATATGATATTAGCGTAATATAAAAAGAGGTTTATTTTTAATATGACGAAAAACATTTTTGTTCTTTCCTATCCTTAAGCAACGCGTTTCTCGCCATACAGAGTAAAAAAAGTCATCCGCGGCAAATTCCGAACGCCACGGATGACTTGAAACGAAGGGGGTAAAACAAAAATGAGTATGAACAGTTTTTTCTGTTCATGGTTGTATTATAGCTGATACTGAAAGCTTGTAAAAACTGGTACGAAAAAAGCTATTCCCAAAAACACTGATTTGAGAATGTTTCTGTGTTTAAAGGGTGATGGAAGCCGTGTTTCTCTGCGGAGAAAAAATTTATCGCCTTGTGTATGTATCGGCCTTGTTGCTTGGTATTGTACAAGTGGTACCGTCGGAGGTGTAGGCGGTGCCGTCGGATGCATACCAGGTTCCGGATGGTAAGTTATATTCTGAGCCAACAAAAACGAAGTTTTCTCCGATAGTTAAGTTTGCAAGATTATGGCTACTCTGAAAGATTCCATTCATATCTGTAACTCGGCCAGTATCAAAAGATGACATGTTTAAACTGGTTAATTTATCACAGAATGCAAACATATAGGACATTTCCCTGACATGACTGGTCTCAAAAGAAGATAAGTCAAGGCTTGTGAGACTTCTGCAACCATCGAACATATCTGACATATAAAGTGCTCTGCTTGTATTCATTGAACTTAAATCTAAACTTGTCAGACTACTACAATTACAGAACATATCTGAAAAATTAGTGATTATATCAGAAAACTGAGGAAGCTTTAAGCTTACTAAAGATGAACAATTATCGAACATAGCACCATAGCTTCCACCTTGTTTAGTCATGTCTGAAACTTGATAAACATTTTTAAAATCTAACATAGATAAATCCAATGTAGTCAAAGATGAACATCCTCCAAACATACCAGTTGCCTTTTGTAACATACCTGTATTAAAAGAACTAAGATCTAATTCTTTTAGACGAGAACAGCCTCTAAAAATAGCAGACATATTGGTGACATTACTCGTATTAAAGGAAGATAAATCCAAGTCAGTAAGTTTACTACAGCCATAAAACATCCGATCCATAGATTTGACATTAGCGGTATTAAAAGATGATAGTTCAAGATCTATTAGTGTTGAACAGGAATAAAACATTCCATCCATATTAATAACATTATCTGTACTGAAAGGACTAAGATTTAACCAAATTAGGGCGGAACAGTCACTAAACATAAATGACATATTAGTAACATTATGGGTATCAAAAGAGGTTAAGTCAAACCCGGCAATTTTAGAACAACTTCCGAACATATTGTTCATACTGTTAACATTACTGGTATTTAAAGAAGTCAGATTAAGGTCTGTAAGTTTGGAGCAACCATAAAACATACCGCTCATATCAGTACAGCTGCTTGTATCCAGAGGAGTCAGGTCAAGGCTTCTAAGTTTGGAACAACCATAAAACATACTTTCCATTGAATTAACTTTGCTGGTGTCGAAGTTACTCATTTTAATAGAGGTTAAGTTTGATTTTCGATAAAATAATTCGTAACAGGAACTGGCTGCGATTACATTTTGTCCAGGTATTTGAGAAGATACAATCATTACTGTTCCGTCCATCCATGCAACTACGCTTCCATCCCCGTCTGCATCTACATCAATCAAGGGCGTAGATGCAGGCATAATTTCATCAGAGAACTCAACAGAGGTTGCTGAGGAAGGAATAAGTTTATTAAAATTGGGCCCGCTTTAATGACAAAGGTTTTTCCGGTTGCATATAAATCCATATCACACGAAATTCCATCAGGAATTCCTGCTTCCGAGACTTTTACTTTAGAAGAGAGTTTATTGTCAGAAAACCATCCTGCAGAAGATGCAATTTCTTTATATTGTCCGGAAATAATTTGTCCAGCACTGTTTACAAGGATTTCGTTTTCTGTACTACCATCTGGGAACGTTAAACCATTTCCGTGATAAGTGATGGTATACCCAAGAGGGTTTTTGCGGTAGCGCTCAGTACTGATTGTAACATCCGGTACCGATCGCTCGTCATTAGATATACTATCATCCCATGTTTTGGTGACAGTTACTACTCCGGATGTCTTGGAATCTTTGAAATCATATACTTTCCCTGAATCATCGCTGTTCTGGGAATCCGTAGCCGCATCATTTGTACTACTTAATTTCGATGTTTTTATCGGGGGGGGGTACTACCAGAATTAGTAATATCCGCGGAGACTGGCACTGCTGCCAGAAGAGAGAGTCCCAGGATCATGCCTGGAAGCCATGTTTTCAGGTTGCTCAATTTCATAATACAGTCCTCCTTGAGATTTATTATTTGTCCGTAATATGACAAAAACCCAGGCTTACACTATCGAAAAAAACACAAAAAAAAGACCGCCGAAGCGGTCAATTTCCTGACACCCAGAGCCGGCTCCAGATCTGGAAAAAACATTAAAAATTAATAGTTCCGCGGCGGAAAAGCAAAAGCAATCTTCCCATTTTCTAACCTTAACATCGCATCAAACTTCCCGCCGTCCTTTTTCTTAAATCCTTTGATCACCCCTGTCTGTCCTTTTGTGAGCAGATCGGATATCTGTTTGTCTGTAAGCTTTTTGTGCGCCACTTCCCCAATCAGGAATTTACACTCCGGGTACCCGGTACATCCGTAACCAAATTTTGTCTTTCTCAATGGTTTTCCGCAGAGAGGACAGGTGAGACCGGATGCTTTCTTCTCATGTACTTCAAATTCCCGGTTCATGACCTCATCGACGGTCTGGTCCACATATCCTAAGATCTGCTCCCGGACAGGTTCATAGGCTTCTGTTCCCTGACGGACATTTTTGATGTGGGTTTCCCACTCCGCGGATAATTCCGGATTGACGATACTATGGTCTCCTATATATTCGATGTAATCTTTTCCGGACTGGGTGATATAAAGTCCTTTTCCTTTTACCTCCATGTACCCGGTGGTGATCAGGTCTTTGATGATCTGGGCCCTGGAAGAAGGCATCCCGATTCCCTTGGCTTCCTTCATAATCTTTTTCAGATCCCGGTCAGTCATGTATTTCTGTATGTCTTCCATGGCATCTACCAGTGTCGCCTCGGTAAGCCGTTTGGGTGGCCTGGTCACGACTTCATGGATCCCTTTCTGGGCGATCCCTATCTTCTGTCCTTCCGATACATCCGGCAGGCGCAGTTCCTTGATCTTCGTGTCAAAGATGGCTGTAAAGCCCCGGTCTTTGATAACAGAACCCCTGCTCACAAATAAACTTCCATCCACATCGAGGAGATACTTTCTCTTCTCTTCCACCAGGTCAGGAAGAAAGATTGCCAGAAAACGCTTATAGACCATGATGCATACATTTTTTTCCATTTCAGACATTTTGGAAAAATCCGGAATCTTCCCTGTCGGGATCAGGGCACCATGGGAACTTTTTTTTACTTCCTCATCGTTTACGTATCGTTTGTTTGCCGCTGCCTTTTTGATGGCTTCTGGGGTGATGGAAGACAGATATGGTTCCATCCCCGGAACAGCGGATACCGTCCGCAGCAGGGAAGAAAATTCTTTTGCTTTCTCGGAAGAAAGGTGTTTTCCGTCGGTACGCGGATAGGACATGACCTTGTGCGTCTCGTATAATGACTGCAGAGCCTGCAGTGTCTCATCCGGGGAGTATCCGTACTTCTGTCCTGCCTCCACCTGTATGTCTGAGAGTTTGTACAGCTGCTGCGGAGGCTTTTTGGTTTCTTTTTTTTCTGTTTTCTTTACAATGGCTTCCGGACCAAGACCGCTTACCAGTTCTTTAGCTTTTTCCAGTTCTGGGAAGGCAAGGTCTTTTCCTTCTTCATCGACCAGTGTCGCTACCATTTCCGGATCTTTTGTCTGGATGACCGGCAGGTAGGAACTTTTCGAGGAAAATTCATCGATCGCTTTACAGTTGTCATAGACCAGCTTCAGGGTAGGCGCCTTTACTCTTCCCACTCTCATGAGCATGCCGGTCTTGACGGTATATGCGACAGAGAGGTTGAACCCGATCAGCCAGTCAAATTGTGCCCGGATCCAGAATGCCTGCGTCATACCCACATCCCTGGGGCAGGTATGGAAGTCCGTCAGGTTTTTGAAGGAATCCATGATCCCCTTGTCTGTCAGGTCGGTCTCAAAGAAGCGGTATGCTTTCATCTTTTCCAGATGCAGGTTCTTTTCCAAAAGGGCATAGATCCCGTTCCCCTCCACATCACTGTCGGTGCCGACGATGATGCCTTTGTAATCCCCGGACTTTATAAGATCACGTATCTTTTTTACCAGATCCGGCTTGATGGATTTGATGCGAAAACTGTCAGGCACCATCGGAAGCTTCAGGTCCTTCCATTTCAAATTCCATTGGCTGTATTCTTTGGGTTCCATCAGTCCACAGACATGGCCTGCAAGGGCAACGAATGTGATGTCCCCGCAGGGTTTATTTGATCTTTCGTAAGCCTTTTTCACCAGTATCATGGTGGACGGCTTTTCGGCTATATATAACAGCATAAAATTCCTCCTAAGAAAAGGGGAGGAAAATTCCTCCCGTTTTTATACAGAAAGACCTAGGCGGTCTTTCTCTGTGACCTGTGATATTTCTTTTGTTCTGTTTTTTTATATGCACTTTCGATCAGTGCAAGTTTTTTGTTGACAACTGACATCTGATAATCCAAAAAATCGTTCTGGATCTCCTCTTGGAGGGCAGAAATAGTCTTTTTTGCCACAATGTATTTTTTATAATATTCGCGGCATTTGTTGCGTACCATCCAGTAAAAAGTTCCTTTATCTGATTCATAAAGATCTGCCAGGTGTTTGTACATTGGCTGTCCGTTTTTACTGAGTACGTAATCATCAACAACTGCGACAACCTCTCTGGTACGTTTAGAGTAACCTAGAGTGGTTTCCTTTTTGACAGTATACCCGAGTCTTTTTTCCGGTGCTTCCAGTACGGATTCCGGGTATCTTTCCGGTTTCCTGTCTCCGGTCAGCAGACCGATTGCAGTCAGTTCTTCCCGGCTGAGCGGCATCCCGGAGGATCTTTTCTGTAGCGTCACGTCCGCAAGACCGAACCGTTCAGAAATCTCCTTTGCAGCTTCCAGCAGGGTGAGTCCTGTCTGGAACATATACAGATCAAAGATATCCGCAGTATGTCCGCAGGCAAAACATTTGATCCGGCTGTCTTTCATGATAAAGGCATTTCCGAACTTCTGGTCATCATGGAACGGACAAAGGACAGAAGTCAGTCCTCCAATCCTTCGTTTCTCTATGCCAAGTATATCACAGATATCTTCCATGCTGACGCATTCCTTGATTCTTTCCAGGTCATATTCTTTCATAAAAAAAATCCCCTTTCGTTTTTGATCTTTGGATAAAATGAAAAATGAAGGGGATTGGTGAACTTCCCGCCACTGATTTCTGCGAACAGAAATCAATGGGGGCCTCTGGGGGCCTCTTTCATGCACAGCCGGAAGGTATTGCCGAAACAAAACGGATCCCGGTTGCGGGATTACTCAAGGGGTTACTTGCGGTTTTGCAGTTCACCTTGCTTTCACCTGGGT
>OLRX01001941.1_pt1 | contig 14137 bp, 12 predicted proteins | sample 1672991 | NCBI WGS metagenome assembly OLRX01 (sample SAMEA3136744, study PRJEB25190) | human gut metagenome | biome: human gut; feature: human-associated habitat; material: faeces | place: Austria | collected 2013
TGTTGCTACAATCATCGAGTAATTATAATCTGTTATCAGAATATTAACTCAAATACACACCCCAGAAGCTTAGGCTTCTGGGGTTTTTAATATAATAGAAAAGTGAGAACGCTGTAGCATATAAATTGTATTCTACAGGAATTTATGATAGGATAATAATAGTTGGTCAGAAAAGAAAATGGAGAGTATTTGTTATTGTCTAAATTTGATGAGGAAGTTGTTTTTGAATATCATATTACAATCCGAGATGAAGATTTTAATCTTGGTATTTTGACAATGCGCACACCGGAAGGAGTATTTGAAGCCGATTTTGATGCGTAAAGACGATGCAACGAGCGAGGGGACTATTACGTGATCCTACATGGATCATATACGTTATAGAATTAAAAATTTTAACAATAATAATAAAAAAATTGGAGGATAAATTAAGATGAAAGAAAAGATTCATGCATTATCAGAAGAGATGATTGCTAATTTGGGAAGATTGGTAGCAATTGATTCACAGCTTGGCACACCGGAAGAAGGAAAGCCATTTGGAGAAGGACCAGCTAAAGCACTTAGCGTAGGACTTCAAATTGCGGAAGAGATGGGATTCCGTACAGTGAATTTGGACAATTATTGTGGTTATGCAGAGATGGGAGAAGGAGACGAAATTGTTGGTATCGCCGGACATCTTGATATTGTACCTGTAGGTGGAGATTGGAGCTATAATCCATTCGAATTGACACGTAAAGGTGATTATGTGTATGGACGTGGAACTACAGATGACAAAGGACCTGTGATGGAAGCTCTTTATGCGATGAAATTACTGCGTGATTCAGGCGTAAAACTTAATAAACGTGTTCGTCTTATTATGGGATGTAATGAGGAAACAGGTTCTAGATGTATGCAGCATTATAATGAAGTAGCTGAGGAGTTATCCTGTGGATTTACTCCAGATGCAAGTTTCCCATGTATTCATGGAGAAAAAGGTCATATGGGTATGACTGTGTATTCTAAGAACACAAAGATTATTGCTATGAATGGTGGTTTTGTATCTAATGCGGTATGTGATAACTGCACAGCAGTTATTCCGGCAGAAGATGGTCTGAAAGAAAAATTGGAAGCTGCTTTTGCTAACACAAAACTTCAGAATATAAAGTTACAGAAGAGAATGGAGAAATCCATATTGAAGCGAAAGGTGTTCCGGCACATGCAAGTACACCGATACTTGGTGTGAATGCAGCAGGCGTGATATTTGAATGTCTGGAGCAAGTTGGATTCGAAGATGACTTTGTAAAATTCTATAATTCACATATTGGAACTTCTTGTGATGGAGTTGGAGTTGGATTAAAATGCCAAGATGCATATGGAGAATTGACACTTTGTAACGGAATTGTGAAAACAGAAGATGGTGTAATCTCTTGTACAATTGATATCCGTGTTCCGGTTACATTTAAAGAGGAAGATATCCGCAGTATGTGTGAAGGAAAATTAGAGGATGAAAATGGACGAATTGAAATTAACAGTATCGGGAATCCATTGTTTTTCCCAAGAGAGTCACCGCTGGTAGAGGCCTTATACAAAGCGTATGTTGATGTGACAGGAGATACGGAAAATGAGCCAATGGTAATTGGTGGGGGAACTTATGCAAAAACATTGAAAAATATTATTGCATTTGGACCGGAAAAACTAGGAGTAGATTATCGTATCCATGGTTCAGATGAATATATTCTTGTATCCGAGATGGAAGAAGCTGTTCTGATTTATATGGAAGCAATCAAGAATCTTCTTGCTATATAGAATGTAAAAATATAATAATAAAATCAGGATCATCTGTGAGGCGGGTGCTCCTGATTTTATTATTTCATAGGAAATTCCATTTCCAGTGTTATTAAGGGAGAGCAATTTTCAGAAATTCTTCCATAGCTCTGCTGATGTAGCGTCCTTTTTTCCAGTAAAATGATACATTTCGATTACAGTTCTTGCCGGGAAGTTTATAAAAAATAAGTTCTGAAGTTGCCGGTGCGCTTGCGAGCAGGAGATCCCCGATAAAAGTGATCCCCATTCCAGAACAGGCGATATTATAGGCGGTTATCTGTTGATCTAGTCGAAAAATTGTATGCGGAGTAAAGTTGTTTTCCTGGCAAATCGTTAGAGCACGCTTACCGGTATCGTTATCTGAACGTAGAATAATAAAGGGCTCATTTGCAAAACTGTTTAGTGGAACGGAAAGAACCTCCGGAGAAAGGAAACTACCGTCATGAATGGTCTCAATAGGAATCTGATATTCTTGCAGTCGGGTATTTACGGAGCAGCTTTTGGGAACGGCAAGTAAAAGATGTTCTTTTTGATAAACATAGTGATCAAAAATCTGCTCATCTAAAATACAGTTATCGATCATTAAATCTAGTTTTCCTGCTTGGAGGAGCAGAGAAAGATTCGCGCTGCTTTCCTCTACGAGAGAAATCTGGATATTAGGAAATTTTTGGGAAAAATCAGCGATAAGAGAAGGAAGCACCCATGAAGAAAAAAAGTTACTTCCGCCTATGTTGAGTGTTCCGGTTTTTAAATCTCCTAAATCGCGAATAAAATTTTCCAGATTATTTTCAATATCCATAATTTTTTCAATGGCCTGTATATAATGTTCGCCGACCTCTGTCAGTTGTAAGGGTTTTGTGCTTCGGTCAAAGATAGGAGAACCGATGCGATTTTCTATTCGTTTTACATTTGCACTTAAAGAAGGCTGCGAAATAAAAAGGCTGGTGGCAGAAAACTTTCACATCACAGGTCTGAATATGCATCCGGAGATTATTAACAGTCTTGCATATATCAAAAAAGCGTCAGCTATTACAAACTGTGAAGTCGGTATTCTTGAAAAGAAAAAAGCACAGGCTATTGTACAGGCATGTGATGAGATTATTGAAGGAAAATTTCATGATGATTTTATAGTAGATCCTATACAGGGGGGAGCAGGAACTTCTTTAAATATGAAAATTTAAGATGAAAAATTAAGATGAAAATCACATATGATATATGCCCCAGAGTTTTAGGACTCTGGGGTTTTGTATTTATTACACAGGAAAGATTTTGAGTGATATAGTCAGGAGAGAGAATGGTTGATTACAGAAAAAAACATCGATATAATAAAAGCACATGAGATTAAAAATAAGAATGAGGTGTGGCTGCCATGAAATTTATACATATATCGGACTTGCATCTGGGAAAACGTGTGAATGAGTTTTCGATGCTGGAAGATCAAAGAGATATTTTGAAGAAAATACTTACTGTCGTTGATGAAGAAAAGCCGGAGGCAGTTTTCATTGCTGGAGACGTCTACGATAAATCAATACCGCCTATAGAGGCAATCCAGTTATTTGATGATTTTTTGTGTCAGTTATCAAGAAAAAAAGTGCAGACATTCATAATTAGTGGTAATCATGACAGCGCGGAGAGAATTGCATTTGGTGGTCGATTGATGAGAGAAAGTGGTGTGTATGTTGCACCGGCATATTCTGGAAATACAGATTCGATTGTACTGACAGATGAATGGGGACCGGTTAATATTTATTTGTTGCCATTTGTAAAGCCAGTAAACGTAAAGCATTTTTTTGAAGAGGAACAGGTGGAAAACTATACAGATGCTTTGCGCGTTGCAGTGGAGCAGATGAAAGTAAATCCGGATGAAAGAAATGTAATCGTGACACATCAGTTTGTAACTGGGGCGAAGAGAAGTGAGTCGGAAGAGATTTCTGTGGGGGGAACAGATAATGTAGATGTAAATGTATTCGAAAATTTTGATTATGTAGCACTGGGCCATATTCACGGACCGCAGAAGATTAGCAGAGAGACAGTGCGATATTGTGGAACTCCGTTAAAATATTCTTTTTCGGAGATTCACCACAAAAAGTCTGTGACAATCGTAGAAATGAAACAAAAGGGAAATGTAGTTATTCGAACAAAAGAATTGAATCCTTTACATGACTGGTATGAGATAAAAGGAAGCTATATGGAAGTGGCGGAGAAATCTTATTATGACAGTCTGGACAGAAATTGTTATATGCATATTACATTGACAGATGAAGAAGATATACCAGACGCGGTACGGAAATTACAAGTCATTTATCCGAATCTTATGAAATTGGATTATGACAATCAAAGGACGCGTGGAAGGAAATCATTTGCGGATGTGCAGGAAGTAGAAGAAAAAACACCGTTTGATATATTTGAAGATTTATATGAAAAACAGAATAATCAGGAAATGAATGAAGAACAGAAGCAATTGATTCATTCGTTAATTGAAAAAATCTGGGAGGATAAGAATTGAGACCGAAAAAATTAAAACTATCTGCATTTGGACCGTATGCAGGTTGCGAGGAACTGGATATGGAAAGGCTTGGAACAGGTGGATTGTATTTGATTACCGGAGATACAGGAGCAGGTAAAACGACAATTTTCGATGGGATTGTCTATGCATTATATGGTGCGGCCAGTGGTGAGAATCGGGAACCGGCAATGCTTCGGTCAAAATATGCAGATGCGCAGGTTCCGACAGAGGTAGAACTTCTTTTTGAAAATGGGGGGCAGGAATATAAAGTCCGGAGAAATCCGGAGTATGAACGACCGGCAAAAAAAGGTGGAGGAATGACACTTCAGAGAGCAGAGGCCGAATTGACATATCCGGATGGCCGTGTAGTTACAAAACAAAAAGAAGTGAATAAAGCAATTATTGAAATTTTAGGTTTGAATCGAAATCAATTTCTTCAAATCGCGATGATTGCACAGGGAGATTTTCAAAAATTATTACTGGCAGATACAAAAGAAAGACAGGGAATTTTCCGGGAGATTTTTAAGACAGGCGGTTATCAGATTTTACAGGAAAAATTGAAAGCGGAATCAGGTAAACTTTCGGATGAGCTGGAATTTGCAAGAAGAAGCGTAAATCAGTATCTGGAAGGTGTGAGTGTAGACTTTACTCAGATTCCGCTGACAGAAGCAATTGATGAAATTCAGAATCTAGTGGAAAAAGATCAGCTGAATGTGGAAAACTTAAGCGAAAAAATGAAAAATGTGCAAAAGGAGTTAGAGAAAGTACAGGAACATTTGCAGAAAGCACAGACGAGATCTCAGACACTTCGTACGCTGGAAGAGGCAGAAACGAAGTATCAGAAAGTCAAGAATCAAGAAAAAGAGCTTTCCGCAATTTTTGAATTTCAAGAGAAAAAACAAACAGAACGCGATGGGTTGGAAGCAGCGATTGCACATATGCAGGAAGAACTGCTCGTTTATCAGAAGCTGGAAGAAAAGAAAAAGAAATTAATAGAAAGAAAAACATTTCTTGAGAAACAGGAAAAGAAGCTCTTGAATCAAAAATTAGAGATAGAAAAACTTCAAGAACATTTACAGGAAGACAAAACTGAAGAAAAAATGTTGGAAAATGAGCCGAAGCATCAGGCGGAACTACAGTTTCAGAAAGAAAAACTGGATCTGAAAAAAGAAGAACTGGATGCATTTGTGAAAAATATAAAGCAGTATCAAACATTATGTGGAAATCTTACAAAGCTTCAGAAACAATATGTGGATAAAACACAGATGGCACAAGCACGAAAGGAAGAATACGACCAGGCATATCAGACATTTTTAGATGGACAGGCAGGGATACTGGCGAGACATTTGAATCCTGGAGAGCCATGTCCAGTGTGTGGTTCCAGAGAGCATCCGAGGAAGGCTGCAGCTATGGAACATGTGCCATCTCAGGAAGAGCTGGATCAGCTGCAGGAGCATTTGGAATTGGCACGGACAGAGATGGAAAATGCGAGTAAAAAAGCGGCGGAATTGGTGGGAAAAGTGGAACTGCAAAAGAAACAGATCATGGAAAAGCTGCACGAACTGGAAAAGGAGAAGACGTTAGTAGAGCCAACGGAATCAGAAAATTGTAAAGTGCAAGACATTCAAAGCCAGATCCATAACAAGCAGATAGAACTTGCAGAGCAGGAAAACAAGCTTGTAGAGCAAATCCTGGATAATACCAAAAAGGTCAAATGTTATAAAAATCTTCAAAATCAGATTCAGAATACAGAAAAGAGGATCGTGGAGAAGCAGGCAGAGCGGGAGACTTTGAGTGGAAAAATTACAGCGTTGAATGCTGAAATACAGATGGAGAGCAGGCAGCTTGAAGAACAAAGCCAGAATCTTAAGTTTGAAGATGGGGAATTGGCGGAACAGGAACTTCGCAATCTGCAGATGAAGAAGGTACAGTTAAAGCAGCAATATGACGAGGCGCAGAAAAATGTACAGAAATGCAGCGGTGAGATTCAAAATCTGGAAGGGCAGATGGAACAGTGCCGCAAACAACTGGAATGCCTTGGAGAGTTTAGCGTAGAGAAAGAACAAGATGAAAAAAGATGTCTGGAAGAAATACGGACAGAACAGGAACAGTGCTTAAAAGACATACAGGTACGTCTTGCAGCGAATCAGAAAGCATTGGCGAAAATCCAGAAAAAGTCAAAAGACATTATTGAACTGGAACAAAAATGGACTATGGTAAAGGCATTATCTAATACGGCTAACGGGAATATTTCTGGAAAGGAAAAAATCATGCTGGAGACCTATGTGCAGATGACATATTTTGACCGGATACTGGAGCGCGCAAATGTGAGATTTATGGTTATGTCGGAGGGGCAGTATGAGCTTGCAAGAAGTATTACAGCAGGGAACAACCGGAGTCAGAGTGGTCTGGAACTAGATGTAATTGATCATTATAATGGGACAAGACGAAGTGTCAAGACACTATCCGGAGGTGAATCCTTTAAAGCCTCCCTGTCATTGGCTCTGGGGCTGTCAGACGAAGTTCAGTCCAGAGCAGGAGGAATAAGGCTGGATACGATGTTTGTGGATGAAGGATTTGGTTCACTGGATGATGAATCACTGGAGCAGGCAATGAAAGCACTTGCAGGGCTCTCAGAAGGAAACAAGCTGGTGGGAATTATCTCACACGTTGGCGAATTAAAAGAACGCATCGATAAACAAATTATAGTGACAAAAGAAAAAGCAGGGGGAAGCAGGGCAGAGATCGTCGGATAAAATGCAATTAGGGGCGGGGTATTTTTCAATAGGGGACGTAGTATTTTGCAAAAATGCTACGTCCCCTATTAAGCTACACAATATATAATTTAATCCCCATATTTTCCAGAATGTCCTGCCATTCTTCAGAGATTCCGTCATCGGTAATGACTGCATCGATGGCGCTAAGTGGTGCAACGAATGCAGAGCGGATCAGACCGAATTTGCTGGAATCTGCCAGAAGGATTGTCGTAAGTGAAGAGCTCATGGCTGCTTTTTTGGTCAGGACTTCGTAGTTGTGTGCGCAGGTGATCCCGAGAGCTTCGTGAATTCCGGAAGCTGCCAGGAAAAATTTGCTGGCGCGGCGGTCGCGGATCATTTCATTTCCATAGGAAGATTCAAACATCTGATCTGCTTTGTGCAGAAGTCCTCCTGCCAGAGTAATCTGAACTCCTTCTTTTTGAAAGAGCTGTGTCAGAGTGTAGTAATTGTAACAGGTGATATTCAGATTCATGTGTTCTGGAATAAATTTTGACATCTCGGCGATGGTTGTTCCGGAATCAAGAATCAAGGTATCGTTCGGATTAATCAGCGTTGTAGCAAATTGTCCGATTTTCTGTTTTTCCTTGAAAAATTTCGTCTGTTCAGAATGAAGTGTATACTCATTTTCAATATTTGTAACGTTGGCCGGAGCCTGAATTGGAATCTGAATGCCGTGGCTTCGGATGAACAGGTTGTTATCCTTTAAATATTTCAAATCTCGTCGTATCGTCATCTCAGAGACATTCATCATCTCGGCAAGATTACGGACGGATAAGTCTGGGGACTCTTGGAGTAGCAGGAGTAGGTTGTTAACTCGTTGATCTTTCTTTTTCAATTTCTTTCCCTCATCATAATTATTTAAAATATATCGTTTCATAAAAAATGTTAGTAAGCTAGTGTTAGTATAGCACATTTACAATGATGTTGAAAGCATAAATATAACAAAAAATGTTAAAATCTTGCAATATAAACAAAAATTTAGTGCGTAATTTGTGGAAAACAGAAATCAAGATTCGTTTTGTATACAAGGTGACTGTTGAAAAACCGCGAAAAAATGGGAAATTTGGTAAAAATGTGAAGATTAACAAAAAAACAAAAAAAGTTTGGAAATAAACAAAATATAACATTTCCTGAATTGACTGAAACACAAAATAATGATAAAAATGAAATAAATAAACATAAATATATCAATTTTGTAAAAAAAGGAAAGGGAGAAAGAAAAATGGTAAATTTAAGCAGAAAAAAGTACGTTAAGATGCTGATTATTGCACTTGTGATCTGTTTAATCAGTATGGTTGGTGCCAATCTGGTAAATTCCAACTTTGGAAAGATTAAAGTTGAGAACTTCAGCATCGAAGATGCAAACGGACATAAGATTGCATGTCTGATGTACAAACCACAGAACGCAACAGCAGAAACACCGGCACCGTGTGTTGTTACACTTCACGGAAGTTTCGATGCAAAAGAAACTCAGGACTATACATGTCTGGAGCTTGCAAAAAGAGGATATGTAGTAATTGCTATGGACTGTGATGGTCACGGAGATTCCGCTAACTACAAGACAAATCCGATGGATGCATTCTTTACAGTAACAGCAAATCCGGGATCTGCATTTGAAGATCTTTCTACAACACCTGGTTCAGGAATGTGCGACGTTGTAAATTATGCATACAATAGCCTGTCATTCGTTGACAAAGATCAGATCGGTATCACAGGACATTCACTTGGTGGTAAGATGGCAAATGCGTGCCTTGCTTACAATAAGATCCAGGAAGTAAATGGTGGAGTAAATCAGGTAGCAGCAGTATTCCTTATGGGTAACCAGCAGCTCAACATTGACGGAGTATGGCAGGATCACCTTAACTATGATCCAGATGATACACCGAACAGTGGAGATGAAATTCCATTATACTATGATGTAGACTACGGCGTAGATGCAGGACAGCTTGATGAGAACAACTACCAGACAGAAGCTGGTGGACCACAGACATTCTACAAATCAAACAATGCAAGAACGATGATCAACGAGCTTGACAATTATGATTTGAAAGAAGGCGACGATGTAGAAGAAGGAAAGATCTATGAAGGAACAGTTCAGGGATCCAGCGAGAAATACATTCGTGCACTGTATCAGCCATATGAGACACATATTTTAAACCACTATTCATTAGCAACAACTTCAAATCTGGTAGATTTCTTCCAGAACGCATTTGAAGCACCAAACTACATTGACGCAGGAAGCCTTACAATCCAGTATAAATGGTTCTTCAATACAATCGGCGTGATTGGATTCTTCCTTGCAATATATGCATTTGCATGTATGTTACTTACAACAGGATTCTTCGGAACACTTCTTGCTAAGAAAGAATCTGACATTTATGTACCGGCAGCGCCTAAGGGAGCGGCAGGACAGGCAATGTATTGGGTATTCTTATTTGCAGGAGCTTTGATCGCAGCAGCATTTATGATCCCGTTAGAGCAGTGGATTGGAGCACATCTTGGACCTGATTTTGCAACAAGATCGCTGTTCGGAACAAAAATCTGGCCACAGGGTCTGACGCTTGAGCAGGGTATGTGGACAGGAGCAGCAGGACTTCTTGGACTTGCACTCTTCGCAGTTGGATATTATTTGACAGGAAAGAAGAGTGGAGTAAAACCTTCCGACTGGAACTTAAAGATGAGCTGGAAAGACGTTGGAAAGACAGTATTACTTGTTCTTGTAGCGATCGGATTTGGATATGGCGTGGTTGGATTTGCAAAATACTTCTTTGGTGTAGACTTCAGATTTATAAGCTATGTTATCAAATGGCCATCAAGTGGAGCACTTCTGATTGCAGTAAGATTCCTTCCACTGTTTGCGGTATTCTTCTTTGCAAATGCACTTTGCCAGAACTTATGCAACATGGTAGCAGGAAGAAAAGAATGGCTCAACACAGTTCTGATGTGCCTTGCAAATATCATCGGATTGATTTGTATCTGGGCATATCAGTATTCAAATCTGATTACAAAGGGTGTTGTAAAGCTGGACAGCGCACGTGTAATGCTTAGCTGGCCACTGTTCATCAACCTGTGCCTGTGTACAGTCATCACAAGAAGATTCTATAAGAAGACTGGTAAAGTATATATCGGTGCTCTTATGAACACAATTTTATTCACAGTTATTTCTTGTGCTAATACAATGACATTAGTATGTAATAACTGGTGGTTCTAAAAAGTTTTTGGGGGTGCACACGATGCATCCCCTTTTATATCCAGAAAAGGAGATAACAATGAGAAAAATAATTAATAAACCTGAAAATGTAGTAGAGGAGATGATGGAAGGATATATAGCTGCGTATCATCGTTTCTATTATAGACATCCGGAAGTGAACAGCGTCATTAGCAGGCAGAGAAGAAGAAATAAAGTATCACTGGTTATTGGAGGCGGCAGTGGACATGAGCCGATGTTTTCTGGATTCGTAGGCCGTGGTCTGGCCGATGCTGCGGCTTGTGGCAATATATTTGCATCACCGGATCCAAAGAACATATATGAAACCGGAAAAACTGTTGATGAAGGGAAAGGTGTCCTGTTCGTATACGGATGCTATGCAGGAGATAACCTGAATTTTGATATGGGAGAAGAATTTCTGAATGCAAAAGGAATTAAGACAGCACATGTCAGAGTGCAGGACGATGTTGCAAGTGCACCCAAAGAGCGTAAAGAAGATCGAAGAGGAATCGCCGGTGACGTATTCGTTGTAAAGGTAGCCGGAGCCGCATGTGATGCAGGACTTGGTCTGGCAGAAGTAAAGAGAGTTACAGAAAAAGCCAGAGATAATACAAGAACAATTGGCGTAGCGACAGCACCCGCGCAGCTTCCGGGAGCAGAAAAGCCAATTTTTGAACTTGGAGAAAATGAAATCGAATACGGTATGGGACTTCATGGTGAAAAAGGTGTAGAAAGAACCGAGTGGGAGCCTGCAGACGTACTGGTAGGAAAAATGTACAACCAGATTCTGGAAGATTCTGATCTGAAAGAAGGCGACCAGGTATGCGTTCTGATCAACAGCCTTGGAGCGACAACCATTCTGGAGTTATCCATTGCATTTCGTAAGCTAAAAGAATTATTAGACCGCGATGGTATTAAAGTATATGATTCAGATTTAAATAATTATTGTACCAGCCAGGAAATGGGAGGATTTTCCATCACGCTGATGAAACTGGATGATGAATTAAAGAAATATTATGATATGCCATGCTATTGTCCATTCTATGCGAAAGGTTCTCTGGGAGATTATGAAGAGAGCGAGGAACCAGAAGAAGAGCTTATTGCTAAGAAGAGCGAAAATAAAGAAAAAAGAGCACAGGTTGTAAGTAATTATGAACGACGCAGTCATTACGAAAAGTTAAATGCAGAGGACTGCAGACAGATGCTTCTTTATATTGCAGATAAAATTCTTGAAAATGAGCCATATCTTACATCTGTAGACAGTGAGATCGGAGACGGAGATCATGGCATGGGTATGGCAACTGGAATGAAAAATGCAAAAGAAGCATTGCTTGATATGGAAGAAGTAACCAATGTATTTTCTGTATTTGAGGCAGCAGGAAAAGCTATGCTGTTGAGCATGGGTGGCGCATCCGGAATCATTTTTGGAAGCCTGTACTTAGAAGGTGCCCTTGGAATGGGTCAGAAAGAATATCTGACTGCAGAAGATTTGAAATTAATGGAAGAGAAGAGTCTGAAAGCTATACAGGAAAGAGGAAAAGCAAGTGTCGGAGATAAGACGATGGTAGATGCTCTTTCACCGGCTGTCGATGCAATGCGCGAGCATTATACAGAAGGACTTGAAAACATGTTAAAGGTAGCAGAAGAAGGCGCTGCCCAAGGAGTAGAAAATACAAAGAGCTATATCGCAAAATTTGGAAGAGCAAAATCTCTTGGAGAAAGAGCACTTGGATATCAGGATGCCGGTGCAACTTCTACATGGCTGATTTTCCAGGGAATGCGTGAATTTGTACAAGGTGAATAAATTTCGAATAGAATTAAGGAGGACATAAACATGAAGATTGCGATTGGATGCGACCCAAATGCAGAAGAGGCTAAGAAGGAAGTAATTGAATATATTGCAAAAAAAGGATACGGAGAGACAAAAGATTTCGGAAGTGAAGATCCAATCTACGCCCACACAGCAATTGCTGTAGCAGAGGCAGTAGCATCTGGAGAGTACGACAGCGGCGTACTGATCTGCGGAACAGGAATTGGAATGTCTATTGCAGCAAATAAGGTAAAAGGTGCTTATGCTGCATTAGTATCAGATGTATATTCAGCAGAGAGAGCAAGATTAAGTAATGATGCCAACATCGTATGTATGGGAGCATTTATTACAGGAAATAAAGTACGCGAACTATTGGTAGATGCATTTTTTGAAAATGAATTTGTAGAAGGATGCCGTTCACAACCGAAAGTAGATGCATTTGTAGAGTACGATAAAAAGCGTGGATAAAAGGAGCGTAAAGATGTCTCAGAAAATATATTTTGGTAGCAACTTGAAAATGTACAAGACCGTAAAAGAGACGCAGCAGTATTTGAAAGATTTAGCTTCTTGCACAGAAGAAATAAGAAAAAAATATCCACAGGTACAATTATTTATTTTACCTTCTTATACTGCACTGGAAACGGCAGCAGAATCTACGGATCAGTCTGTGATTAAAATTGGAGCACAGAATATGTGCTGGGAAGATGAAGGGCAGTTTACCGGAGAGATTTCTCCGGTCATGCTGGAAGAACTTGGAATCAGCCTTGTTATGGCAGGACATTCCGAACGCCGCCATGTTTTCGGTGAGAGCAATATCGAAGAAAACAAAAAAATGCTGGCAACTATGAAGCATGGATTTACAGGCCTGCTCTGCATCGGTGAGACTGATGAAGAGAAAGCATATGGAATCAGTGATGAAGTACTTCGCACACAGATTAAGATCGGACTTCACGGACTTGCGAAGGAAGATGCTGCGAATATCTGGATCGCTTATGAGCCGGTATGGTCGATTGGTGTAAATGGAACACCGGCATCCGCAGAATATGCAGAAGCAAAACATAAAGTAATCAGAGAAACACTGGTTGAACTTTTCGGAGAGGCCGGAAATGAGATTCCTGCGTTGTACGGTGGAAGTGTAAATATGTCAAACGCAGTGGAACTTTTTGCACAACAACATATCGATGGACTGTATGTTGGCCGTGCGGCATGGAATGCAGAAAAATTTGCAAAATTGATGAAGCTTGTATTGGAAAGCCCAAATTAAGATTATCAAAAAATAAAAATTACGATTAAGAAATGTTTGCAATGACGAGTGATTGTTGCAGACATTTTTTTCGCTTTTTTCAGAAAAGTGGAGTAAGATAGAGGTAACAACACGTAGGGAGGGCTGAACATGTTATACATAGGCGTTGATCTTGGAACTTCAGCGGTAAAATTGTTAATGATGGATGAAAACGGCAATATTCAGAAAATTGTATCAAAAGAATATCCATTATATTTTCCATACCCGGGCTGGTCAGAACAGAATCCACAGGATTGGTTTGCGCAGTCAATGGAAGGAATAAAAGAACTGACATCTGAATGTGATAAAAGTCAGGTGGCAGGAATTAGTTTTGGTGGTCAGATGCATGGGCTGGTTGTACTTGATAAAGAGGATCAGGTAATTCGTCCGGCAATTTTATGGAATGACGGAAGAACTGCAAAAGAGACTGACTATTTGAATCAGGTCATCGGAAAGGATAAATTATCCGAGTATACAGCAAATATTGCGTTTGCAGGTTTTACAGCGCCAAAGATCCTCTGGATGAAGGGAAATGAACCGGAAAATTATAAAAAAATCGCAAAGATTATGCTGCCCAAAGATTATCTGGCTTACCGGCTTTCAGGTTCGTTTTGTACAGATATGTCGGATGCATCGGGAATGCTTCTCATGGACGTTAAAAACAGATGCTGGTCAAAAGAAATGCTTGATATTTGTGGACTTGAGCAGGAACAGCTTCCGAAGCTTTATGAAAGCTATGAGGTAGTCGGATCCT
>OLRX01001950.1_pt1 | contig 14067 bp, 13 predicted proteins | sample 1672991 | NCBI WGS metagenome assembly OLRX01 (sample SAMEA3136744, study PRJEB25190) | human gut metagenome | biome: human gut; feature: human-associated habitat; material: faeces | place: Austria | collected 2013
GCTGATAGTCCGTTCGCCTGGTCCATCGCCGCCCAGCCGACGATGTAGCCGCAAAGCCACACGTCCTCCAACGCCGACTCGTCGCTCGACACGCACACGCAGCGCCTCATGTCCGCAACCGTGTAGGGGTTGGCGAACGTGCCGTCGCCCGCAAGGTCGACGGGGATGGTGTCCACCGGCTTCTCTGCCGTCGTCAGCGGCAACGCCTGGCTTTTGATCAGGCTGCAGGCCGCGTATTCGCTCGCAAGCCCCACGTTTCCCGCAGGGCAGCTCGCGCTCGCCGTGCAGGAAAAGGCGCCCGCTGCAACCTGCGAATCCGTAGGCGATACCGCGAACGTGAACAGCCGCTCTTCTCCTGCGGCAAGGTAGCTCACCGTCTCGTCCAGTTCCGCAACAGGGAACTGCACTCGCACGCTGTAGACGGGGTGTTTAAGGTTGTTCCTCACGGCAAGGTCGTAGCGGTAAACGTCGGTGGCCGCCAATCCGAACGTGTAGCGAAGGTCGATATCGTCGCCGTTAACGCGCTCGGCGTCACGCAGCGCAAGCGAAAGCGAGAGCTCCGTTGTCGCAACGGGCGCGTCCGGCTCCTTGATCCCCGCGGCAACCAGCGCCTCGTCGAACGTCCTCGTGCGGCGCACAACGCGCATCCCGCAGTGGCAGGGCTTACCTGCAGCCTCGTCGCTCACCACGATCACATCGCCCAAACGCACGTCCAGCCCCGTGCAGTCGATCTCTTCCGCAACCACGTAGGCAACGGCGGGGTTCGTGCGCTTCTGCAGCTCGGCATGCGTCGCGTTGTAGAGCGCAAGCGGCTTCTCCACGTCTTCGAAGACGACATAGCCGAAGTTGTTCAAGCGCTCTCCGTCTGCGCCCACGCGCCCCCACCTCTCCTTGGCGCGGGCGTCTTCCACGTAGTTCTTGCCGCCGTTTACGCTGCCGAACGTGAGGCGGCGCGTGAAGCCTCCCGTAGGGTTTCCGTCCTCGTCGTAGGCCCCGAAGCTCGCGCCGAAACCATAGAGCGCGGTCACCACCTCGTCGGCCTTGACGCGCACTTCGCCAGCATGGAGGTTCTTTCCTTTGGTCAGACGCACGCCGCGCCACGCGCCCTGCTCGGCCGAGAACCCCAGCTTGCGTACTGTGACCTTCTGCGCGTCCTCGTCGACCTCGATCGCGAGGTCGAACTCGATGCCGTAGATGCTCTCTATCTTGCGCAGCGCATCGTAGACGCTCTTGCGCGTGATCCATGCCGTGGCGCTAGCCTTGGCGCCCATGCCCGCGCTTCCCTCGGCAAAGCGCGTGTAGGGAAGAACCCGCTGGAGCAGCTTCGTGTAGCTCGCGTTCTCAAGCCGGAACGCCTCCATGAAGTCGAGTCTGGTTTCGGTCAAGGCCGACTCCGCTCGCACCTCGTACGTCCCGTTGCCAACGGCGCGATACTCGCTCACCACGTGCTCGCGCCAGCGCTCGTCCTGCCTGTCCTGCCAGAGGATGCGGTCGTATTTGGCCGGTTCTTCCAAGCTGCGGAACGTGATCGCATCGTCGCCCCGGACCTCTTGGCTGTGCACGAACGCGTCATCCACGTGCAGAAGCCCCTTGCGCACGTCCGACAGATCGAACCAGAACAGCACCGGGGTCGCATCCATTTATACCCACCTCTCGGCGAAGCGGACGGTGTGCGCCGAGCATCCCGCGAAGATAAGCGTGTTCACGCCGGGATGAAGGGGGAAGAAGTCCGAATACAAGCCGATAGACTTATCCGCGCTCACGCCGTCGATGCTCGCACGCTCGCGCTCGAAGTCCAGCATCACGCGTTCGCCACCCGTGAACGCGCCCACAATCTGCACGAACCGCTCCTGTGCGGCATCCATCCCCATCACGCTATCACCTTCAACGGCGACAAGCTCGACCGCGGGGTATGTCCTGTAGGTCCCGCCGACCTCCACGGCATCCCTCGCCGTCTTGCGCTCATGGCCATAGGCCACGGGGTCGGCGCAGCAAAAGGCGACAAGGCAGCTCCCATCCTCGAAAAGCGGCTTCCAGGGGTCTGCCTCCGCGACGCTCACGCTGCGATACTCCAATTCTGGCTCCTCGGGCAGGCGCAGCGTCCCCGCGCCCTTCGCGAGCGCGGCGTTCAGCTTATGGCGGATCGCGCTCAAGGCGAAGGCGTCCATTTTGGCGCCCGTGTCCAGCATCAGCTTCACCTGGATGTCGAGCGGCAGGAACGCCCCGTTTCCATCGCGGCGAACGGGCGAGATTCCCACCGTTTTCGCCCGGCAGAACTCCCCGAAATCAAACCCGTTGTAGACAAGTGCACCCATGCTCAGATCTCCCTCGTGGCGGCAACGGTCACAGCGATCTTATATACGTACCGACCGCTCGAATCCCGTTTCTCGAATACGGGGTCCTGCGTGTCTATGCCATTGATCCGCACGCCATCGACCGCTGCGCTTTCCCAGTCGGACACGCGCAATATGCGCTCTGCGTCGCTTGCCGCGCGGTACGCCTCGGCCGCGCTCTCGCGCACGACCCGTACCCAAAGCGTGCACACGCCGCGCTCGCAGTCCTCCATGCGCTCCTCGCGCCCGAACGTCCCGTGCCCCACGACTACGGGCTCCGCGCAGACAGAGACCGACGGCGGCTCCGTGAACACGTCGTCCATGCCGCCGTCGCCGATGACGTTCGCTATGGCTTCCTCTATCCTCACGAAACGACCAGCTCCCAATGGTGGACTCTCCCGTTGGCGCCCTCGAAGGCCGTGCATGTCGTCACCGTCATGTCCGCTCCCCCTATTGCCGCGCGGCTCCCGACCGGCACCTCGAACGCGCCGTCCGACATCACGGCATCCACGTACACCTTGCCGCCGACCGAATCACTCCTGTGGGCATCCGCGCTCGTCGTGTGCACCCGTTCGAAGCGCACATGCTCTATGGTCTTCGCCTCGGCATAGCCTCCGCCCGGTTCAGGCTCGCGCACTTCCATCCTGTGGGGCAGAAGACGCCTTGGTATCTGTCGCATCCCCATCAGCACACCCCGCAAAACAGCAGCCTGGTTCCGGCCAGCTCCCGCATCGCCGCCTCGGTCGCCAGCTCGGTCCCGGTCGTGCCCTTGTTCTCGTAGTTCGTCACCTTGTAGTCGCCTATGGAGAAGCCGCCCACGCTTCCCGCGCCGTACTCGGCGAACGCGTCTGCGCACCGGCACACAGCACGCATCCAAGCCCGCTCCTCGCTCTCCGTGCAAGGCTCATGCGGCCAGCACACCCACACCACATGCGCCTCTGCCAAGGGTAGGTTGGCGGCGAACGCCTCCTCGGGCAGCTCGCCGCCGAACCTCTCCGTGTACAGCTCGTATGTCACGTCGGGTTTCGCCACTACTCGGCCGCCTTGCTTGCCGCAGCGGCCTTCCCGAACGCCGCCACGCTCACGTGGACGCCGTCCAGCTTGTTGTCAAACAGCTCCACGATGCCGTACTTGCGGTACTTCATCATGTAGCTGTCAAGCGTCTCCAGCTCGTCGGGCGAGAAGATGCGGCTCGCCACGTGCTTGTCGAACTTGATGACTGCGCTCTTCTCCACCACCATGAAGTTGATGGGCTCGCCCTTGCCGGTCAGCTCGTAATAGCTTGCGATGCTCGCCTTTGCGGGGCTTGCCACCTTCGTGTAGCTCTCGCCGGATTTCGTGAAGTAGTCCTTGCCGGCAACGATGTCGGCGTCGGTCGTCTGAACATAGGTTCCGGCAGCCGGCGCGTAGCCGAACCCGTCCTCGCCTCCGGTCTTCAGGTCGATGCGCGACATGAAGCGCACCTGCGGAACCTCCACGATCTTCGCGAACCGCTCAAGCACGCGGTTGCTCCTTGCCGGGTTCGCCAGGCTGAAGTCGTCGAGCATGCCCTTCAAGGTCGGCGTGATGAACAGGAAGCGGCTTTCCGTTGACACCTGCAGCTCGTCCATCTTGTTGGTGACGCCGCGCAGCTCCGCCAGCACGTCTCCCGCTTCGGCGTCTCCGAAATCCGTCGAATCCGCCTCCACACCTGCGTGCCCGGCGATGCGCGCGAAGGTGAAGGCGTCCGCCTCGGGCGCCACCTGCGTGCGCTGCAGCTCGCTTCCGGCCTCAACGAACGCATCCTCGATACCCGCTTCCTCCACGTCCATCACGTCAGCGAGCAATCGGATGCCGCGGTCGTAGTTGAACGTCTTGGTCTCGTACTCGTAGGTGATCGATCCCGTCTTGTAGCCCTCGTTGCGGGTGTAGTTGCCCAAGCCCGAAACGCTTATCTTGGGGATAAGGATCTCTTTGGCGTTTCTGCCCGCCCGCACGATGCGGCCGCCCGAGTTGAGCACACCCGAGGCAGACTCCCGCTGGTACACCTTGTCCAAGATGCCAGTGTAGTTCTTCCTGAATGCTATGGAATTGGCCATCGCTTCTACTCCTTGTCCTCATTGTCGGAAAGCCCCGCCAAGCGCTCCCAACGCGCCACCGTGGCGGCCGTGCCGTCGCTTCCCGCAGGCTTAAGCCCGGTTGTTCCCGCCGTCTCCTCGTCATGGCCGCCATTCTCCGCGCCGCCATCCGCGAACAGCCACGGCTCTGCGGCCTTCAACGCGGCCACATCGCCGTCGTAGTCGCCCAAAAGCGCACGCGCGGCGCGAGTGCTTCTGCACCCGGCAAGCCTAAGCTCGTTGTCTGTTTTCTGGGTTTCCAGCTGCGATTTCAGCTCGGTGATGCGGGCGTCGCGCTCGGCGATCTGCGCCGCGAAGTCCGCTTCGGCCACTTGCGACGCCGCGGCAGCTCCATTGTCAGAAGAAGCGGCAGGCTCCTTCGCGCCGCTCACTTCCTGCGCCTGCTCCGCGCCGCCGCTCGCACCCGCCGGGTTCCCGTCCGCTTGCGTTGCTGCGGCCTGTTCAGCCGCCGAAGGCTGCCCGCTCTGCGCGGCATCGTTCTCTCCGTCCATGAATGCTCCTAACCGCCGCATCGCGTGCGCGACGCGGCATCGCTTGTCTGCCCGCGCCTTGCGGGCCTCTTCGGTTAGGAGTTTCGGGGAGTGTCACAAAATGCTTTTGGGCTATTGATTTTGCCTATAAATAATTAGCTTGCTTGCATCTTGCCCTATGTTGGGATGTATACAGATGCTATAAAAGATATGGCACGCAACAATGGACGCAACCTGATAAAGGTCGCTGTAGATGCGGCGCTTAATCCGTATAGTTTGTGATAAATGCAAAAAGTGCCTTCTCATCTTTGAGGTCTGTCGATTCTTGAGAAGAATTGGTGGCCTGCTTTCCGGCACCTGTTCGGAAGGTAAACCTTTTGTATTCAGACGCCACTTCTCTATATGCAACGAGACCATGCGCTGCAAAGTAGGGGAGCGGTTTTTAAGTAGCTTTCTTATCTTCATATATATTTATAAAATAATGCGACGACTTTCTGACCGATTCCAATAGTGATGAATCTATGCATGCGCAGAATGAAGATGCCTCACCCGCAAGGGAAGGCGCGGATGCCGGGCATTGCGCCTGATGGGGGGCCACGATAAATCAAAAGACCTTGGGTCCCGATATCGTGTGTATGTATCTCATAATTCAAATTTGACGCTAATATAGAGTTTGTCATCTATTAAATGATGAAGCAACTCATTCATGACGCGTTGCCTTTCTCGGAATTCACCCCCCGATGCGATTACAAGCAGAACGAGATTGATCAAGCCGATCACGAAGAAAGCTGCAACTAGACCCTGCAAATCAGCAAGTTGAGGTGCGATGCTAGTGAGTGCACCGCAACTAGCGTCATTATGACAACTGATACAGACATTCCCGCCGACCCCGCAATCGTTCTGAATGGTGTCAGGATCACAGTTCCGTGAGAAACATATTTTTTGTGGCAGTGTTTCTGTGTCTCACACCACAAAAGTCATAAGGAGGCATCCAACTGCTGCTTGGCGAAAGACACTCAAAATGGCAGGTACTCAAATGGGCGTATCTATCACTATGAAACATATTCCGAAATTCGAAATCAGAAGTCATATCGGCCAACGGGCAGTATGCCTTTCATTCCAAGACGATAGTATATCTTTCCAGCGATTGGACTGATCAACGCCATGGCAAGTGATCCCGGAAGCGTTACAAGACCCGAAATAGTGGCAGACAATCCTAGAATGTTTTGAACATAAAGTAGAAGCAATACTATAGATGACATTGTCGTAATGTAGAGCGCCATGCTTCCAATGACGCTATATGTAAAGTGACGATTCAGAAAAGTGCGTATCTCCAGAAAGGGATGATCTGAATGTAGTTGTCGATAAACAAAGATGATGCCTGCAAAAAGCCCGATAAGCAGAGGGAAAAAGACCCATTTGCTGAAAAATGGATATATTCCGATATTTCCGATTCCGAATGTGATTCCGCCAAATGTTATAAGACACGTTGCAAAGGATATTGTATGAAACGGGATGCGTTTCGTTTTGAGCACATTTCCAAAGACGAATATCGCCACGATGAATGACACCACCATGATGATGAGTGGCAAGACAAAAATGGTTCTCCAGCCCATCGCATCAAACAAGATACCAGTTATGGTTGGAGCTAGAACCGGCACCTCTACAAGAGACAGGCCATACCATCCCATGATCGGTCCTCTTTTATCGGGAGGGTCTATCGTCAGCAAGTCCACCTGCCCAAAGGCGAGAGAATTCCATTTCCCCGCTTGCAGCACCCTGCCTAGCATCATAAGGGGAAAATTCATCGCAAAAAGACAAAGGATCAGACCGACAATGAATAAGCCCAAAACGCAAAAAGTATAAACCTTTTGTGGGAAACCTTGAAATCAAGAACGCGGAAATAGGAACCATGATTCCCATACAAAGATAATAACCACTGCTCAACCATTGCGCTGCATTAACCGATATGTCCAAGTCGGAAATAATCGGTGGGAGCGCTGTGGCAAGGGCGGTGAACATCATCGTAGTAGCAATGCAGGTAATTATGATGTTGAGGAATATGAGATTTCGTTTCTCTTGTGCCGTGTTTTCTTCTGTCATCTCTACATCTTTTCACCATGCCTTAGTCTCTTTGAAGATTTGTTACGTATAGCTGCTTTTTTAGCTGCGGAATGTTAAGGTTGATCGCAGAATTTACGAAAAGCTCAACCGAGGAAGAAGGATTCTTTCTACAGAGAATGCCTTCGATCGTAGGAGCAATCAAAAGAGGTGTGTTGACGATTCCTGGATAATCCAGATGGAAGAATTCGTCAACGACGCATATCCCCCCCTCTTTGCAGAAATTGACGATTGAGTATTTTTCCGCTGGGATTCTTTTTGCGGGACGTATTCCTCTTAGTGTTTCGATTTCAACTGGCTCGATGAAAGCCGTGTTCAATGATTTGAGGTCTGAAGATGATATTCCTGAAAGCAGGCCACTCTCACTAGCATACTTCTCGCTGAGAATGCATTTATAAGACATGCTGAAGTCAGGGATGGGGATGAAATCAAGATGATTTGAGATAGTGTCTAGGAATTCTTCGGCATAGAAAGATAGGTCAATAGCTCCGCGAGCGATATCCTCACCGACCCCATCGGCCGAGATGGGAACATAGGCGATTTCGATCGATGGATTCAATTCTGAAAAAGCATCGACAATTGCGTCTTCTAAAACGTTTCCCCGGCCTTCCCAAAGCGCGATCCTGATTACATGTTCTTCTCCCGCATTTCGAACTGCATTTCTAAACGCTTCAATATTCTTAAGGAGATGAGGTGCATTCTCGCAGAAAACAACGCCTTTTTTTGTAAGGAAACAGCCGTGTCTTGTACGTGAGAACAGCTCGCATCCAAGCTCGTCCTCTATTGTGTCTAACTGGATCTTCAAGCCTTGAGGAGAGATGTGGAGCATTCGAGCAGCTTTGTTGATGCTGTTTACTTTCGCTATCTCCAATACTGTTCTGATCTTTTGTTCATCCATCTATCTGCCCATCTCATTAACTTCATGGGTATCTATTGTATCAAGCTTTAGTTGATACGGTGGACGATACTTCTTATTTGCATACATCACTACGCTTGTTAATTTCAATTTGTAAGAAAACTGTAAACATCAAGGGGGATCGAATGGGCACAATCGCTGCAATGTCGAATAGGGTCGATCTTGGAGAAGATGAAACCTGGGTGGCAACGCTTGAAGCTCGCTCATATTTGTACGCGCTTTTTCAAATCCTCTTTGGCAGCGAACCAACCCATGAACGCTTGGAAGCGATGTCTACGAAGGCCACTGATGATGCCTTGTGCATTTGGTATGGCGACGAAAGCGCCATCCGCCATGAGCTTGCAGCTGCATTGGACACGGCGCTTGAAGATGATTCGGAAGCCGCAAAGGCGGAGTTCACTCGGCTTTTTCTCGGCCCCGCAAAACTACCCGTGCCCGTCTGGGAGACCGTCTTCCGCGACGAAGAACCGTTTCTTTTCTCCAAAAAAGTGCTTGGAGTGAGAGACGTATATCGTGAATGCGGATTCCTGCCTGCAGGATATCCTTCCGTCGCTGATGACCATGTCGCGTTGGAACTTGGCTTTCTTGCAGAGTTGGCGAAAAGAGCGCTTTCTTACTACGACAATAGCAAGACAGAAGAGTGCATAGATACGCTCAAGAAGAGCGCTGATTTTCTTGATGAGCATGCCCTTACATGGATACCGGAGTTCGCAATGAAGATTTCTGAGGAATCAAGCTGCGAGCTCTATCGAATATCGGCACTTGCGATTAAAGCTTTCTTACTCAGCGATAGGAAATGGCTTGCGAATTTTCTTCAGAAGGACTAATGGGCATCGCTGGGCAAATTGAAAGAGATGTTGTTTCGGGAGAAACGAGAGAGGAGTAGGTAATGAAAAGTAGCATTGGTGAGTTCATCAAAGATGCAACCATCACAAGGCGCAGGCTTTTCCAGGCCGGTGCCTTGGCGGGCGCCGCAGTCGCATTGGGCGGCATGGCAGAACCGGCAACGGCCCTTGCTGCAGCCGAGAGTGGAAGCTCCGGTGACCCAGAGAAGGACGGGAAATGGATTCCCGTCGACTGCTGGGACAACTGCGGTGGCGGCTGCCTCAACAAGGTGTTGATGTACGACGGCGTAGCCATACGCCAGAAGACCGACGACACGCACGCCGACAGTTTCGACTGGCCGCAGCAAAGATCGTGTCCCCGCGGGCATTCGCAGCGCATGCAGGTTTTTGCGCCGGACCGCTTGAAATACCCCATGAAGCGCAAACACTGGGAGCCCATCACGGGCGGAGATAAATCTCTGCGCGGACGCGACGAATGGGAGCGCATCAGCTGGGATGAAGCCTTCGATTACATCGCGGCGGAGCTGAAGCACATCAAGGACAACTACGGTCCTCGGGCATTGCTTATGCCGCACAAGCCCAATCCCGCCAAGCAGGTCTGCCACGGGGTCGCGGTCAAGTATCTGGGCGGCTTCGTGCAGGAGCTCGATTCTCACTCCTATGGCAACTTCGGCTTCGACGTGGGCACCATCGGGATCAAGCCCATGGGATGGGTTGGCACCATAGATCGTTATTCTCTGCAGAAATGCAAGAACATCGTCCTGTATTCCTGCAACCCGGCCTGGGCCTCCGCCGGCAGCCCGTCTGTGTGGCTCAATGCCGCCAAGGACAATGGCTCGTCGTTCGTGTTCGTCGGCCCTGAATACAACGTCACCGCCGCCCAGCTCGATGCGCGCTGGATTCCCGTTCGCCCCGGTACCGACGTCGCGTTCCTGCTCGGTGTGGCGCACACGATGCTGAAGAACGACAAGGAGAAGGGCAACGTCGTCGACTGGGACTTCCTGAACCGCTACACGGTCGGTTTCGACGGCGACCATATGCCCGAAGACGCCACGACCGACGAGAACTTCCTCGGCTATCTGCAAGGCGATTACGACGGCGTCGAGAAGGATGCGGCCTGGGCGAGCGAGAGGTGCGGAACCCCTGTCGAGGACATTGAATGGTATGCAGACCTGATGGGCAAGGAGAACTCCGTCGGGATATTCCACAGCTTTGGCGCAGCCCGCTGCAACGGCGCGGAGGGCTTCCCTCAGATGTTCCATACCATAGGAGCCATGGGCGGCCACATGGGCAAGTTGGGCCATGCTTGCGTCAACTGCAACGAGAACGGCGCCTTCAACGCGATGCCGGGCCTTTTCACCTCTGGCGAATACCGGCTCCCTCTGATAAAGAACCCGTTGGATGAGTGGGTCGTCGCGCCCGAGCTTTGGGATGCGGTCGTTGACGGAAAGTACAACTACACCGGAAATTACCTGTACGGCAGCGGCAAGCCGGCTCCTTCCGAGATCCGCGACCTGGACATCCACATGATCTGGCACTCGCATGAGGCGACCATGCACACGATCGCCAACGTCAACAAGGCGATAGAGGCGCATCGCAAGGTCGACTTCGTCTTGGCCGACGGGTTCTTCTATACGCCCAACGTCCAGTACGCCGACATTGTGCTTCCTGCGGCAACGCCTTGGGAATCTTGGGCGCCGGGCGACAACAAGACCGGCATATTCCCCAGCAAAGTGATCGATCCGCTCTACGAATCCAAACCGACTTACTGGATCGCCGGAAAGATTGCCGAGCGGCTCGGGATCCCTTACGAGGAGATCGTTCCCAAGACCGAGGAGCAGCGCTTCTTCGACTTCGTGACGGGCGCCAAGGCGAAAGAGGGCGGACAGATGAAGCCCGTGGCCGCTTTGACCCAAGAGGACATCGACCATTACAAGAAGGAGCTCGGGATCGAATGGGACGAAGGCCCGCGCGACGGGATCATGCCCATCGGAGAGCTGATCGAGAAGGGCGTCTATACGCCTAAGCGCAGCAAGGACGACGGCATCGTTGCATTCGGATGGAAGGAATTCGTGGAGGACCCGGAGAAGAACCCGCTCACCTCTAATTCCGGCAAGTTCGAGATCTACTGCCAGAAGTATGCCGATGAGTGCAACGCGATGGGCCGTTCTACCATCAAGCCGTATCCGGCCTATTATCCGGATGCTCCCGGAACATATCAGTCGAGCTTCAAAGACTGGGACAAGAAGGAGCCAGGCGAGTACACCTTTAGCATTTACACGCCCCATTACCTGCGGCGCATGCATGCCGTGCTCGACAACGTTCCCTGGGTGCGCGAGGCATTCGTGAACCCCGTCTACATGAACGCTGGCGATGCTGAGAAAAAGGGCATAAAAACCGGCGATACCGTGATCATCAAAAATCAGCGCGGATCGATTCTGAGGCAGGCGGCACTCACCCATCGCGTGATGCCGGGCGTCATAGGTCTTCCGCACGGTTCGTGGCCCGACCATGACGAGAACGGCATCGACCGGGGTGGCACGGAAAACGTGCTGATCGGCGGTCCTACCTCAGGCTGGGGCGTTTCCGGCTACAACACCACGCTGGCCTCTGTCGAGAAGTACGATGGCGAACCTTTGAAACCCGATTGCGAGCTGCCCGCCCGCATGCCAAAGGTTAAGGAGGATTAATCATGACGCAATATGGTTTTTATTACGATGCCACGAAGTGCAACGGATGCCGAGTGTGCCAAGTGGCGTGCAAGGATAGAAACAATCTTCCCGTGGGCGAGCTTTTCCGTCGCATGACGAGCTACGAGACCGGCAAGTACCCTCATCCGTCGATGTATCACAACTCGGCCACCTGCAATCATTGCGAGGACCCGGCATGCGTGCGCAATTGCCCGACAACGGCCATGCACAAGACCGAGGACGGCACTGTTCAACATGATGACGACAAGTGTCTCGGATGCAAGGCGTGCGTGATGGCGTGTCCCTACGATGTTCCGGTCTATCTGGAGGATAAATCCATCGTCGGTAAATGCGATTCGTGTGCGAACATCCGCGCCAACGGAGGTAATCCGGTATGCGTGGATGCATGTACGATGAGGGCTCTCGACTTCGGAGATGTGGAGGAATTGAAGAAGAAGTACGGCAACGACCTTAGCAAAGACGCTGCGATATTGCCTTCATCAAACATCACGCACCCTTCCACGTTAATAAAGAAAAAGTCTGCGATGGATGACCACGATGTCTCTGTCTGCCCGCTTTAGTATTGTCCGCTCACGATTGTTAGGTTGAAAAATGACAGAGATATTACCTTTGCTTGTTTTCACAGTATGCTCGGGTCTTGCCGCCGGCGCATGCGTCGTCAATGCTTTCTTCCCGAATAAGGAACAAAAACGCGCTTGGCTCTTCCCTCTGGTTTGCATAGTCCTCCTGGGTATCGGGCTTATTGGCACTCTCGCACATCTCGGCCAGCCGATGCGGTTCATCTATGGGTTCTCCAACCCTACAGCGATGATCTCCCAGGAGGCTTACTGGTCGTGTGGCTTCGGTATCGTACTCCTTATCGCAGCCATACTCGGTAAGGTCAAGAAATCGGTTCCCGTTGCACTTAATATTCTCGCTGCTATTGCCGGCGCAGGTCTTATGATCGTTACCAGCCTCGCGTATTTTCTCAGCTTCAATTACGAATCTTGGTGCAACCCCGCAACGTTCGTGCTGTTCATCGCCGGCGACCTTGCACTCGGTGCAGCGCTTTGTATGCTCTTCCACAACAAGGAGCTTCTTGGAAAGATCGGCTGCATCATCACTATAGTAGTGCAGGCCGTGCTTGGAGTCGGCTGCTTGCTCTTCTTGCCTTTCATGCTCGATGCGACGATGGTCATGACGATAATCGCAGTCATCGTTGGACCTGTAGCATGCATCGTGATGGGCGTTCTTGGACTGAAGAAAGGCACGCTTGATCGCAATCTTGTAATTGCGATTCTAGCCTGCGCCATCGTGTCCGCGATACTCATGCGCTACGCATTCTACGCATCGGGAATGTTCGTTTAATCCAAGACTCCATACCTTCTCCTCTTTCTCCCTCCTAGTGAAAGGCTCCCTTTACAGGGAGCCTTTCACGCACTGACCAGTTAACTTTAGTCATAACATTTCTGCAATTTACATCGTGGATGAATCTCAATTCTTATATCCTTCTTCATCTAAGAATCTTACGAATGAATTCCAAGAAAAGCATCTTTTAAGCAGGCGTATCCGCAACTTGCGAATCCGCCGCGGAATAACACAGAAGGCACTCGCAAGATATTCCAATCTGTCATGCCGTTATCTTTCTGATGTCGAATGTGGCCGCAGACGTCCACGTTTTATAAATCTATGCAAAATTGCATGCGGTCTAGATATTACGATTAGTGAACTTCTGGATTTTGACGATACTCAATACCTCTTCTAAAAGCACCGTTGCCACCTGCTAGTCATATATTTGATACTGTATGCCAAAAGGCTGCCCGTAGCCTTTTGGTTCATGGATTCAAACGGACTAAAAATCGCATTGGGCAGAAGAATCGCCGAGATCAGGAACTCGCAGGGCCTCTCGCAGGACAAGCTGTGCATGATGGTGGGGCTGGGTCACACCTATCTCGTTGACGTAGAGAACGGGCGGCGCAACATCGGCTTCGAGAACCTGTGCAAGATCGCTGGGGGATTAGGCGTCACGGTAAGCGAGCTGGTCGACATAGACGACTTCAACCGACTCGTATCAGCCCCTCAAGATGACTCAGGCGAATAACGCTTATAACAAACAAACATGAAGCCGGGGCAGAATCGCTTTCGCAATCCTGCCCCGTAAGACCTTCCAATCTTCGGTATGGCCTTGACTTGTCAGTGACATGGTTTCTAGTATCTATCCTGATTGCCCACCCAAACGCCAACGCTCTGGTAGTGGGTTGAAGGCGGGTATAATCTGAGCGCAGGCATTCACGTACTGAGAGACATTCGCATGGGGACTATTCTGAAACGCTTCATCGCAACGCTGTTTTTGGCGGCGTTGGTCGCATTGTCCGGATGCGGTGTGCCCTCTGATGCAATCGATGAATCTCATATACTGTCCTATACAAATGCTGTTTCCCCTGACGTTGAGGGCAATACGGAGACGTCGAGCGGCATCGAGGAATACCTGGTTCTTTCCGACAGGCCCGACTTCGGCGAGCTCGAAGGCTTCGCCGGGGAGTTGGAGCAGTATGGCGGGCTGGACCTGTTGGGG
>OLRX01001951.1_pt1 | contig 14063 bp, 8 predicted proteins | sample 1672991 | NCBI WGS metagenome assembly OLRX01 (sample SAMEA3136744, study PRJEB25190) | human gut metagenome | biome: human gut; feature: human-associated habitat; material: faeces | place: Austria | collected 2013
ATGTGTAGTGTATGCGGTTTTGAAGGTATATCGGAAAGGCCATCGGAGAGATCCGATGGTTTTTTACTGTTAAAAAATAAAAGAAAGAGCGCTGTTAATGAGAAAAAATACTCATTAACAGCGCTTTCAATTTCACAGAAAAAGCAGTATTATGGGGTTAGAAGAGTCTAACACAAAACAGACTCTTACACACTCAGGAAAAAAGATGCAGGGAGGAAAGTTATGTTTCTTGAGATTAATAACCTGAAGAAGAGTTTTGGAACCGGTGAAAGCCGTGTGGAGGTCTTAAAGGGAATCCAGTTTTCTGTGGAAAAAGGTGAAATCTGTGTTCTCTTCGGTCCATCCGGTTCCGGTAAATCGACACTGTTGAATATTATCGGCGGAATCGACGAGGCGGACAGCGGTTCGATCGTGATTGAAGGCGAAAAAATTGAGGATATGAATGAAAAAACGCTGACACGGTACAGACGAAAACATTTAGGATACGTTTTCCAGATGTACAATCTGATTCCAAACCTGACGGTAAAAGAAAATATGGAAGTCGGCGCATACTTAAGCGATCATCCGCTCGACATCAACGATCTGTTAAAGACACTGGGGCTCTATGACCACCGCGACAAGCTGCCGAATCAGCTCTCTGGCGGTCAGCAGCAGCGTACTTCAATCGGAAGAGCTATCATCAAAAATCCAAGCATTCTGCTCTGTGATGAGCCGACAGGTGCACTCGATTACCATACTTCAAAAGAAATTTTGAAGCTGATCGGGGACGTCAATCAGAAGTACGGCAACACCGTCATCATGGTAACACACAATGATGCGATCAAAAACATGGCGGACCGCGTGATTCGTCTGCGCGACGGCCAGATCCGTAAAAACTACGTCAATGAGACCAAAATCGCCGCCGGCGATCTGGACTGGTAAAGCGGGGTGGAAGTATGAAAAATCCATTACGAAAACGCCTGCTGCGGGAACTGAAGAACGATATTGGAAAATATCTCGTTATTTTTCTGTTTATGACGGCGACGATTGGCTTTGTGTCCGGTTTTCTCGTTGCGGATGAGAGCATGCTGTATGCTTACGATGAAAGCTTTGAAAAATACAACGTGGAAAACGGAAATTTTACAACAGAACAGAAGCTCACCGACAACCAGAGAACACGGCTGGAAAAAGAGAAGGTAACGATTTACGAGAATTTCTATAAAGACGAAGATGCCGACACGGATCTGGATTCGGAACCAGAGAGCACGATTCGTCTTTTTAAAAACAGAACAGAGGTCAATCTGGTCTGCCTGATGAAAGGCGAAATGCCGCAGCAGAAGGATGAAATTGCAATTGACCGTATGTATGCGGACAATAATGACCTGCAGGTCGGTGATGTGATCTCGGTTGATAAAAAAGAACTGACGGTTACCGGTCTTGTGGCACTTTCAGATTACAGTGCGCTGTTCAGCAATTCGAGTGACATGATGTTCGATGCGGTTAAATTCGGCGTGGGAATCATGACCGAAGAAGGGTATGATGCCATTACCGATGACCATATCAAATACTGCTATTCCTGGAAATACGATACGGAACCGAAAGATGAAAACGAGGAAAAAGAATGGTCCGATGATTTCGTCGAGGTTCTGGCGGCTCATTCCTCGCTGACGGGTTATCTGCCGCGCTACGGCAATCAGGCAATCAAATTTACCGGCGACGATATGGGCGGTGACAAGGCGATGGTGGAGATACTGCTGTACATCCTGATTGCCATCATGGCGTTCATTTTTGCAGTTACGACAAACAATACGATTGTAAAAGAAGCGTCAGTGATCGGAACGCTGCGCGCATCCGGCTATACGAGACGGGAACTTCTGCTGCATTATCTGTCCCTGCCGGTACTGATTACGATTTTGTCGGCGGTGATTGGAAATATTCTGGGATACACCGTGTTTAAAGATATCTGCGCCGGTATGTATTATGGAAGTTACAGTCTGCCGACGTATCAGACGCGGTGGAATGCCAATGCATTTCTGCTCACGACCGTAATTCCGGCAATTCTGATGTTTGTGATCAACGCGGTGCTGATTTCCGGCCGTCTGCGTCTGTCACCGCTGCGTTTTCTGCGCCACGATTTTGCAAAGAAAGGAAAAAGCCATGCGGTGCGTCTTCCGAACTTCCGGTTCTTCTCGCGGTTTCGTCTGCGGATCCTGCTGCAGAACAAATCGAGTTACTTTACCCTGTTTCTCGGTATCATATTTGCCAATATTCTGTTGCTGTTCGGTATGATGATGAAACCGCTGCTGTCACATTACCAGACGGAGGCGGTGGAAAATATGCTGGCAGATTACCAGTATATTTTAAATGTCCCGGATCCGATCGATGAGGATGATGAGTACACGCTGATGGGAATTGTGCAGAAACTTCTGACGCCATCGCTGAAGACAAATACGGAAGGCGTGGAAACGTTTGCTCTTACATCGCTGAAAAATATTCCGAAAAACCGGGAGGGCGAGAGCATTTCGGTATATGGAATTCAGAAAGACAGCAAATATGTTTCCGCTGAACTGTTTGAGGACGGCGTGACGATTTCCGACGGTTATGCCGAAAAATATGGAATGAAAGTCGGCGATACACTGGAACTGAAAGAGCCGTATGAGGATAAAACGTACAGCTTTGAAGTAAAAAGTATTTATGCCTACCCGGGAGCCCTTGCGGTATTTCTGCCGATGGATGTCTTCTGCGAGAAATTCGATCATCCAGAGGACTACTTTAACGGCTATTTCTCCAACGAGCCGATCACGGACCTGGAGGAATCGTATATCGCGACGAAAATTACGGAAGATGATATGACAAAGATTTCACGACAGCTCAATGTGTCGATGGGAGAAATGTTCCAGCTGATCAATGTTTTCTCGATTGTACTGTTCATGCTGCTGATTTATCTGCTGACGAAGCTGATCATCGAGAAGAATACGACTTCGATTTCGATGGTAAAGATTCTCGGCTACGAGAACAGGGAAATTTTGAGTCTGTATTTGACGGCGACAACCTGGGTTGTGATCATCTCAATCGGTGTCAGCCTGATCATTGCCTCCGCGCTGATCCGCCTGATTTATGTCATTATGCTTTCCGAGTACAGCGGCTGGCTGACATACTATATTGATCCGGCAATTTACGGAAAAATGTATCTGATGGGCCTTGCGGCGTATGCTGTTATCGCTGTGCTGCAGTTCCGCCACATCCAAAAGATTCCGATGGACGAGGCACTGAAAAATGCAGAATAAAAAAAGTTACAGGAGAAATCTTGACAAGCCCGGGCAAAGTGTGGTATATTGCTCTCAAACTTGGTGTGGATTTTTCAACTTGTAATAAAGTTCTTTTCGCCACGCAATTATCGAAAGCAGATAATTGCGTGGCTTTTTTGTGGGCAATGAAGCAAAGTCCGTGCCTGCACGTAAGTCCACCAACAGAAAAGATCACAAAGGGAGGTAATAATGAACGAAAACTTTATGAAAGAAAAGCCAGTATTTCCACTGCTGGTTTCGATGGCGCTTCCAATGGTAATCTCGATGCTGGTCAATTCCTTATATAACATTGTGGACAGCTTCTTTGTCGCACAGATCAGCGAAGATGCCATGACGGCGCTCTCCCTGGTTTATCCGGTACAGAATTTTGTAAATGCCGTTGCCATCGGTTTTGGAATCGGACTGAATGCGGTGATTTCGTATTATCTGGGAGCGGGTGACAAAAAGGCAGCCGGCTGTGCTGCAACGCAGGGTCTTGCCCTTACCATGCTGCATGCGGTTATTTTAACGATCGGAAGCCTTCTGGTCATCGAGCGTTTCCTGCGGATGTTTTCTTCTTCCGAAACTGTCATCGATCTTGGTGTCCGGTATTCACGGATTATCTTTCTGTTTACCATAGCAATCATGGCAAACCTTTACTTTGAAAAGGTTTTTCAGGCAGTCGGCCGGATGAAAGTGACGATGACTGGTATGATGATCGGCTGTATTGTCAACATCATTCTGGATCCGCTCATTATTTTCGGAATCGGACCGTTTCCGCGTCTTGGAATTGAGGGTGCGGCGCTTGCAACCGGTATCGGTCAGGTGACACCGGCCGTGATTTACTGGATCATTTACAAGATCCGCCCGATTTCGGTCAAAATCCGTCCGGAATATTTAAAAGAAGGAAAAAATCTGGTCGGAAGACTGTACGCGATCGGCGTCCCGGCGATCCTGAACCTGGCGCTGCCGTCTCTTCTGATTTCCGCACTGAATGGAATCCTGGCCGTGTATTCCCAGAGCTACGTTGTCGTGCTCGGCATTTACTACAAGCTGCAGACGTTCATCTATCTGACAGCAAACGGCATTGTACAGGGCATGCGTCCGATCATCGGCTTCAACTACGGTGCAGGCGAGCATAAGCGTGTGCGGAAGATTTATGAGATCACCCTGATTATGTGTGCGGTGATCATGCTTATTGGAACAGGCATCTGCCTTGCCATTCCGGAACAGCTGATCGGACTGTTCAGCAGCAATCCGGAGACCATCCGTCTTGGCGGACAGGCACTGACACGCATCAGCGCGGGCTTTTTGATTTCGGCAGTTTCCATCACATCCTCCGGTGCGCTGGAGGGACTCGGAAAAGGTGGATCTTCCCTGATCATTTCCCTCTGCCGAAATGTCATTGTCATTCTCCCGGCAGCTTACCTGCTGTCCCATCTGGGAGGCGGCGTTTTCGTATGGCACGCCTTCTGGATCACAGAGGTCATTTCCGCAGCGGTTTCTCTTGTGGTATACCGCCGCGCAGTACGAAGATAAAAAATATAAGAAGAAAAGAAAAGCGGCCTCTTGTGGAAGGCGGCTTTTCTTTTTATAATAGATAATACAGACGTAAGAATTAAGTAAAGATTTTTTTGAATATTCATGGTACCATTACGGTAGTTAAAAACAGAGAGGATGGAAACGACGTGGAAGAAACAAATATTTTAGTTGTGGATGATGAAAAAGAAATCGCGGATCTGCTGGAAATTTATCTGATCAGCGATGGATTTCAGGTATTAAAAGCGTACAGTGCAAAAGAGGGACTCCGCATTCTGGAGGAGAAAAAAATCGACCTGGTGCTGCTCGATGTGATGATGCCGGATATGGACGGTATTGCGATGTGCCGCCGCATCCGGGAGACGAACAACATTCCGATCATCATGGTAAGTGCCAAAACGCAGGATATCGACAAGATCGTCGGTCTGTCAACGGGAGCAGACGATTACGTGGCAAAACCGTTCAATCCGCTGGAGCTGATGGCGCGTGTAAAATCCCAGCTCCGCCGCTACCGCGAACTGAATCCGTCGAAGCCGCACGAGCGCCAGGAAGTGATTTCCTTAAAGCATCTGGAAATCAACAAGGTAACCCATCAGGTTGTCTGCTACGGAGAAAGCATCAAGCTGACACCGATCGAATTTGATATTCTGTATCTGCTGGCCTCCAACCCGGGCCGCGTGTTCGGTACAGACGAAATTTTCGAGCGCGTCTGGCATGAAAAATTCTATGAGGCGAACAACACGGTTATGGTACATATCCGCCGTCTGCGCGGAAAAATGAAAGACGACACAAGAGAAGATAAGATTATTACAACAGTCTGGGGAGTGGGATACAAAATTGAAGCCTGATTTTATAAAAAACTTCAGCCAGAGGATGGTCTTTGATCTGATTGTAAGTGCACTTGTCACGGTACTTGTAGTGATGCTTACCGACGGGATTCTGACCTTTTTCGGCAATGGACTGATGAACATCGGTTACCGGAGCGCCTGGATCGGACCGGGAGGCCTCCGCCCATCGGTGCGGACGATGATTCTGACGGCGGCTGCGCTGCTTTCGTTCTGCCTGACCTTTTATTTCCTGATGCGCGAAACCATCCGATACATTGGGAAGATTCTGGAAAAGGTAAAGGAGATATCAGCAGGGGATTTTGATCATCCGATCGAGGTAAAGGGAAATGACGAGTTTTCTGTGATGGCGGAGAACTTAAATACGATGCAGCAGAATATCAAGGAAATTATGGAACGGGAACGGATCGCGGAGCATACGAAAAACGATCTCGTCTCATCCGTGGCACATGACCTCCGTACGCCGCTGACTTCGATTATCGGCTATCTCGGCTGGGTGCGCACGCGGACGGATCTGGATGAGGAGATGAGAAATCATTATATCGATATTGCCTATCAGAAAGCACTCCGTCTGGAGCAGCTCACGAACGAGCTGTTTGGATTCGTCAAGCTGGAGCACAAAGAGATGCAGCTGCATCTCGGAAAACTTGATCTGGTGCAGCTGATGGAGCAGATGCTCGACGAGATGACGCCGTCTTTTGTGAAAAATGAGCTTCAGGTGGAATTTCTGCATGCGGAACATGCGATTTTTCTCGAGGCGGACGGTGAGCTGCTGGCACGGCTCTTTGGAAATCTGCTGAACAATGCTGTCAAATACGGAAAAGAGGGAAAACAGATCCGCGTCTCAATGGAAAAAGAGGGCGAATATGTGGTCACGCGTGTCATTAACTACGGACGGATCATTCCAAAACAGGAACTGGATCATATTTTCCAGAAATTTTACCGGACAGAGCAGTCGAGGAGCCGCGATACCGGTGGGACGGGACTTGGACTTGCGATTGTACAGCAGATTGCGGAACTGCATCACGGACAGGTGCGGGTAAAAAGTGATCTGCAGGGAACCGTCTTTGAGGTGGAACTGCCGGTCGGAATGCCAAAGGGGAAGAAAGAGGACGAAAAGCGATGAACAGGAAAAGAAGAAGCAAAATCTGCTGTCTGTCCGGTATTTTGCTGCTGATTCTGCTTCTGGCGGGAGTTCAGAGGGTGTCTGCGATGACAACGCGGACAGAACTTTATCAGAACACGCCGTCGGATGGCGGAAGAAGCGGCGGGAAAGAAAAGCAGCTTCTTGCCAACAGCTACGCAGGGGAATACCAGATTGATTTTTCTTATGGATTCGAAGGAAACTATCAGGATGGGAATCACGTACCGATTCGTGTGACAATCACAAATGAGAGCGCTGTTGAATTTGAAGGATACTTTGTTTTTCAGATAAAAAACGCCGCGGAATCGATTTACCGCGGAAACAGTGGAGAAGGCATTCTCTCAAAACTGTTTCCGGGGGTCAAGCGGTCGGGCGATGGAAGAAACAGCCTTTTTACGTACCGTTTTCCAATCTATATTCCGGCGAACGGAACCGTTACAAAGACTTTTTCTGCAGGGCTTCTGGTGGAAAATACGTCTTTTTGTGTCCTGCGCCTGGAGAACAGCCAGAGGGACACGGTGTACAGTCGGGAAGAAACGATTTCGAGTGAAGGCTTCTTCCAGTCCAAGGTGGAAGTCTGCGTTGTGGAAGAAGAAACTAATTACGGGCAGCAGCTGAATGGAGTTACGCTGAACGACGGGATTTATGAGGTGGAAGCTGCATCTGTCCGGGCAGAGGAGCTTGTCGGGCTTGCGGAGTCGTATTCGCCGGATGTGCTGATCCTTCTGGAGCAGTCCAAAGAAGAACTGGATGAGACAATCCAGAAAGAAATTGATCTCTGGCAGGCAGAGGGAGGTCTTCTGATTACCTTTTCGGGAAACGAGACATTTGCGGAAAGCCAGCGCAGTGCGTTTAAAGAAGCGCCGGTAGATTTTCTGAAAAATATTCTGGACGAAGAGACCACCAGCCGCCTTCTGGCAAAACGAAATATGAATTATCAGAAATACTATACGATTTCCGATCTTCTGGAAAACACTAAGATCCGGAACCGTCCGAATACGGTGCTGTACGGCGGCCTGATTCTGGTCTATCTGGTTCTGGCAGGGCCGGGATTGTATTTCTTTTTGAAAAAAACAGGAAAACGTCAGTATCTCTGGGGGGCGATCTGTGCCTGCTCGGCCGTCTTTGTTATGCTGATCAGTCTGTTTGGCCAGAGCACGAGGCTCAAGGCCCCGGTGCTGACGTATGTAAGAGAAATCTGGCAGTACGATACATACCAGAAAGATTACATTAATTTCTGTGCACAGGCGCCGTACAATGCTTCCTATGAGCTGTATCTGGATCCGTCCTACGATCTGGTGATGTACAACCGTATGGACTATATGTCCAACAGCACGGCACAGCCGGAAACGGAGGATGCGGAATATGAAAAGACGGAGATCAGTTTCGGAGAACAGAAAAACAGGGCAGAAATTTCCAATCAGGCTGCATTTGCCCTGAATGAGTTCGGCATGCAGCGGATGGAAACGCTGGATGAAGGCAAAGGACTGAAAGGCACGTTTCATTTCTGGGATCAGAAGATCAGCGGAACCGTGGAAAATAAGACAGGCTATGATCTGGAGAGCTGTGTGATCGCCGTTCCAGGTTACTGTGCCCTCATTGGAGACATCAAAAACGGGGAGACGATCACGCTGGATGGAATAGAAGCGGACAGCGTGCGGGAGTTCGGAAATTGGAGTGCGGCAGAAGATCTGCCGGAGATAGAGAAAAATTATCTGGACGGTGTCATCTATAATCACATGCCGAACCGGAGTGACAACTGCCTTTTCTTTGGAAAGCTGGCAGGCAATGACGATACGTTCCAGCTTGACAGCGGATACGAAGCGTATGGAATCTCGTATTACTATCAGGAAGTGTCTGTGGACATGAAAGAGGCCGGCGTTGTGTACTGTCCGTATGCGCAGGAGTACAGCGGATGGGACGGCGGAAACACGGTAAGCTTTGAAATGGGACCGAATTCCGGCGGAATCTCGGAAGAGGAAACAGAAGTAACGTATTATCTGAACGGTGTCTTTGAAAACAACAACATCTGGTGTCTGTATGGAATGTATGCTAAAGGCGTGATGCAGCCGGATTCTGAGGGAATCTATGATCCTGCATTCTGGCCGTATGCGATGACGGCGTTAGAAGATAAGATCCAGGCGGCAGAAACCGGCGGGGGAGGAAAACGGGGAACCATTCTTTCGCTTGCTTTCGAGAAAGCCCGCACAGAGGATGGGACCAAGATCCGGAATTTCAATGGAATCATTGAGCTGTACAATTTTCAGACGGGAACGTATGATGAAATTTCCGACTGGGAGATCGATTTTGCGAGTGATCCGGCGCTGGAGGCGCAGTATGTGAATGCGGACAACCAGATCCGTGTGCGGTACCGTCTTTCCGAAGAAGAAAAGGGAGAAGAGTATCATGAAAATTATGGATACTATGAGGCACCGAATCTGATCGTAAAGGCGAAAGAGATCCCACCGGAGCAATATCTGGAGAACCTGTTAACGGAGGAGCCAAATGCCGATACTGAAAATTGAGAAACTGACCAAAAAATACGGAAAAACATATGCCCTGAACGGTCTTGATATGGAAGTAAAAAAAGGCGATATTTACGGCTTTGTCGGACCGAACGGTGCGGGAAAAACAACGACGCTGCGCATTATTTCAGGGCTTTTAAAGAGCGACGGCGGCGATCTGTGGCTGGACGGCGTGCGGACGACAAAAAATATTCTGAAGCAGAAAAGCCTGATCGGCTTTGTGCCTGATTTCTTTGGCGTCTATGAAAACTTAAGCGTGATAGAGTATCTGGAATTTTTTGCCGCATCGTATGGAATTTACGGGCGGGCAGGAACTGTCCGTGCGCGGGAAGTGCTGGAGATGGTCGAACTATCGGGAAAAGAGGAGCAGATGGTGGATTCGCTCTCAAGGGGCATACAGCAGCGGCTCTGTCTGGCGCGCGCGATGATCCATAAACCGAAGCTTCTGGTGCTGGACGAACCGAATTCCGGTCTGGATCCGCGTTCGAGAAAGGATTTTCAGCTTCTCCTGCAGCGATTGGCGCGGGAGGATTATACGATTCTGATCAGCTCCCATATTCTTTCGGAATTAGCAGATCTGTGCACCAGCATCGGTGTCATCAACGGAGGTGTCATGGTACAGCAGGGAAAGCTGGAAAACATTATGCTTGCGATCGACAGCTCCAATCCGCTGCGCATCACTGTGCTGAACCAGGTGCCAAAGGCGCTGGAACTATTGCGGCAGGATCCGCAGGTCAGCCGCCTTTCTGTGGATGAAAACAAGATTGCGGCCTGGTTTTCGGGAAGCCGGGAGGAGGAGGCGTATCTGCTGCAGAAACTGGTGGATGCCGGAATCCTTGTGGTTTCGTTTGCACGGGAACACAACAGCCTGGAGTCCCTGTTCTTCCATCTGACCGGGGAAACGGAACAGAAGAGCCGAAACACAGAAACGTTCGGAAACACGATCGGATAAGGAGGGAACGAAACGTGCGGTTAAATCCTGTATTTGAAAAAGAAATGAAGCGGAACTCGCGGTCATCGCGGATTTCCTGGATTATTTTTGTCTGCAATCTGCTGCTTGCCGTGGTTGCGTTTGTCTGCTATTTCGGGGAGAGCAGCCAGCTTGGCTATCTGGCACCGGTCAGTTACAGCGTTCCGATGAACTGCTATATTCTGATGACGTATCTTCTGTTTATTCTCGTCGTCCTTTCAGTTCCGGCGGTTGCGGGAGGAAGCATTTCGCTGGAGCGTGAGAAAAAAACGCTGGATGTGCTGCTGACGACGAACCTGAACCCGTGGAGAATCATTACGGGAAAGCTGGAGGCATCGCTTGGCGTTGTTCTGATACTGACGGTTTCGGCACTGCCGGTGCTGTCCCTTGTTGTGGTGTTCGGCGGTATCGGCCTTGGCGGACTGCTTCTGATGGCGGGAGGCCTTCTTCTGACCGGAATTTTTGTCGGCAGTATCGGCATTTTCTGTTCGGTTGTTTTTAAGCGGACCACACTGGCGACCGTTCTTTCCTATGTCATTGTCGTTTTTCTGGTCGTAGGAATATGCGCCTGCACGGGGCTTGCCTACTACGCAGGACTGCTGCAGCAGGAGATGACGGCAGCTTATCAGCAGATCGATGTAGGAGGTGTAATTTACCTTCTTCTTTTCAATCCGTTTACCTCGTTTGCGGGGATCATCAGCCGCCAGCTTGGGAATGGAAGAGAGATGGAACAGCTCTGCTATCTGCTTGGAAATTACGGACAGAATCCGCTGATCCATTATCTGCCGGAGGCGAGTGCCGTTCTGCAGCTTCTGATATCAGCCGTTCTTCTTGTAACGGCGGGAAGAAAGCTGAATCCATTAAATAAATAACAGGAGTAAAAGAGAAGATGAAACCATTTTGTTTTAGCCTTTCCGGAATTTATGAGTCCGAAGGATATGCCTGGGAGCAGGCGGGAAAGATCTGGGATCTAAGAGAGCTCCGGGGAACTGACGGTTATCTCGATCCGGAGACGGAGCAGTTTCTGGAAGCGGAACTTGGCCGAAAAAAAGAAACGAAAGAGCTGCCGCGGATCCGCCTTCTGGATTCCGGCAATTATCACTATATGAGCAAATTGCTGCTGGGACTGGAAAAAGAAGATTTGTTTTTAGCCGTATTCGACCACCATACCGATATGCAGCCGCCGGCGCTTCTTCCGGTGCTCTCCTGCGGTTCCTGGATCCGGGATGCTGCCGGGGCGTATCAAAACATCAAAGGAATCTGTGTGATCGGCCCGCCGGAGGCGTCGGTGCGGGAAACAGAAGCGATGGAGCATGTCTGGTTTGTGACACAGGAAGAGCTCGACGACGGAAGCGGAGCGGCGAAGATCAAAGAGATTTTTGCATCCCATGCGGGAACATTTCCGGTATATCTGTCGGTCGATAAGGACATTCTGTCAAAGGAGGAGCTTGATACGAACTGGGATCAGGGAAATGTGCGTGTGGATGAACTGCTGTCCCTTGCAAAGGACTGTCTTGCGGGGAGAAAGGTGCTCGCGGTCGATCTCTGCGGAGAGCCGTCGGCGAACGCGCCGGAGGCGGAGTGCAGCGCGGCAAGTCTGGTAAACCAGAAGCTGTACGGCGCGCTTGCGGCAAAAATCGAAGATTGACAAAGCCGGGGCAAAAGAGTATCATAAATTCATACCCAGACGGGGTATATAGAGTGACGGAACACAAGGAGGAAACCTCATGGGTGAATGTTGTACACACTGCAGTGAATGCGACCGGAAAAAAGTGCGGGACGAAAAAGAATACAAAGATCTGATCCACCGTCTTTCGAGAATTGAAGGCCAGGTGCGCGGAATACGGGAAATGGTGGAGAGCGACCGCTACTGCGTCGATATCCTGACCCAGGTATCCGCGATCCAGTCTGCATTAAACAGCTTCAACAAGGTACTGCTTTCCAGCCACATCAAATCCTGCGTTGTGGAGGATATCCGGCAGGGAAAAGAAGGCGCCGTGGATGAGCTCTGCAAAACCATCCAGAAGCTGATGAAATAAGAAGGAGAAGAAGAAAATGAAAGCATATGAAAGATTACTGAATTATGTTAAAGTGCCGACACCGAGCAATGAGAAGAGCGGAACCCATCCGTCTTCCGAGTGTCAGAGAGTCCTGGCAGACCAGCTTGCAGAAGAAATGAAAGCGCTCGGCGTATCGGATGTCCGTGTAGAGGATAAATGCTACGTCTATGGAAAAATTCCGGCAACAAAAGGATACGAAGGAAAGACAAAACTGGGATTTATCGCACACATGGATACGGTATCTGATTTTGCAGATCATGCGGTAAATCCGATCGTACATGAAAATTATGACGGAAAGGATCTGAAGCTGGCTGACAGCGGAAGAACACTGGAGGTTTCGGTATTCCCGCATCTTCCATCCCTGGCCGGCAGAACGCTGATCACAAGCGATGGAACAACGGTGCTCGGTGCAGACGACAAGGCGGGCGTGGCAGAGATTATGACACTGGCAGAAGCCCTTCTTGCCGGAGAAATCCCGCACGGTCCGATTTCCATCGGATTTACACCGGATGAGGAGATCGGTGAAGGCCCTGACTTTTTTGATGTTCCAGGCTTTGACGCAGAGTTTGCCTATACCGTGGACGGCGGCACAGAGGGAGAAATCGAATTCGAAAACTTCAATGCAGCCGGAGCGAAATTCACGGTGACCGGATTTAACATCCACCCAGGCGGAGCAAAAGACACGATGATCAATGCAATCGCTGTTGCAAGCGAGATCCAGTCTCTTCTGCCGGAAGCAGAGTCCCCGAGAAATACCGAAGGATATGAAGGCTTCTATCATCTGACAGATATGAGCGGTAATGTAGAAAAGGCCGAGATGCAGTATATTGTCAGAGATCATGATCTGGCGGCCTTTGAATTGCGCAAAAAAGAACTGCAGCATATCCAGACTGTCTTAAATGGCCGTTATGGTGAAGGCACTGTGGAACTGACCATTACAGAGCAGTACCGCAATATGTCCGAGAAGATTCTGCCGCATTTCCATCTGATCGAGAATGCGAAAGCAGCTGCTGAGGAAATTGGCCTGAAACCGCTGATCGTGCCTGTCAGAGGCGGTACAGACGGTGCACAGCTCAGTTTCAGGGGACTGCCTTGTCCGGATATCGGTACAGGTGGTTATGCTTATCATGGTCCTTATGAGCATATCACAGCAGAGGGTATGGATTTGTCTGTTGATCTGATCCTCGGCGTTTTGAAGCGCTACGCATCTTTTAAGGTTGGTGAATAAGTTGAAACAGGAAGTTTCATTTCGAATGGAAAGACCGGATCTTCTGAAGGCCGGTGATGATCATTATCTGCTGGCATCCCCGGAGCTGACCATTGACATGAAGAACGGAGACTCCATCCGGGTGGATACCGGATACCTGGAGCTGCGTTATCTGGATGATGACGGACTGGTTGCGAATCTGACAGATGGAAATGACGCATGGCAGTTCCTGACAGACGGATGTCATGTGGAATACGATAACGGTGCAGTGCTTGACCTTGCCATGATGGTGATGGGCAACGGCGTGGCCGATGAGACGACAGGACAGTTTACGAAGATGTTTGCGCTGGGAAATCTGAATATGGATCTGGCATCCAACATTACGATATCCCAGACGCCGGAGAATACCTGGCAGCCGCCGACCTTCATCGTGAATCCGGTGGATGGCGAGAACGGACAGGACGGTACTTCCGGAGAAGCAGGACAGGCAGGTGCGGAAGGAGAGAC
>OLRX01001952.1_pt1 | contig 14061 bp, 2 predicted proteins | sample 1672991 | NCBI WGS metagenome assembly OLRX01 (sample SAMEA3136744, study PRJEB25190) | human gut metagenome | biome: human gut; feature: human-associated habitat; material: faeces | place: Austria | collected 2013
ACGAGGTTGAACAGGCTGCTGCGTAACGAGCACACGTTGCCGCGGGAAGGCCCGCGCGAAGCACACGAACGAAGCCTGCCGGCTTAGCGCATGGGGCGCAGGCCGCTCGTTCCACCGCCCGAACCACGCGTCACGAAATCGGCGTTTGGTTAAGGGGCGCTGCTGGCGTACAATCGAACCCAACATGAAAAGCATCGCGCGGCGAACGCACGCCCGACGGAAAGAGGACATAATGGCGGACACCACAAGTAGCATCGAGCTCGGCTTCATCGGGTTCGGCAACATGGCCCAGGCGATGGCGCAGGGCCTCGTGGATTCGGACGCGCTCTCGGGCGAGCACATCCACGCGTGCGCGGGACACTTCGACAAACTGAAGGCCACGGCCGGGAGACTCGGCGTGAACGCCTACCGCGAAGCGGCCGAGGTGGTGAGAGCCAGCGACTTCGTCGTCCTGGCGGTGAAGCCCTACCTCGTCGAACAGGTGGTGGAGCCCGTGCGCGACCTGCTTGCCGACAAGGCCGTGATCTCGGTAGCCGCCGGGCGCGACTTCGCGTTCTACGAGGGCGTCCTCGCTCCGAACAGCCGCCACCTCAGCACCATCCCCAACACGCCCATCGCCGTGGGTGCGGGCGTGGTGGCCTGCGAGCAGCGCCATTCCCTCGACGATGCCGAGCTTGCGGCTTTCGAGGAGCTGTTCGGCCAGGTGGCTCTCATCGAATGGGTGGACGGCAAGCTGCTGTCCACCGCCAGCGCCATCGCCGGCTGCGGCCCCGCGTTCGCCGCGATAGCCATGGGCGCCTTCGGGCCGATCAACGCCCTGTGGATCACCTCCGGCCTCTCCGTCTTGGCGGTGCTGGCCATGCTGACCGTCCCGCGCGGCGTCGGAGGGGCGCATCTGCCCTCCCATGGAAAGGAACGCGCTCCCCGCCCCCTTCTCCGGGAGGCCCTGAGGGATGCGGGACGGGGCTTCTCCCTCCTCGTGCGCGGCGACCGGCTGCTGCTGTCCTCCGTCGCGCTGGCCTTGCTGCTCGTCATGGCGGTCGGGGGCTTCCAGGGGCTGGTTCTGCCCGCGTACTACTCGTCGATGGGAACGCCGGAGCTCGTCGGCTTCGTCACGTCCGCGTGCTCGCTCGGCACGCTGGTCGGGTCCCTCGTCTACACGCGCTTCGCCCTCGATCTGAGCAGGCGGCTCTGGTACGTGCTCTCGTTCCTGGGCATGAGCTGCGGGATAGCGGTGATCGGCCTGCTGCCCGACCTGCCTCTGATGATCGCCGGCGCGGCGGTGCTGGGCTTCTCGGCGGGGCCCCTCGCGGCGCTGCTCAACTTCTTCGTCTTCGACTCGGTGCCGGAGGCTGACCGGGGATCGGTCCTGGGGACGCAGAACGCCCTGTACCTGGCGGCGTCGCCCGCGTCGATGTTCCTGTGCTCCGCCATGGTGACGGCGTTCGGTTTGAGGGCGGCCTCCCTGCTCCTGATCGCCTCCTGGACCGCGCTGGCCGTGTTCGCGCTTTCGATGAAGACCATGAGGCGCATATAATGGCCCGTGCCGACGAAACGCTCGACGGGAAGGGAGGACGGACGTGCGAAGCCGAGAGATCGCGGGCGCTGCCGGCGTGACGGTCAAGACCCTGCGCCATTACCATAGGATCGGGCTGCTCCCGGAACCGCCGAGGAGCGAGAACGGGTACCGCGACTACCGCGTCGAGGACCTTGTGCTGCTGCTCCGCATAAGGCGCTTCGCCGACCTCGGCTTCTCCCTGGGGGCCATCCGCTCGCTGATAGACGAGGAGGGGCGGGCCGACTGCGCGCTGGCGCGCCTGGAAGCCGATCTGGCCGAAGCCGAGGCGGGCATCAGGCGGAAGCTCAGGACGGTCAGGGCCCTGCGCTCGCGCAACGCGCGCGGGGACGAGCCCGAGGCTTTCGCCGACCATCTTCTGGCCTTGCAGCGCCTCGGGGCGGGCGAGAGGCTTCTGTCCCTGGAGAGAGACGAGCTGCTGCTGATGGGCGCGCTGGATTTCGACGGCGACCTGTCGAGCGTGCGGCTCGAGCTGGGAAGGTTCCTGGACGAGCGCTCCCTGACGAAGCGCTACGTCGATCTGGGGGAGCGGATCATGGCCCTATCGGAAGCCTCGGGCGAGGACGACGTGGAGGGCGCCGTAAGCGAGGGGGAGGCGTTCTGCGAGGAGATCGCCGACTTCCTGCTCGCCCAGGCTGGAAAGCGGGGCGTCGGGGCCCGCGCGGGATCGCGCTCGCCGCGCCTTCTGTACGATGCCGCGGTCGATGCGCTGGAGAGGGGCCTTCTCAACGAGGTGCAGATCGAGGTGTACGGCAGGATAGAGCGATTCGCCTTCGATATCGTCCGGCGCGCCGCATCGTGAAAAACCGGGTCGTTTTCACGATGATTCGCCTATGCCTTCTCTTCCCTTGCTTACGTGCTGGGAGATAATAAATTGCGCAAGGCCGACGCGGATTCGGCGCGAAATTCGCGTGCTTCTCATACGGATATCGTAAAGATCCACCATGGCCTCGCTTGATCAATATGGAAAATTTTTGAATATTTCGCTTCTTCAAATGGGTGTTTTAATCAGGTTAACACTAGCCTTCATCCTGATGGGGGGGGGGTATCAGAGAATATGAGCGCGCGTCTTTGCGTTGCGAGCGACATTTTACCTGCCATTCCCTTTATATAATTGCGACGAAGGCATACATGGCGTCGTGCAGCGCCGATGCCTGTTACCAAGCGATGGAACTGAATTGTGAGGAACGGAGCAGATTATGGTTGATGGGGGGATTGAGATAAGGCAGATGGGGGGGGCGCAGTTCTAGGCTAATCGCCTGTTTAGCCGCAATCGCCTTCGTCCTCTCGTTTGTGCCGGGTTTGGCATTCGCCGACATGAGCGCTGTGGTGGCCGATCAATCCACGCTTGATACGTGGAAGGGCCACGCGCAAAACAGCACCGAGAACGTCGGTCGCATCTGGACCGACAAGACGGTTCAAACAGATGACATCACGCTGTCCGGCAGCACGTCAGGCAGCATCAAGGTGGACAAAGCCGACGGCGCCGACTTCCTCGTGGGTCTCTCGGCACTTTCCTCCACTTCCAACCTCACTTCCACTTCCAGCAAACCGCTCGACATCGTGCTCGTGCTGGACACCTCTGGTTCCATGGACGATTCCCTGTCCGAGATTTCGTATGCAGAGGACTACAACCCCGAGTCCAATTTCTGGGATTCTATTGGCGACCTCTTTGGTTCGGAGAGCGGGTATTACATCCAAGAGAATGGCGAATGGGTCAAGGTGAAGTGGAACGCCCTCACCAGTCAGTGGTATACGGGAAATTTGTTATCTCCGGAGTACAAGACTCCTAAAACATTCCCCGATGACCCCAACGGCGTTCAGTTCTACCTGCGCATCGACGGAAAGATGCTTGCGCTTAAGAATTCGGTGAATCACTTCATTGACAAGGCGGCAGAGGAAAACGCCGGCATAGAGGATCCCGCGAATAGGCATCGCATCTCAATCGTTACCTATGCGACGGGCTCTGAAACAAGGGCCGGCTTGACCGACGTGTATGGCAGCGGCGTCACGCGGCTTCACGACATTGTCGATGGGCTGAGCGCGAATGGCGCAACGTATGCGGACGAGGGCATGAAAAGTGCCCAGACAACCTTGAATTCGGCGCGCGAGAATGCGCAAAAAGTGGTTTTGTTCTTTACAGATGGCGAGCCGAATCATCAGAACGGTTTTGACAACACTGTTGCTGCATCGACGGTGAACACTTCCAAAGAACTTAAAGATGCGGGGGCTATTGTCTTCTCCGTTGGCGTATTCGATGGAGCAGACCCCTCGGATACGACGCAAGAAGACTTCAACAAGTATATGAATGCGGTTTCCAGCAATTATCCCACGGCGAGCGCTTCCGGCAACAATAGGGCTTTCAATGTGACGTGGGGTGATCGCGCTGAAGGCGCTGAGTGCTACATGGCCGCAAAGAGTTCCGCTGAACTCGATAGGATTTTCGAGGAGATCTTCGAAGAGATAAAAATGCCGGGATCTTCTCCCACCGAGGTTGAAGAGGGCTTCGGAGGTGCGAACGGCGGGTACATCACCTTTACCGATACACTAGGCGACTACATGGAGGTCAAGGGCGACGCCATGACCGTGGTGTTTGCGAACCGGACGTTCAATGGAGTGCGTCAGGACGACGGCTCCTTCGCATTCTCCGGCAGCGTCGAGGGCAACCCCGTGTACCCGGATGCCGACCTCTCGAATCTTGCTGTGAAGGTCACGCCGGGTGAGAACGGTGCAGGCGACACCGTGGAGGTGAAGATCCCCGCTCAGCTCATCCCGCTGCGCAACTACACGGTCAAGACGGAAAACGGCAGCACCACGTTCGAAACGGATGAGGCGTATCCCATCCGAGTGTTCTACAGCGTGGGCTTGCAGGATGGCGTGCAGGACAAGGTGAACAACCCCGATAACGCGATGAGAGCCTACATCGCCGCCAACAAGGCCGAAGACGGCACCGTGGCCTTCTATTCCAACGACTGGAATCGCGACGCGAAAACCGCTGGCACCACCGCCACGTTCACGCCTGCGTCCACCAACAAGTTCTACTACTTCACCCAGGACACGCCGCTGTACACCGACGAAGGGTGCACGAAGCGTGCCACCCGGAATGATATCAAAGGTCGGCAGACCGAAACCGTGTACTACAAGAATGAGTTCTACACGCAGGACGGCACTGTCGGCACGGCGCAGACAGAGGCTATCGCCATCCCTGTGAGTGTGTTCCAGAGCCAGCATGCCAACAACTGGAGTGCCGATAGTGATGGCAATGCCTTCATGAAGGCGGGTGCTCCGCGTTTGAATCGCACGAACGATTTCATCGCTGAAAAGGATTCTAATATTACCGGCACTGCCGGGAGGTTCATCTCGCCCAGTTGGAACGACGACCAAAGCGGCATCGTCGTCTCGCTCGGCAACAACGGCAAGGTGCCCGTCGAGCAGGGCGCCACGCTTGAAGTGGAGAAAAACATCACTGCGGCGGAAGGCTTCGATGCCTCCAATTACACGGACACCGACTTCACGTTCGACATGGCGTTTGAGAACGTGCCCAATGGCGCGTACAAGGCCGAGGTGAAGCAGAACGGAGCTGTTGTGAGCGACCCGGGCTTCACCGTAGCCGTTTCGGACGGCAAAGCCGCGTATGCCATCAAGCCCAATCAGGTTCTCTACATTTACGGCTTGCCTGCGGGTGGCGCTTACACCGTAACCGAGCAGCCGGTTGCGGGCTTCACCCAGGTGGCCGACCAAACAACTGGTACCGCTGGCACGTTTGCGGCGGGTGAAATTGCCACGGCTCAGTTCGTCAACGAATACAAGGCCGCGGAAACCCAGCTGGCTGACGGCACCTTGAAGGTGCGGAAGGGCTTCACCGGCCGCGATTGGCGCGATGGTGACGAGTTCGCCTTCACCATTGGAACCACGGACAGCGCCCCGCTGCCTGACCCGGCAACGGTGACTGTTAGCAAGAACACCGCGGATCACACGGCCGCTTTCGGCGCCATCACGTACACCAAGCCCGGCGAATACCGCTACTCCATCACCGAGCAGCGCGGCAACCTGGTGGGCGTGAACTACTCCGCTGCGCAGTGGCGCGTGATTGTGCGCGTGGTCGATAACGGCGACGGCACCATGACGGCTACGCCCGAAGTCAAGAAGCTGACGGGCGACGATGGCATTGGACTGAGTGAGCCCGAGATCGCCGACAGCAACACCGCCGTGTTCAACAACGTCTACACCATCGATAGCGGTGCCGTGCTGAACCTTGAAGGCACGAAGGGCTACACGGATAACTCCGTGGCCGAGGGCGGCCAGGGAGGCAACCCCATCGACCGGAACAAGTTCACCTTCCAGCTGAAAGCGAAGGGCGGCTACGTTACCGATGGCGGTTCCGACCAGAACCTGACCATCTCTGCGGCTGACGTGCCGATGCCCCTCGGTGCCGAAGGCACCACCATGCAGCAGGGTAACGTGGCCGACGCGTTCAACTTCCCCGATATCACCTTCGGCCCCGCATGCGTGGGCAACACCTACGTGTACGAAGTGGCCGAGGTCGCGGGCACCGAAGAGAGCATGAGCTACGATAAGACGGTCTACACCGTCAAGGTTGAAGTGACCGAAGAGACGGAGGGCGAGGGCGATGACGCCCACGCGCACATCACCGCCACCCCGACGTATTCCACGGCGGAGGGCGATGCCGACGCCATTGCGTTCGCCAACAGCTACACCCCCGATTCCGCCACGCTTTCCGGCGACACCGCCGTTACGGGCACCAAGACCATGACCGGGCGCGACATGCTTGAGGGCGAAGAGTTCACCTTCCGGCTGACGCCGACGGGCAACACGGTTACCGCCATCAACAACGGCACGGTGGGGGGTATCACCACCGACGGCCTGACCTCCACCGCCGCGAAGGGCGGCGAGGACGGCGTTGCCGTTGGCTTCAACTTCGACGACATCGCCTTCACCAAGGTGGGCACCTATACGTTCACCATGAGAGAGAACGTGCCCGCCGAGGCTGACAAGGCCGGTGGTGTGAACTACGACACGCACGACTGCACCGTGACCGTGAACGTGACCCTGAACAAGGAAACGGGTGCGCTTGAGGCTGCTGTCGATTACGGCACCAATGTCGATGCCGCAGGCAACGCGTTTACGAACGTTTACACCGCTTCGATGAGCTATGGCAATGCCGGCGGCTTGGCCGTGGCGAAGACCACGCAGGGTCGTCCGATGTTCGCGGGCGAATTCGAGTTCACCATCGAGGGCGTTGCGTCCGACACGGTTTCTGCGGTCGACGCCAACGCCAAGCTGCTCGACAAGGACAAGCGCTTCACCAACGGCGATAGCGCAGAGGGTGCCGAGTGGAGCGCTGCCAAGCTGTCCGGCTTGACGTTCACCCAGTCCGATGCGGGCAAGACGTATTCCTACATCGTCGACGAGGTGCTGCCTGCGCAGCAGAAGCCCTCGCTGACCTACGACCAGAACACCTACCGCGTTGACATCGAGGTCGTGGACGACCTTGACGGCACCATGCACACCGTGACCAAGGTGCACCGAACCGCCAACGCCGAGGGCGAACTTGGCACGCCCGAACTTGTGGGCACCTACAACTCCGACGAGGGTCAGGCGGCCAAGGTTTCGTTCACCAACGTGTACGAGCCCACTCCCGCTGTGCTTGAGGACGGCACGGCGCTGAGCGTGACCAAGAAGGTTGAGGGCGCCGACACCGATGCGCGGTTCGACTTCACGCTGAGGCTGACCTCGAACAACGCCGCCAACGTTGAGGGTTTGGACGAGAACGGCGAGATGACCGCCTCCACTAGCGGCACGCTGGCGGACGGCTCTTCCACGCCGATTTCCTTCGGCACGTTGACCTTCGTCGAGGCTGGCGAGTATACCTTTGAGGTGACGGAAAACCAGGGCAGCCAGGGTGTCAACGGCTGGACGTACGACGAAAGCACGTACACCATCACTGTGACCGTGAGCCCGCGGAACGCCCAGGACGAATATGACGGCGCGCTGCATGTGAACGCCGTTTCCGGCAACAACCCCACGTTCACCAACAGCTACAAGGCCGAACCCGTAATTGTGGGTGGCGACGACGCCACGCAGCATCTGAGCGTTGAGAAGACGGTTGAGGGCAAGGGCACCGAGGTCGACTTCAACTTCACGCTGAGCAAGGTGAACCCCGACGACGCCAAGTGGAACAACGTCGAGGCTGCCGAGGGCGCGGACAAGGCTTCCGTGACCGAGGACTTCAACGCGGGCGACAAAAAGACCGAGAACTTCGGCATGTTCACCTTCAAGGCCGAGGGCACCTATCAGTTCCAGGTTGTCGAGGACGAGGCGCAGGGTGACGTACCTGCGGGCTGGACGTACGACGCCGCGTCCAAGACCATCGCCGTTGAGGTGACGGACAACGGCAAGGGCCAGCTTGAGGCCACCATTTCTGGCGCGGCTGCGTTCACGAACAGCTATAGCATCACGCCTGCCACCGTGGTGGGCGCAGAGAGGCTCAAGGGCACCAAGACGCTTGAAGGCCGCGATTCGCTGGTCGATGAGGCGTTCGACTTCACGATGACGCCCAACGAGGCGACCGCGCAGGCCATCGAGAACGGCGACATTGGGCTTGCCGAGAACGCGGACAAGGCTTCCGTTGGCAACCTGAGCAACGGCGTTGCCAAGGGCTTCAACTTCGGCGACGTCACCATCAACAAGGCGGGCACCTATACGTTCACTGTGGCCGAGGTGCTGCCCGAAGGCGTGAACACCGCGAACCCGACCAAGAACGGCGTGACCTACGATACGACCGAGCACACCGTGACCATCAAGGCCGAGGATGCGGGCAACGGTACCTTCAACGTGACGGTTGAGGGCGCTGACGCGCTGAACTTCACCAACATCTATGCAGCTACACCCGCCACGTGGGGTTACACGCAGGGACAGCTGCTGGGCGGCACGAAGTCCATCGACGATGCGTCCGACGGCTTTGAGATGGTGGACAACCAGTTCACGTTCTATATGCGCGCGCAGGAACCGAACAACCCGATGCCCGAGGGCCTGGTAGTTTCGTACGACGACCAGAACCGCGGCATGGCGTCGGTGAAGAACCAGAACACTGCGGGCGCGCCGAACGAGACGGCCACGTATGACTTCGGCTACATCGTGTTCGACGGCAACGACATGCTTGATGCTGTCAAGGGCGACGACGGCTTGCTGACCAAGACGTTCAACTACAACATCTGGGAGGGTGACACCGCCGGCATCGGCGGCATCCAGAAGGACAACGACACCTACACCGTGACCTTCACCGTGAAGGAGAACCAGGCTACGGGCGAGATGTGGATCGAAAGCGCCACCGCTGTGATGATTGTCGGGGGTACGGGCGACAACAAGGAAAAGGCGAACGTCGGCGAGCTTGACTTCGTGAACATCTACAACCCGGAGAAGGCGGTCGGCTACCAGAACATCTTCAAGACGCTGGTTGGGCGCGACTTCCAGGATGGCGACAAGTTCGTCTTCGACATCACGATGACCGCCGTTGACGAAGCCGATCAGCCAATGGCGCAGGAAGACCTGCCCACCGTGACCGCCGGCAGCATGGGAGGTTCCGAGACGTCGTCAATTTCCGATCTAACATATGTGGAAGGCGGGTTCAACTACACTTCCACCATCGAGCCGCTCAACACCCAGACGGGCAACACCTACCGCACCAACACGGGCGAGATCACCTACGAGCACGTGGGCACCTACACCTGGAAGGTGAAGGAGAGCGCTGAGCCGAAGATCGCGAACGTGGTCAACAGCACCGCCGAATACACCCTGGTGGTGAAGGTCACGTCCAACGGCAACGAGCTGGTGCGCACGGTTGAATCCATCACTCCCGCTATTGAAGAGGGCAGCAACACGCTGCCGTTCTACAACGTGTACACTCCTGGCGAGCTGACGCTGACGGGCGAGAAGGCGCTGGCGGTTCAGAAGACGCTCAACGGGCGCAACTGGACTGAGGGTGACGCGTTCAACTTCACGTTGATTGCCCGGACGCCTGACGCTCCGATGCCCGCGGGCACCGAGGGCGGCGTGGCGAACGTTGAAGTGAGGAGCGCCACCGCCACGGCGGGTGAGGCGGTTGCCGCGGCGTTCGGCGACATCACCTACACGAAGGACGACCTGGGCACCGTTGAGGGCAAGCCGGCGATGAGCAAGACGTTCATCTACGAGATCGACGAGACGAACACCGACGGCTACGGTTTGACGATGGATTCGCACGTTGCCACCGTTCGCGTGACCGTGACCGATGACGGCAAGGGCAATTTGAGCGCCGATGTTTCATATGACAACACTGGCGCGACGACCGAGGCCGATAAGGCTGCCGAGGGCGCGGCGGCGTTCACCAACACCTACGCATCCGCTCCGGTGACCGACGGCGCGGGCACGCCTGTTGGCGTGACCAAGGTGCTCGAGGGCCGCGACGTACCGCTGCAGGCTGGCGAGTTCGAGTTCGCCATGAGCGTTGAGGCTGCGGAGGGTTCGCCCGCCGACGGCTTCACCATGCCCGAGAACGCAACGGCTGCCAACGCCGCCGACGGCACGGTGAGCTTCGATCGCATCGAGTTCACGAAAGCGGGCACCTATCACGTGACGGTGAGGGAAAACGTGCCCGCCGAGGGCGAGCGCGCTCCGTTCATGGACTACGACGAGCATGAGCACTCCTACGACGTGGTCGTGACCGACAACGGCGTGGGCCAGTTGGTCGCCGAAGTTGAGAACGAGCAGGGTGGGAAAACCTTCACCAACACCTACAAGGCCGACGAGCCCAGCAAGACCGTAGGCGCGGCGGACGACCCCGCCACGAGCATCGGCGGCAAGCTGGTGGGCGTGGGCGACGAGCTGACCTACACCATCAACTGGGTGAACGATGCGCTCGACCCCAAGACGGGCGAGAGCGTCGCAGCCGGTGTGACCATCACCGACACGCTGCCTGCGGGCACCGAGTTCGTGAGCGCCACCGAAAACGGCACGCACGAGAGCGGCATTGTGACTTGGGATCTGGGCAAGCAGGCCGCCGGAGCGACCGGCTCCGTGCAGGTGACCGTGCGCGTGACCGACGAGGCCGCTCAGTACGACAAAGTGGAGAACACGGCTGAGATCGTGATCGGCCAGAACGCTCCGCAGACCGTGACCGATCCCGGAGTGCGCGTGCCCGGCAAAACCGTCGGAGGCGTTGCCGACGACACGTTGCAGGTGGGCGACGTGCTGACCTATGCCATCCAGTACGCCAACGACCAGGATGTCCCTGCCACTGTGACGGTGACGGACGTGGTGCCCGAGGGCTTGACGGTCGATGCCGCATCCATCAGCGACAGCGGCGTCTACGATGAGGCGTCGCGCACCATCACCTGGACGTTCGAGAATATGGCCCCCGAGACCGACGGCGAGGTCACGTTCAGCGCCGTGGTGAACGAGGATGCGGTCTCCAACGCCATCAGCAACCAAGCCACCGTCAAGATCGGCGAGCACGAGGTGAGCACCAACATCACCACCACGCCGGTGGTGAAGGCGGCGCAGGTTTCCATCGAAAAGGAGGTCGTGCTGACGGAGGGCCAGGGCACCGCGATCGACGTCGAGAAGGCATTCGAATTCACGGTGAATCTCGCCGACAAGAACGGCAACGCGCTGGGCGGCGCGTACAGCGTGAGCGGCCTTGGCGAGGGCGTGACCATCGCCAACGGCGGCACGTTGACGCTCAAGCACGGCCAGAAAGCCGTCATCGAGAACCTGCCCGAGGGCGCCAAGGTGACGGCGACCGAGACGCCGACTGACGGCTACACGCCGAACCAGCAGACGCAAACCGCCAACGCCGACGGCACCGAAGGCGCGGCGATGAACCTGAAGTTCGTGAACACCTACGATGCCGAGGCCGCCACGGGCGTGCCCGCCGACTTCCAGCTCGCCAAAGTGTTCGAGGGCCGCGAATGGACCGACGACTATGCGTTCGAGTTCACGCTGACGCCCGTCGGCGACGCGCCGATGCCGACCGATGCCGAGGGCAATGCGGTGGATACCGTTGTCGTGAACGCTCCGACCGAGGATGACGGCAAGACCGCGAAGTTCGACTTCGGCGCGATCGAGTACGCGGCTGCGGGCACCTACGAGTACGAGGTCAACGAGGTTGCGGGCGGCAACGCGGGCATCGCGTACGCCACCAACACCGCCAGGGTGAAGGTTACCGTGACCGACCTCGGCGCCGGCAAGCTGGTTGCCAGCGCGACCGTGGCGGATGGCACCTTCGTCAACACGTACGACACGGGCGAGGTTGACTTCGACACGGTTGCGGGCGGCGGCTTGGAGATCGTGAAGAACCTCACCGGGCATGCCATCAAAGCCGGGCAGTTCGACTTCAAGATGGAAGGCCAGGACCAGGCTTCCATCGACAAGTTGGGCGGGAGCAAGGAGTACACCACCGGCGATGCCGAGCTTGACGGCAACGTTGCCACCGATGTCGTGCCCGTCTTCACCGGTCTGGTGTTCGAGAAGGCCGATGCGGGCAAGACGTACACCTACAAGGTGTCCGAGATCGACGACGGCGCGAAGGGCTACACCTACGATGACACCGTGTACGATTTGAGGTTCGCGGTGTCGGACGGCGGCGACGGCGCGCTAACCGTGGACGTGTACGTGAACGGCGAGCTTGCGGCCACGCATACCGGCGAAGCCGCCTCGCGCGCCGCAAGCGAACCGGTGCAGCTGGCGTTCGACAACGCTTACGAGGCCGATTCCGCAACGGTCGGCGGCGAGGGCGAGGCGCAGATCGTGGCCTCCAAGGAGCTGATCGGACGCCCGATGGCCGATGGCGAGTTCTCGTTCGTGGTGACGGACAAGAACGGTGCGGAGGTTGCGTGCGGCACCAATGCGGCCGATGGAACCGTGGCCTTCGATCCCATCGTCTACACAACGGAGAAGCTGAACTCCGATGCCGCAAGCGGCGCGGCCACGCGCACCGAGGGCGCTGACGGCGTTGCCGTGTACGCCTACCAGTACATCGTCGCCGAGGACGAGGCTTCGCTCGACGGCGGCGTGGCGGCTGTCGAGAAGAGCTTCAGCTTCGCGGTCGAGGTGACCGACGACGGCGAGGGCGCGCTGACCGCCAAGGTGAGCCAGCCCGAAATGGCTTTCGTGAACACCTATGGCGCTTCCGAGTCGGCTGCGATCTCCATCAAGGGAGCAAAGGCGCTGGATGCTGCCGACGGCTTGACCCCGCCGGACATCGCGGGCAAATTCTCCTTCACCATGAAGGGCTCTGGCGGCGCGCCGATGCCCGAGGGATCCAGCGGCGATGCCAAGACCGTGGCAAACGACGCCTTCGGCAACGTGGACTTCGGCGAGATCGTGTACACGATGGAGAACGTCTTCGGCAGCGAGGCCGCGGCGTCCGAGGAGCCGACGGTCGACGAGGCGACCGGCGAGGCTGCCGAGGTCGCCCCGATGGCGGCGCAGCGCACCAAGACCTTCGCCTACGAGATCACCGAGAGCGGCTCGGTAGCGGGCGTGGTCAACGATGCCGAGGTCAAGACCATCGAGGTGACGGTGACCGACAACGGCGACGGCACGCTGGACGTCGCGAAGAGCACGGCTGGCGAGGCGACCGACTTCACCTTCGTGAACACCTACTCGGTGCGGCCCACCGACCCGGTGCCGCCCACCGACCCGAGCGTCGAGGGTGCCGTGAAGGTGACCAAGCAGCTGACCGGCCGCGAGCTGGTCGAGGGCGAGTTCGCCTTCGAGCTGCGCGACGAGCGCGGCACGCTGGTTTCCGAGGGCGTGAGCGACGCCGAGGGCAACGTGTCCCTGGGCGGCATCGCGTTCATGGCGCCGGGTACGTACAAGTTCGAGCTATCCGAGGTGGTTCCCGAGGGCGACCTCGAGGGCGTCACCTACGATGGCACGATCCACCCCCTGACCGCGACCGTCACCGATAACGGCGACGGCACGATGTCCGTGGCGTGGAGCGCCAGCAGCGAGGAGATCGTGTTCCGGAACTCCTACGTCGCCGCTCCCGCTTCGGTGACCTTGGGCGCCGCCAAGGTGCTCGAGGGCGCCGAGCTGGCCGACGGGCAGTTCACGTTCCAGATGCTCGACCGAGACGGCGAGGTGTTCCGCGAGGCGAGGAACGACGAGGGCGGCGCGGTGACGTTCCCGACCGTCGAGTTCACGCAGGCGGGCACCTACACCTACACGATCGTCGAGGTGGACGACGGCCAGGAGGGCGTGGCCTACGACGACGCGAGGCACGAGGTCGTGGTGACGGTGGCCGACGACGGGGAGGGCCATCTGATCGCCTCGGTGGAGGGCGCCGAGGACATGGCGTTCTGCAATGCCTATGCCGCGCCGGTCGGTCCGGGACCGAAGCCCCTGCCGCCGGCAGGCGACGACGGCGGCGCGCTCGTGAGGACCGGCGACGCCGCCCCTGCGGCCGCGATCGCCGGAGCGGC
>OLRX01001953.1_pt1 | contig 14053 bp, 10 predicted proteins | sample 1672991 | NCBI WGS metagenome assembly OLRX01 (sample SAMEA3136744, study PRJEB25190) | human gut metagenome | biome: human gut; feature: human-associated habitat; material: faeces | place: Austria | collected 2013
GACATACATCATCGGCGTAGCGTGGAACAGTCACCGCTCAGGCGTACCGTACGCATGTAGCCGTTTCGACACCCAAATCGCACCCGCACGTTACCGATGACTAGGTTTACTTTATTGATCTGGGCTTATTTGTCCACTGACAAAAATGACGTCAAAGTCAACGATTATGAAATTGCTTCGAATTTCAAAGCTCTGACCAGGGGTTTCTCGGAACTTTCTTACGAAGTGTCCAAAACAAGTTGATAGGCAAATGACAGGGTAAAGAACGACGAAAATGCTTTCTAAACGCTCTAAACCCTATTCGAGCGGTACATTTTCAGGGGTGAGCGGCGAAAGAGAAAAGCCTCACACTACTCCGCTGGAGTTCTCTCTTGTGGGCGCGGATAGGGACGGAGGCGTTATGCTGAACGAGTCCTCCTCATCGGAGCGCTTTCTCAGGCCGAGAGCCTCGGGCAGGCACGCCGTCACGTACCAGGGGAGGTAGACAACACGATCGCGCTGCTCCACATTGAGGCGCGAGAGCACGTAGCCCTTTTCAATCCCGTATTCCGGAGTGGCGAGCAGCTTGTTCAAAGCTTCATGGGCGCGGGGCGTGCGGCCCGACTTGATCTCAAGCGGAACTACGTCTCCCCGGGCATTTTCAACCAGGAAATCAACCTCTCCCCTCTTGCGGTTCATGTAGTAGAACAGATCACACCCGCAAGCAGTAAGCGCCTGGGCGAACACGTTCTCGAACATGAATCCGAGATTGAGCGTGCGATCATCGCTGTACAAACCGCGCGCCACCGAAATGTCGTAGCGACTCGCCAGCATCCCCGTGTCCGACTCATACAGCTTGAAGTTCCCCGCGTCTTCCGTGGCCTTGAGAGGCTTCTTCGGATCGCGTACCACGTTGCATTTCAGGCCGACATGGGCCGAAACTAGCCAGTTGAAATCGAAACTGAACTTGCTGTAGCGCGCATCCCTTCCTAGGGAGTTCAGTTGGAACCGCTGCGAGCGCGCGTCCAGCTGAAGAGGAAGCTGTTCGAAGATCGCCCTCACGGTTGGAGCCGCAGTGCCGGCGTATTTCGTGATGTCGTGAACATACGAAACCACCAGCTCAGCCTGAACCTCTCGCACCGGTCCCATATTGCCGGCGTTGTCGAGAAAGGCTTGCACTGCTGCAGGCATTCCCCCTACTACCATGTAGCTGCGGAAGTAGCCGAGTAGGGCTTCGTGCAGGTAGCCAGGCACCGCCTGAAGGGACGTGCAGCAGTCCCGGACGACGGAAAGAGCCTCGTTCTGGACACCCGTCGCCCAGCAGAACTCTTCGAAGTCCATAGGGAACATGGTGACCTCGGTCACAAAGCCCACAGGATAGGAGCGCACGTGCTTCAGCTCGGTTCCCAGCATCGAACCCGAGAACGCATAAGAGAATCGGCCGTCCTGAACAAGACCCTTCACCATGGTCATGAGGTCGGGAAGCTCCTGGATCTCGTCGATGAAGATCAGCGTCTCGCCAGGAACGAGGGGCTGGTCAGCCATGAGAGAGAGGCGTGTTATGAGATCCGCTACATTGGAGGCCTCAGCCAGCGAGCGCTTCGCCGCCTTATCGAGGTAGAGATTGACTGTCAGAAGGCGCTGATACTTCTCGCGACCCAAGCGCTCTACCAGATAGCTTTTACCGATCTGGCGCGCACCTGTCACGAGAAGTGCTGTCTGACCACGTCGGGTCGCCCAACGCTGTAGAGAATCGTAGACCTTCCTGCGAAACAAGGAGGACTCCTTTCGCTGCTATCATTTTGTCTATTCTAGCTGGGCTTTTTCAATAATGCAATTCTTTATTTGGTCGATTTCTACGATAATGTAACTCTTCATTTTGCAGAAATTGACGATTTTGCCGCTTTTCATGGCTTCGGGCTTACCAGTTCTTGGCAGGCGGATGTCAAACCCCCCAATCTTGGCGTGGCGGGCACCAGATCCCGGCTCCTGAAGAGGGACGATTGATTGCCATATTCAAAATAACGAGATTTTACAAGAAAAAACGAGACTTTCAGGTACAAAATAACGAAGATTGGAAGGGGCGAGCTGTAGCGCTGTTAGATTTTCGGCAGCGAGATCTTCGGCAATCCTGCTTCGGGAAGGAGAACCTCACCGCACTTGCGGCTCGTGCCGAAATCCAGTGTCACTCGCTATGAAATCAGCGCAGCTGGAAACGGGAATAATCAGTAGGGCGTTTTGCGCTATAGGGAGTACTCTTTCAGGAGGCGCTCTAGGGCTTCCTGATCACCAAGAAGCAAAATGTCTTGCTCTCTCCCGTCTGCGAGAAGGCGGTTGATTAACGCTGAGATGCGAGCGGCCTCTTCCCTCTTTCCTCGCTCGAGGCCTTGCTCGAGGCCCTGCTCGATGCCTTGCTCGAGGCCATGCTCGAGGCCTTGCTCTTCTCCGGCCTCATAGCCCTGCTTGAACCCCACTTCGCTATAGAACTTCTTAGCTTGGCGAACACGACGCTCGGCGTTGGCCTCCACAGTACTGACGGATATCATCTCGCTCATCACCTTATCATCGTCGTTGGCCGCTACAACCAGACGGTCAATTTGGGCCACAAGATCATCGCCCTCCGTAACGGTACCGTCCTCGATGTATTGTAGCAAGGATCGCAGCTTCTCGTCGTCCTCTTTTACCCACGCGCTTCCGTTAAGGACGATCCACGTGCAGCGCGTATCCAGCTGACAGTCATTATTCTCCAAGCACCTCGGTTCAATGGTATACACGGGGAGACCGCAGCCGAACGAATCGTGAACGCAGAGAAAGATAATATAGCTGCGAGGTAAGTCCTCGTAGCCATCTCCTTTGTGGAGCAGATCGCTATCGATCACCGATTGGTAATAGCGGAGTCTGCATCCAAGGTAGTATTCAGTCTGCGCTTGCATTTCGATGTTGAAGGCTTTTCCCTCCCCTTTTACATAAGCGTCGAGCCTCACGCCGCGACCCTCAATGCTGGGATCAATTACATGTTCGACGTTCTCAAACTCGAGTCTTTCTATTTGAATACCGAGGATCCTTTCAAGCAAGCGTTGGCATACATCTTCCTGCATGATCACCAAATTGAACATCTGCGAATGATCGAACCCAACCCATCCCGGCGCTTTAGATCGCTTTTTCATAACTGATCCCTTCTCTTTAACAGCAGAGGGAACAGTATGCTTAAGCACGACCGTAAAAACGACGCAAGAACTTCCCACTTCGCTCCCCGCGCCAGCCTACATGGCGTCGCAAGACAAAGGCCTCAGCCAACTTGGGAGATGGGAACCAAACCGCTAATCTTGGCATGGCGGGCACCAGGTCCCGGATCCTGAGGAGGGACGGTTGATTGTCATATTCAAAATAACGAGGTTTTACAAGCAAAAAAACGAGAGCTTCAGGTACAAAATAACGAAGAGTGAGTGGGCTGGGTTGATTGTCGAACCGCTGTGTTACTGCCGCGCGAGGGAGGCTATGGCGGTACCGATTATGGAGAAGGCGGCGCCCATGAGAACGACCCAGCCCAAGACGAGCTTTCCCGGCAGCGACGCCAGCGCCATGACGAAATAGCCGATACCCGGTATCTGGTTCACAGCGCGACCGACCACGTTGTCGTACAGCGCGGGATGAGCGTCGATGCCTTCGTTGGCGTCGCCGCGGGTGATCAGTTCGCGGTCTTCGTAAAGGTTTTCCTCCACGCGGTGAATGACGACTTCGTCATTGCGCCAAAAGACCGCCACGTCACCCACGGCTAACGCCTCGGGCTCGATGGGTTCGGCGTACACGAGGCTGCCCACGGGAAACGACGGCTCCATAGACCCCGACACGATGGCATAGGATTGCAGCCCCATGAAGCGCGGCGCCACCGTTGCGCTGATAGCCAACAGGGCAACCGCCGCCAGGAGTACGGCACCTATGACCGAACAGAGGCGCGATACAATGCGCAATCGCGCGAGGCGCTTCTTAACGTCGTACGCGAATGCATCCGATGCTTCTGCCGGAGCCGAAGCGCCAAACGAGCCTGCCGATATGTTAGCTGCTGCATCAGTCATGACAATCACGAGGTCAATAGATCGTTCTGTTCGTCTTTTCCTTAGTTAATGGCTCATCTTTTGTTATCTAACACAGATACGCGCGAAGCTCCGAAGAGCCTCGCGCGTATCCCTCATGAAATCTCAATCAGACGACTGCCTGCGATCCCCGATACATCTTAGTTTTTGTCATCCTTTCCCTCACGGCGCCGACGGCCGGCCACGATAAGGGCGATGAGGCTCGCCAGGACAATGACGCCGATGCCCAGGATCGGCAGCATATCGCCGGTCTGGGCCAGAATCGTGCCCAGCGGCACCTCGCGGGTGGTTTCACGCTCGCGCTGCTCGACCTCTTCGGCGTCCATCATGGTGTCGTACAGAGTGATGGTGTTGTCGGACAGCTCGGCGTTGCCGTTTTCCGTGCCCTTGGTGATGGTCACGTTGCCGTAGTTGTCGATGACGAACTCGACGTCGTTGGCCAGGCGGTACTCGCCGGGGGCTTCCACCTCGCGCAGGAGGTAGGTGATGCCGACGTTCAGCGTCTTCGCCAGCTTCTGGGGGGCCTTGCCCGAAGTCCAGGAGGCCACTTCCTTGCCCGACTCCTTCTCGAGGATGACGAGCTTGGCGCCTTCCACCCATTCGTGAGTACGCGTATCCAGCTTGTTCACCTCGACCTGAGTGGTTTCGTCGTAGACGCCGCCGTCCTTGTCGTAGGTCAGCAGGATGTTGCCGTCGGCGCTATGGCCGGGCTGAGTTTGGTCGTCGGTCGCGGCCGCCTCGGCTTGGGCGGCGATGTCGGCCTGCATGGCCTGAGCCTCGGCAGCAGCCATCGGGATGGCGGCGGCTTCCACTTCCGCAGCGTCGAAGTACTTGATGTCGGTGTACTTCAGGGAGTAGCCGTTGGCAGAGGTCGCATCCTCTACGAGGTAGAAGTAGGGGCTGCGGAACTCGCTCACGGTGTGGCCCGCGGGCGCGACCGTTTCCTTGAAGTAGTACAGATTGTTGGTGGCAAGGCTCACGTTCTTGTAGGTGATCCAGCCGCCTTCCTCGGAGGTCGCCTCGGCGAGCCAAATATCGCCCTGCGGGTTCTCGTTCACCATGTACAGCGCGTAAGTGGCGCCCACCAGGCCCTCGTCGCGATCGGACACGCTGGTCTTACGCACCTGCAGATCCATCGGACGCGCCTTGTTGTTGATGGTCGGGTGCCAATCGGGGTTCAGCTTCGACATATCGCCGATGTTGCCCGGCTGGGTCTCGTAGTCGGCGTACTGCTCGTCGAAGCGGACGTTTTGGTTGGCCGCAGCATCCCACCAGCCGTAGTACATATCGGTGCACACCAGCTGGCCGGTCGCCTCGTCCTGTTCGATGACCGTGGTGAAGGTGATCACCTGGTCGCTGTACAGCACGGACTGATCGTTCATGCCGCCCTTGCTGGTGTCCTCGATGACGCGGTAGTAGTAGGTGCCGGGCTTGGTGTAGGCTAGGCAGCTGGGGTTCTCAAGGTCGCCGGAGACGTTGTTCGCCTTGTCGAAGTCGACCATGCCGAACTCGTCGTTGGTAGTGGCGGAGATGAGCTCGCCCTCGGTGTCGTTGTAGCTCGCCACCTGGATGAGCTTGAACGCGAACTCGCCAGATTTGATGGCGCGACCCTCGAGGTTCTTGACGATCTTCGGGTCGACGTAGCACACCTGGTCGACCGGCTCGCCACTGGCCGCATACACGCTGTAGCTGGCAGCGCTGATCAGATCGTAGGTGTCGGTGTTGTAGAACGTCGGACGCTCGCCTTCCGGCAGAACCAGCGGATTCAGCGCGGAATCGAGGTCGTCAGCGTAGTAGAGCTCCGTTTCTGTGGCAGCGAGCTTTGCGGGGTCGTTCTCGTCAACAGCCACAGTCACCTTAACGACATAGGCCGTCGTGTCCTTGGCGGCATCGTCGCCGTTTTCGGTCACCAGATAGTAGTGGTCGCCGATGTCGTTGCGCTGGTTCTTGCCCTTGCCTTCAGCGACATAGGTGATGTCGGGGAACTCAATGACTGCATTGCCGGCGGCGAGCTGATCCTTAGTGACGCTAGCAACTAGAGGGGTAAACTCATTGTTCTCAAGGTCTTTCTTAACGGCTATGGACGAAACCGCCTCGCCCTCGCCAGGCGCCCGCTCAATCTCGACCAGCGAGAAGCTGCAGTCACTCGGTTCGCCCAACCCATAGAAGAACTTCTCGGCCCGGAACCGCCAAGTTCCGTTGGGCGCATAACGGTTGGTGACCGTGATGTCGTTGTTCGCGACTTCGACATCGACGCCATCAACGGTCACTGTTTTTCACCGTGGGGGTCACGAGGTAGATGCCTCGACCATTCTCGTCAGAGGTACGCTCACCAGCGGCAGCCAGAGTCACCTTCACCGTCGCAGGCTCAATGGTCGTCGTGAAGCTTGCATCATCGCCTTCAAGTGGCGTCTCCTTCAATGTAAAGGTAAACGTCTTCTCGGCAGCATTCTGCTCAAAGGCTTCCTTGGCATACTTGCCATCGGCGATCCGAAGATCAAGCTTGCCGGTGGCGTCGGTAGCTCCCTGAGCAACTGGAGTCGCCTCTTCGCTCGGATTTTCGCCTTCGTAGAGGGCAAAGCTGAAGGTTCTGTTGTTGAGGGGCACGTTTTTCCCAAGGGTAGTGAGAATCTGCTTCGTCAGTCCCAGATTGAAGCCGGCATACTTCATGGCAACATTTTCGAACTTGACACCAACTGTCGTCGCATCTTCGAGTGCGGTTGCGCCGGTGGCCGCCTTGTAGATAGTCGGGCGCGCTTTTAGGCTACGCTTATCCGTGGACAGCGTTACATCAACCTTCACAAGATAAGCGGTACCATCGTAATCCACGCCGCTAGCAACATTTTGGGTACCTCCGCTTTGCTCAGCAATGGCGTACCAGTACGTTCCCGGAGCAGTGTATTCTTCGGTATCGAAAGAAACTGTATTATCTTCAACCACCTGCTTTGTTGAATCTGCAAGCTGTTTGGTCTCTTTAACGGTCGCATCACCCGATGTAGCTATACCAATAAGACTGTTAGCCTGCTTCAACGCCGTAGGATTGCTCAGATCGTTTACAACCTCACCAATGTTGTCAATCTTCTTGAATCCGAACTTGAAACTCCCGGCCGCGATGCCATCAGCGATCTTCGTCACCGGAATGTTCACAGACGTCTTCAAATTCAGCGTGTTCGTCACTGTTGCAGCATCGTCACCCGATTGATTGCCAATCTGCACTGAGCTGACCTCTGTGGTATAGGTAGTGGAAGTCAGGAGAACGTTGTTGTCCTTTTCTTTATATCTAGCCACCTCTTTTTTGACGCTAAGATTGACAAGAACATCAATGCCGTCGGGGATAGAGGACACAAACCCCGCTTCTTTCTGTTTGTCGGTTAAGCACTCTTTCAGAGAGAAGGTCTTCTCTTTCACTCCTTCGGCATCGAAACCAGGTAATGTAAATTGCAGATTACCGTTCTCGGTGTATCCCTCATACGTCTCATTAGTTTCTTTGTCAGTTAGTTCAAAACGGAAAACGTCATCGGGACCAATGTGTAGAGGATCACCCAGACTGTTAACGATCTTCTTCGTCAGAGAGATCGTGTAAGGGTTCACGGTGGTTTTGTCTTCTTTGTCGAACTTTCCGAACTTGATCGCGCCATTGCAGGCAATACCGCCGCCGTGAGTTCCGCTCTTGTTTCCCGTTATAATGACGCTTCGAGCTATGTTCGAACCGTCGGCAGTGGCGGTGTTAGTTAGGCAAAGGGTAGCATCATGGGATTCATAGCTCTGGCCCACAGGGATACCAATTTCCCTTGACCATAATCCAGTATCACTCACCGCAGTATCGTTTACAGGTGGCAAGCCAACCTCGAACCCGCGCCAAGCAAGAGTTTCTCCGTCGCCGCGCACGAGAGTATTGTCCGCAGAGATATAGCTCGCAAGGGTGCAGTAATAATCTTGCGCAAGATCAACCTCAAAGGACTTGCTCGCGTAATCCTTGTTTTCAAGGGTATATTTTGTGCTCCATCCGTAGGTAAGCTTACCATTGACTACATTGCCAGGATTCTCTCCGTTTAGCAATTTGGCGATTTCGCCTTCTCCCATACCAGTAAGGAAGAAGTCACCTGAGGGAACATTCTTGCCTGAAGAGACGACGGATGCAGGAACATTGAAACGCAACACCGTATTCAAAGGATAGCTTGTTCCAGAAGCAGTGTTCTTGAACACGGCAGCACTGCTTTCCAACTGGCCAGTGCCGGTTGTCTCCTTTTCTCCAATAATAATCTTTGCATGAGGGCAGCCAGCAACGCCTCCACCGAGACCAGCGGCGCTGTTATTCGTAATGAGAGCAGAGGGGATCATCAAGGTGCCATTGTTGTTGATATAAATGCCACCGCCGCCCCAGTCGGTAATCGTCTCTGTCTCATTGTTAATGATAGAGCCACCAGTTATCTTGGTATCTTTCGCGTCGGTAAAAATTCCGCCACCTTCATGGGCACGCAAAGGACCATTTTCACCGTCGGGGTCTTTCGCTTTGTTACTAGAGATCTCGCCACCCGTCATCTCGAAATGACAACCATTCCACACGAACACACCACCACCAGCACCCGCTTCATTCTTGGTGATAGCGCCGCTGTGCATGATGAAGCTAGCTCCGTTGTCAACGAAAACACCGCCGCCCACGGTGCCAGTGCCGTTGTTAAAATTATTAGGACCTTCCGATCCTTTACCTCCTGTAATGGTTGGCCCCACATCGTTTTCTGCACCGAGGGTGACCTTGCTATTAGAGCCAGATACAACTATGACAGAACTGTTGCCCAACCCCTGAATTGTACCCGCCCCCACAATAGTCAGCTTGGCGCCATCGGTCACCTTGATGTCGCTGCGAAGCGTGCCGTTGACGGTGAGAGTGTAGTTTCCATCCCCGCTGAAAGTCAGAGGGCTGGAGGTATTGGTCACGTCTCCATCGATGGGCTGCGACGCGTTGCCGGCCAACTCCTTGGAAGTCGTCTCCACAGGAGTTTCGGCAACTGTCTCGGGATTCTCCTCGGGGAGCGCCGTCGCCATGATTCCAGCTTCTTCGCCTGTGGGCGGCTCTTCCTCACCGAGAATCTCACCGTCTAAGGCGTTTTCGTCTGAGAGGCCACCCTCCTCTTCACCCTCAGCATCTTCAGTACCTTCAGTGCCTTCCGAATCGCTCGTACCTTCGGCAGATTCTTCAGTACCCGTGTCGACTAAGACGTCGTCCTTGGAGCCATAGGCGATGTTGATTTGGGGGACAAGGGCGACGATCAGCAGGATCGACAGGGCAATTCCCAAGAATTTGATGATCGGCTTGTTCTGTAGCAGCTTGGTCATGTCGTCCTCCTCCCTTTAGGCGTTCATCGAATCGGTTGCGGTCTGCTCATTCTTTTTGCGGCGGCGCATCCACCAGTAAAGGCCAAGGCCGGCGGCTACGAGAACGACGGCGCCCGCTGCCGCAACCAGCGCCATACCCGAGCCGGAAGTCGCCACGTCTTGGGCGAAACCGGAATACAACGGGTTCTCGTCATCGACGATAGCTCGCTCCGTACCGGTATCCTGACCGCCGAGCGTCGCCAACGGGTTGTCGTCATCGTTGATGACCGCGGCGGCGTCGCCCGTACCCACGCCGGCATCAACTGTTGCCGGCGCCTCAGCATCGGCAGCAGCTCCTTCCGCAGCGGGGGCTGCGGCAACCGGAGCGGCAGTCATCACCGTGGTGCCCGGAACCATCACCACACGCTCGGTATCGATGATCTGCGTGCGGCGGATGGTGATCTGCGAGCTAAGCTCGTCGTTCACATCGCGGTAGTAAATGGTGTAGGTACGCGCCGGCGAGAAGTAGGCGTGGCGGATGGCCGTTTCCTGACCCGCCAAGCGCACGTAGGTGTCGTCGCCCAGCGAGAAGCGCTCCTCGCCGAGGATGTTCACGAAGTCGTTCGTTTCAGGATCTATCGTGATGGTCTCGCTGCGGAGAATCTGGCTGTTGGCGATGTTCATGTACTGCACGGTGATGTCGTAGGTATCGCCCGGCGTGTAGTCCTCCGGCACGTAGTAGACGTACTGGAGCACGTCGGTGCCCTTTTCCAGATCTTCCCACGCGTAGGTGATGGGCTCCATATTGCCAGACCACGGCACCAGACCGTTCTTCGGGGCCGGGGTGTAGGTGGCCGTCTGCTCCGGGGTGACTTCGTAGTGGATCTTATCGATAAGAGCACCCGTCTCACCGTTGATTTCCATCACGGTGAGGTTGACCTTCTTCGTAGTGGCCTGCGAGACGTACTTCGCCGTTACCGTGCGGCCGGCCGGATACTCGCCCGCTTCGAAGGCGACGACGGGATTGCCCTGCTGGGTCTCCGCCGAGCGGGCCCCAATGGCCACATTGTCGTCCGTCGCATTGGTCTCGATGGTCCAAGAATCCAGCGTGTAGTAGTTGACGCCCCACTGTCCCTTGTCGCGGTCGGTGGTAGGCGCATCCGCTGCATTCGTGACAGCGCTCATCGAAAAGGAGTTCGGCAGGGTGTATTGGTAGCCCTTGCCCTTCACATCTACGCTGTCGGTCCACAACGTATTGCCGTTATCGTCCACATAGTTAATGGTGACCTGATAGGCGCCGGCTTCGGTGTTCTTCACTTCCATAACGCGAATCTGCTTCGTGGCCTGCTCGGGCGTCAGCATGATGGTGGAGCCGGTGAGACGCTGGATGACGCGATAATAATGCGTGGTCTCCTGGCCGGCCTCATCGGTAGTCGTCTTGAAGAAAGACTTCTTGATAGCAACCTCTTTGCCTTCGCCGAGGTTTTCCACGATTTCCGTTTCGATGATGTTGCCATCGACATCGACGTACTTGACAGCGCCGGAAATAGCGTCGGCTTCAACTTGGTTATAGGTGACGACGAGGCGCTTGCCGGAGGCGACATCTTGCACCTCGGCTTTGGGCTCACCGGCTTCGGTCGTCGCCATGCTTTGGAATACGATGGGGGTGTCGCCCGTGAGGTTCTTGTAGTAGCTGGCACCAGCGCCGACCGTTTCCGCGAACTTGTCAATGTCGGGATCGATCGTACGGATGCCGAGCACCTTCCACTCATCCTCGCTCGGCACGGCGGGGGTCGTTGACAAGCTTCGCGTAGATGGGGCAAATAGTGCCCGCGTACAGCGGATCACCGCCGCGCTTCGCGTCGAACACTTTCACGGTATAGGTAGGGAAATTGTTCGGGTCGCCAAACACGTCCTGCAGCGATTGCGGGGCCGGGGCTGGGGCCTCGGCATCCTGAGCCGCCGGAACCGGCTGGGCGATCTTCAGCGCGACAATTTGGGCGATGCGAGAGGAGGTGGCATCGCCGGCGTAGTCGGGTGCGGAAGTGTAGGCATCCTTTGCCTCGGGATCGGTATCCTGCGTCTCGGGAATAGCGTAGGCGAAACGCGGCGCGATGATTGTGCCATCTTTCTCAACCTCTATATAGATGGTCTTCCCTGCGCCGTTTTCCACGCGAAAGAGATCCCACAGGCCATCTTCAGCCGTGGGGGTCATGAAATCGATGCCGTGAACGTCGCCGTGTTTGATCGGGTCGACTACAGGAGCGGCAGGTGCTTCTGCCGCATCACCATTCGAAGGGTCGTCGGCAAAGGCCTGGGCAACGAAAGAAAGACTCGCCGCCGGAAAAGCCAACGTGGCTGCAAGAGTAAAGGCTAGAAGGCTTCGGCCGAAAATTCTCTTTTCAGCGAGACCCCCCATGACCGATTTCCTCATTTGTGTCTCCTCTGCTGCTCGCGATCGCCTCTGGTGCTATATGCACCTATACGCGCGCGAGGCGGGGGCCTCGGGCGCGTCGGCGATCCTCTTCTCCTCGTTGATTGCGAAGCGCCGCCTCTCTTTGTCAGCTGATTCGCAATCCTGCTCTCTCGCTTGCTATTTTAGATGGCTCATCAGGCTATTGTCTACCCGTCAAATCATCTTTTAGCAAGCTAACTCTCTGTCAGTGCTAAGGATCACTTTATTGATCTGAGGCTATTTGTCTACTGCCAAAAATGACAACAAATGAGACAATTATGGCTGCTACTCAAAATACAAGGCTTTGACCTGGGGTTTCGTTCGCCACTTCCCATAAGCCCAAAAGAAGATGACTAGGTAAATGACAGGGTAATGACTATATTAAAAACGCCTTGTAGGGGGTTAACCCGTGGAAAACGATAACTGCTTTTCAACGAACGGCGCTTAGCGAAACTAGTGACAATGCGTTAGGGATGACTCATATCCCCTTTCTTGCTTCTACTTCTCTTAGCAGACAGCTATACAAAAAAGACGAACACCCGAAGGTGTTCGTCCGATTCATCTATGGTGGAGCGTAGGGGGATCGAACCCCTGACCTCAGGCTTGCAAAGCCCGCGCTCTCCCAGCTGAGCTAACGCCCCATGGCATGCACTAGCAGCCATCACTTTGCTCGTTCGGGATTTCGTCAGTTTAAAGAAAATCGGCCGATTCTGGCCCGAAATATAATAAGCGCTCCACCGGCTAACTCGGCTCACGGTGGAGCGTTTATCGCAAAGTAATGGTGGGCCCGAATGGATTTGAACCAGCGACCTCACGCTTATCAGGCGTGCGCTCTAACCAACTGAGCTACGGGCCCTTGAAAAAGTGCTTGACTATCTTAAGCCTGTTTCATAGGTGAGGTCAAGAAAAATTTTCCCGATTTCAAAAATGTACACGACACGCCGCGAACGGCACGAGTAGTATCCTCTTAATCAGAATATGAATTATTTCACCTTCCGTGACAGCATCCTCCCTTTCGATGCGCGAAAAGCGACTTATACAGACATTCGAAACTCCAGGATGCAAGAATTTTGACTTATACAGGCAAACCTGCTCCTATTTTATTTCGGAAATGCCTGTATAAGTCGCTTTTCGCGTCCTGGACTCAATGTTTTTGTCACCGGAAGATGGACTTAAGCGGTTAAACATTCCAAAAGTTTAAATAAGCTTGGTTCAATAATGAGACAATAGACATCAAACATAGAAAGCTCAATCTGTAATCATGTTCTCATCGAACTAGAGTAAAGGACAAAGCATGGTTCCGTTGAAAGTGTTGACATTGGTGGTGGCGGGGCAGAACCAGCCGTCCGTGCTGGTTCTGCAACCCGTAGAGGAGACACCAGCGAGGAAGGCGCGCGTTGTGCCCATTTGGATTGGCCCCACCGAGGCGGCACAAATCGGGATGGCACTGGAGCATGTGAAGTTCGCGCGGCCCATGACCCATGACCTCATGCTAGATGCGCTCACCAATTTGGATGCGCGCGTCGATTCCATGGTGATTTACGGATCGAAGGGGCAGATGTTCTTCGCGCACCTGGTTCTTTCCCAGGGAGGACGACTCATCACCTTAGACGCCCGGCCGAGCGACGCCATTGCCCTGGCGCTTCGGCAAGATGCGCCGCTCTATATTGAAGAGACGGTACTTGACGCTTCTTCGTTCCCGTTTCTCTTCAAGGGTGAGAAGCAGACGGAAGAGGAACTGGCGGCGTTCAAGACATTCCTCGACCATATATCCCCCGAGGATTTCGGAGATATCGAACAGCTTTAGTTTTCTTTCATCTGTGATAATATAACTGAACCAGCAAAGTCCGTGTGCGGGCGGGACCTACTACAAAGGAGGTTTCGCCTATGAATGAATTCCTGATTGCTTTGGCCGCCATGGCCAACGTGGTGACAGCTTTGCTATCACTGTGGCGGGAGTATAAGCACCAACGGATGGAGAGGATAGACAAGAGGGACTAGCAGCAACTAGTCCCTCAAGTTGTTAACCCGCTCCGCCCGCTCAACCGTTAACCAAACGACGGGCTTTGCTGGTGTTTCTACTATAGCACGTTTTCTAACGTTTTGCTACTCTTCCGTCGCTTCTCCCTCGTCGCCCAGATCGTCGTCGAGGTCAGTTGATTCGCGAGCTGATCCGTACACCCTCTTGTTTTCTCAAAACTCAGCTGGA
>OLRX01001957.1_pt1 | contig 14045 bp, 7 predicted proteins | sample 1672991 | NCBI WGS metagenome assembly OLRX01 (sample SAMEA3136744, study PRJEB25190) | human gut metagenome | biome: human gut; feature: human-associated habitat; material: faeces | place: Austria | collected 2013
TCTCCACTCTGCGGAACCGCAAACAGCAGTTACAAAAAAATGGTAGCTTGAATCATTTTTTTGACGCACCCTCTTGCTGATTAAAAGAATAAATATGATTTCAGTAGATGGATTGACCGTTGAGTTTGGCGGTACCACCTTGTTTAGTGACATATCTTTTCAGATAAATGAGAAAGACCGTATTGCCTTGATGGGGAAAAATGGTGCGGGCAAGTCTACCTTATTAAAGATCTTGGCTGGTGTGCGGCAACCTAGTCGTGGAAAGGTGTCGGCTCCTAAGGATTGTGTGATAGCTTATCTTCCCCAGCATCTGATGACAGAGGATGGGCGTACTGTATTCGAGGAAGCTTCTCAGGCATTCTCGCATCTTCATGTTATGGAGGCAGAAATAGAAGCCATAAATAAGGAACTTGAAACACGTACCGATTATGAAAGTGATTCATATATGGAGTTAATCGAGAAGGTTTCTACCATGAGTGAGAAGTTTTATTCCATTGATCTTACTCATTTTGAAGAAGATGTGGAAAAGGCTTTGCTGGGACTTGGTTTTATGCGTGAGGACTTCAATCGCCCTACCAGTGATTTCAGCGGTGGCTGGCGTATGCGTATTGAGTTAGCTAAATTATTGCTCCAGAATCCGGATGTATTATTGTTGGATGAGCCCACCAACCATCTTGATATTGAATCCATCCAGTGGTTGGAGGATTTCTTGGTCAATAGTGCCAAAGCGGTAATTGTCATCAGCCACGACCGTAAATTTGTAGATAATATAACGACCCGTACCATTGAAGTAACGATGGGACGTATCTATGATTATAAAGTGAATTATTCCCAATATCTGATATTGCGTAAAGAACGTCGCGAGCAACAGATGAAGCAATATGAGGAGCAGCAGAAGATGATACAGGAAACCAAGGATTTCATAGAACGGTTCAAAGGAACTTATAGCAAAACTTTGCAAGTGCAGAGCCGTGTGAAGATGCTTGAGAAATTAGAATTGGTTGAAGTGGACGAAGAAGATACCTCAGCATTGCGGTTGAAATTCCCGCCTTCTCCGCGAAGTGGAAATTACCCGGTCATTATGGACGGGGTAGGAAAGACCTATGGTGATCATGTGGTTTTCAAGAATGCCTCATTGACCATCGAGAGAGGGGATAAAGTGGCTTTTGTGGGCAAGAACGGTGAAGGTAAGTCTACTTTGGTAAAATGTATCATGCGTGAGATAGAGCATGAAGGGACTTTAACGCTGGGACACAATGTGCAGATTGGTTATTTTGCTCAGAATCAAGCCTCTTTATTGGACGAGAACCTCACGGTTTTTCAAACGATAGATGATGTGGCGAAAGGGGAGATCCGTAATAAAATACGAGACTTGTTGGGTGCATTTATGTTTGGCGGCCCCGAAGCTTCCATGAAGAAGGTGAAAGTGCTCAGTGGTGGAGAACGTACTCGTCTTGCCATGATCAAACTATTGTTAGAACCGGTGAATCTGTTGATTTTAGATGAGCCTACCAATCACTTGGATATGAAAACCAAAGATATCCTGAAACAAGCTTTGATGGATTTTGACGGTACATTGATTGTTGTATCTCATGATCGTGACTTTTTGGACGGATTAGTGACGAAAGTGTATGAATTTGGGAATAAAAAGGTAAAAGAACATCTTTGTGGTATCTATGAGTTCCTGGAAACAAAGAAAATGGAAAGTTTGCAGGAGTTGGAAAAATAAATTAGCTTTGTATCTGTTAACTTTGGATTGGATGTGGAGATGCAAACAATTTCTATAGATATAAATAAAGTACAAAAAGGAGACGAGACGGAGTTTCGTCTTCTTTTTAATCTTTTCTATCCTCGTCTGATGTCTGTAGCTTGCCGTTTTGTGCCTGAACATATTGCTGAAGATATTGTACAAAGTGTTTTTGTCATGTATTGGGAGCAGAAGTCCGCTTTGATACCCAATGCCATTCATTCTTTCCTTTATAAATGCACACAGAATAATTGCCTGAATTATCTGAAGCACCAAGCTGTTGTGCTGGGGCATGAGGAGGAGGTGCGTTTGGCGGAAGAACGCATGGCCTTTCAGCTGGCAGGATCGGATGCCAATGAATTGTGGAATGAGGTGGTTGAGCGTGATATCCGGAAATTGTTGAAAGCTTCCATCTCTAAATTACCTCCTAAATGTCGTCAGGCTTTCGAATTGTCTTACTTTAAAGAGATGACTTATAAAGAGATAGCGGAGGCTATGCATATTTCATCCCGTACGGTGGAAGAACATGTACAGAAAGCCACAAAATTCTTGAGAGAGGATTTGAAGGAGGTATTGTTCTGTCTGTTGTTTTTGCTTCGTTAATACCTTCATGCAGGCTTTTTCTGGAGTCTGTAAAAAATAAAATGCAAAAAAAGCATTTTTTTTTCTTTTTAACCCCGTAGTTCCTTCTAGGTTAATTGTCTTAATAATGAAAGACAATAAAGAAAGTAAATGAAGGACGAAATTTTAATTCGATATATCAATAAGCATTGTACTGCAACCGAAGAAAAAGAGATTTTAGAGTGGTTGAAAGAGAAAGATAACCGTCAGCGTTTATTTGAGCTGGAGCAAATCTGGGGACTGAAAGCTGAAATGCGTTTTTCGGATAAAGGACGTATGGATGAAGCTTATCGGCAACTGAGCAGACAACTTGGCTTGAGTGGACAGATAGAGAAAAGAGAGAAACCGATACAGAGATTTACCGTCAGGGAATGGTGGAAGTATGCGGCTGTGTTGGTTGCTGTTTGTCTTTTTGCGACAAACTTGTTCTATATCACGAAAGAGGAACCGGAAGCATACAATACGGTAGTGGTTCCGAAAGGCCAACGGGTTTCTTTATTGCTGAGTGACGGAACAACAGTCTGGCTGAACGCTGAGAGCCGTTTTTCTTATCCGGCTAAGTTCTCGGAAAAATATAGAACGGTCACATTGGAAGGAGAGGGCTATTTTGAGGTGGCACATAATCCCAAATGTCCGTTTACGGTGAAATTGCCGATGTTGAATATCAGGGTGTTGGGTACAAAATTTAATGCAAAAGCCTATTTGGATGAACCGAGTTGGATTACTTTGAAAGAAGGTTCGGTAGAAGTATCAACCTTAGATGACAGAAGTAAGGAAAGAATGTCGCCCAATGACCAGGTATATTACACCGTTAGTGATGGCTTGGTGTTAATAAGGAATTCGGCGCAGGCAAATGTGGATAGTTGGACTACTGGTGACCTGAGATTCGACAATAAGACTTTGAAAGAAATGGCAAAGGTTATAGAACGTCGGTATGATGTGAAAATCAGGATTATGGATAGTTCGCTGGTTGAAGAATATTTCACTTGCCATTTTAGGAAAGACTTGACCATAGCCCAGGCGATGGAATTGCTGAAAGAAACCAGACGGGTGGATTATAGAATTGAAAAGAAAACGGTATACCTATATAAAAAATAACAGTATGTGAAACTTTGAAAAACAACGGATGCCTATGAAGTAAAACCTTTGCAAAAAATGAAGGGTCGAAGACGCACCACCATCTTTCGACCCGGATTAATGAGTAACCTTATAATTTATTACAAACTAATCAATTACAAATGTATGGATAATATTATGAAATGCACGCCATTGGGTGAGCAAAAATCACTATGGCTACGAAAAACATTGTTAATTATGAAATTCTTTGTTCTTTTTCTATTATTGGGAACTGTCCCGTGTTGGGCAGGCATCGCTTATTCACAGAATGTGAAGATGTCTTTGGACATGGAAAATACTACGGTGCATGACGTGATTAATGCTATTGAGAAAAAAGGAAATTTCTATTTTACCTATAATCTGAATCAAATCAATGTCAATAGAAAAGTATCCATTAAAGTAGAAAATAAAACGATTAACCAGATTTTAGATCGGTTATTTTCAAAATCAGGTATCGATTATAAAATAGAAAATCGTCATATTGTATTATATAAGCAGGCGGCTTCCGAAGTAGAAGCTGTGAAACAACAGAAATCTATAAACGGTATTGTAGCCGATGAGCAGGGTGAACCTATCATTGGTGCCAGTGTATTGGAAAAAGGTACTACAAACGGTACGATTACTGATTTGGATGGTCGTTTTACTTTATCTATCGGTAAGGGAACTGAATTGATTGTTTCTTATGTAGGTTATACCACAAAGACCGTGAAAATAGGTAATCAGTCTACTATAAAAATTGTATTAATAGAAGATACCAAGACATTGGATGAGGTGGTTGTAATTGGTTATGGTACACAGAAAAAGTCTGATGTTTCAGGTTCGGTAACATCAGTATCGGGTGATAAATTGTCTAAGATTCCTACTGCAAATGCAGAGATGGCATTGCAAGGTATGGCTCCAGGTTTGTCGGTAAACTTTGGCAGCGGTGCTGCTGGTTCTTCTGCCACTTTGCAGGTACGCGGTGTGACTTCTTGGAAAGATGATGATGGCGAGAACAGTGAAAGTAACGGTCCACTAGTGATTATCGATGGTGTTCCGGGTAATATGTCTTATCTTAATCCTGAAGATATTAAATCGATTTCCGTATTGAAAGATGCTGCTACTGCCGCTATCTATGGTTCACGTTCGGCAGCTGGTGTTATTTTGATTGAAACACATCGTGGTACGATGAATTCAGCTCCGAAGATTACTTTTTCCGGTTATTGGGGGTTGAGTGCCATGCCGAAGCGTCTGGAAGTTTGTAATTCAGCTGAGTTTATTAAAGTACGTAAGATGGCATTAATAAATGCAGGTACGGACGAGAGCCGCTGGCCTAAATATATCAGCGAGTACGAGAGAGACCCGAGTCAGTTTGCTGATACTGATTGGCAGAAAGAGTATTATCAACGTGGTTTTACACAAAAATATAACATTGGTTATACGGCAGGTAGTGCTAATTCCAATGTGTCTCTTTCTGCTTTCTATAGTAAGACGGACGGTGTGACTATTGCTACCGGAGATGAAAAGTTCGGTTTCCGTTTGAACTCTGATGTTACCCGTGGTAAGTTTAAAATGGGTGAATCTGTAAGCTATAGCCGTTGGTCGGCCGATTTGGAATCCAATTCGGGTTTCTCTTCCATTTATCAGGTGACGAATATGGAGCCGTTAGCGTTCCTTTATGATGAGAACAATGATGGCGGTTATGGTGGTGCCATCTCTGGTATGGGCATGTCTGACGCCGGTAATCAGGTTGCTTTCAATAAATTGATTGATAATACAAGCTCTAACGATTATATCGCAGCTTCCGGCTATTTGCAGTACGAGCCGATTAAAGGGCTTATCGTGAAATTCAATGCCAGCCGTAATATGTACTTTAGCAAATCTCGTCTTTTTACACCTACCTATGAGATTGGGGCGGCCAAACGAAACACGATGGCTAGTTTATCTGAATCACGTTCGCAGACAACCAACGATTTGTTGGAATTGACAGCTAATTATGACAAGACCATTGCTGAAAAACACAATCTTTCTCTTTTATTGGGACTTTCTCAGGAAGAAAATAAGTATGAAGACCTTAGTGCTTCCGGTTCTGATTTTGAGAATAACAGTATGAGCTTGATGGGACATGCTAAAAGTAACTATTCTGTAGGTGGTACCAAGACCCGCAGTGCCCTCCGTTCTCTCTTTGGCCGTGTGAACTACAACTATATGATGCGCTATATGATTATGGCTTCTTTCCGTTATGATGGCTCTTCACGCTTTGCGAAAGGCAACAAGTGGGGTTTCTTCCCTTCTGTATCATTGGGTTGGAACATTGCTAATGAACCATTTTGGGAAAATTTGAAAGAAACTGTTTCCATGTTTAAACTCCGTTTGAGCTACGGTGCTTTGGGTAATCAGAACATAGGTCTTTATCGATATATTCCTACTTTGAGCTATAATAATCATGCATTGAACTATCCTTTTGATGGTCGTGAAACTTCCATGGGATATGCCATTACAGCTTTTCCATCCAGTAACATCAAGTGGGAAACGACGGTGTATAAGAATATCGGTGTAGACATTAGTTTATGGAACAATAAACTGGAGCTTTCTGCGGAAGCTTATATTAAGAACACCAGGGATATGCTTTCTAGCCGTAACATCAGTTTAGCTACCGGCTATAATTCTTCTATCTTGGTGAACGATGGTAAGTTGCGCACAACCGGTTTTGAAATGCAAGCCATTTATCATGGCAAAGCCGGAGGATTGAAGTATGATTTGGATTTGAATTTATCTCATTATAAAAGTGTGTTGAAATCTATGGCCAATCCTGACTATCTCTATGAATACGGTGCTTTGCGTACTTATGTAGGTGGTGAAATCGGTGAATTCTGGGTATATCAAACTGCCGGAATCTTCCAAAATCAAGCAGAAGTGGACGAATGGAACACAGCTCATGGCTATAAGGATCAAAACGGCAACTGGCAGCCTCTGCAGCCTGTGGCTAAGCCGGGTGATATCCGTTTCATAGATCAGAATGGAGATGGTATGCTTGATACAAACGACCGCGTGAAAGTGGGTAGTGGTACACCGAAGGTGTCATTGGGATTCAACATTAACTTGGCTTATAAAGACTTTGACTTGGTAGCCAATTTCTACGGTGACTTTGGTGCTAAGCGTTATAACTATACTAAATATCAGTTGGAGCGTATGGACCATGTGTTCAACTATGGTAAGAATGCCTTGAATGCTTGGACACCTGAAAATCCTGATACTGATATTCCACGTGCCGTGTCTGGTGACCCTAATAAGAACTCTCGTACTTCCACCCGTTTTGTGGAGAATGGTGACTATCTGCGTCTGAATAACTTGCAGATAGGTTATAATCTGCCGGTTAAATATTGTAAGAAAATGGGCTTGAGTAACCTGCGTATTTATGTAGGCGCTACCCGTTTGTTCACTATTACCAACTACAAAGGATATGATCCTTCAACCGGTTCTTCAGTCGGACAGATGGGATATGACTATGCAGCCATTCCTTTGAGTCGTGACTTTATGATGGGTCTTAAATTCGGTTTCTAATTAAATTTAATACGAAGATTATGAAATTCAAAAACATATTATTATATGCAGCTCTTCTGAGCGGAATGTCTTTTTCCTCTTGCACTGATTTCTTGGATGAAGACTCTAATCCCAATGCTTTATCACCTAGTATTTTCTGGAAGAGTGAAGGGGATATTATGAAAGGATTGACTAGTGTATACGGAGGGTTGCAGCCGAATGCATCTTGGGCGATACCGTTTGAACGCTACATAGTAATAGACGGATACAGAAGTGATGAGATTACCCACAGAGATGATGTGACGAGTTGGATGAATATTTCATCATTCAATGTGGAACCCACTAACTCCGTAGTCAAGACGGAGTGGACTAATTTGTATAAAGGTATTAATTATGCCAATCAATGTTTGACCAACATTCCCACTGTACCTGGTGACTCGGAATCACTCAATGCCTTGAAGAAGCAGTCCATAGCCGAAGCTCGTTTTTTGCGTGCTTACTTTTATTATCGTTTGTATGTGAATTTTGGCGAGAGAGTTCCTATTTATAAGGAGGCATTGGTAGGTACGGATGAAGAGTTCTATCCGCCACAAGCCAATCCGGGAGAACTGGTAAGTCTGATTGAGACTGAACTGAAAGAAGTACAGAGCGACCTTCCCGAAAGTTATGAGGAAAGTGAAAAAGGACGTGTCACGCGTTATACGGCAGCAGCCCTTTTGGGTAAGTTCTATATGTTCCGCAAAGAATTGGGTAAAGCCGAAGTTGAGTTCAAGAAAATCATTGATAAAGAAGGAAGTCTTTTTGGCTTGATGGAGAATTGGGCTGATAATTTTGACGGTATGCACAAGAACAATAAAGAGTCTCTTTTTGAGATTCAGTTTACCGGAGACCGTTCAGGCGGACAGTATGAATATAACTTGTTTACTGTTCATTTGGGACCTATGGCTGGACTGGATGCATATGAAGAAGCTTATCCTACGGATTGGATGTGTCAGACGTTATTGGCTGATAAGACTATAGACGGTAAGTCTAGCGACCGTGCACTTCATACGCTTATTTTTGACGATCCCGAGTGTCGTCCTTTTTATTATAAGAATGGAAAATCCTTTAAGGATTACCACAAAGAAGGAGAAATCTTCTGGCACAAATATGTTACTTATACCGAGGGTATGAGTGATTATTGGGACTATAGTTTCTTTAATGTTTCCGTTATCCGTTATGCCGATGTATTGTTGCTTTATGCAGAATGTCTAAATGACAAGGGTGAAACAACAGAGGCCATTAACATAATAAATAAGGTTCGTGCACGTGTCAATGTACCGGCATTGCCGCTTACCATGAGTAAAGCCGAAGTCTTGAAACATCTGCAAGACAAAGAACGTCCTTGCGAGCTGGCATTGGAAGGTTCGCGCTGGTATGACTTGGTTCGCTGGGGTATTGTAGAAGAAACGCTGAAAGCTCACAATAAACCGTTTGTTGAGAATTATGTAGATACCAAGCACCAGTTGTTTCCTATTCCTCATAGTGAATTTCTGTTGAATCCCGATTGGGAGCAGAATCCGAACTATAGCAAGTAATCTTGTTTGTATAATTTTGGAAGAACCGTTTATGAAACATTTATTTCCTATATATGGAATGTGTAGCATTCTTTGGCTGGGGGCATGTACCCCGGTCGCTACACAGCCGGAAAAGTCCCTGTTTACGACACAGGAAGATTTTCCCAATTTGTTGAATGTGAAAAATGTACCGGAACAATCTGTAGATGGGGATCTCAATTTGTACTCTGATCTTGGTGCATGGAGTGGCTATGCATTGCCAGTAAACCAAAGCAGGGCATTTGCGGGTGCCTTCATCGGGCCTATGACGATGCATGGAAGAGGATGGATTGCCCAAACGTTGGCACAGCCTACGTTGGTGGTTAATGGTGAAAAGTACGACTTGGTCCGTAATATGCAGACAGCCAAGTATCTACCTGGAAAGTTGGTACAACATTTTAAAGATGCGCGGTTGGAATTCACTACTGAGTTGTGTTTTGCCACTTCACGCACTGCTTTTGTACGTTCTGTTATTACAAATCTTAGTGACACACCTTTGAATGTGTCGCTGACTTGGAGTGGCGGTGTTTTTGAAGAGAATACTACTGCCACTAAGGTGGATAAGGGCGTTCGGTTCCATTATCCGTTCTACGGTCGCCGTTGGGGAACCAATCGCCAGATTATCACACTGCGTAACGAACCGCCGGTAGACGAGGTGACGGCTACCGTGCTTTTCCATACAGCCGATGAAGTGATGACTGTGGGGAACGACAGTTTGCGAGTTGTTGAGAAGAGTGACTATTTGCTGCAATCCGGCAAAAGTTATACTTCGGAATACAGCCAGACACTGACCTTGAAAGGCGAAGAGGCAGATAAGGAGTATGTTGCAATAAAATCCATACCTTTTGATCAATGTTTTGCCGACAATGCGCAGCGTTGGAATCAGGGGCTTCAACGGATACTGTCTGCCGACAGTCCTTATATGAAAGAAAACGCTTACAGGAACATTGCTGTGAAAGCATTGATGACGTTGAACTCCAATTGGCGTACTCCTGCCGGTGATATCTTCCATGGTTGTAGTTTCCCTTCTTATATAGGATTCATCGGTGGATGTTGGTCGTGGGATGCTTGGCAAATTGCATCGGGTAATGTGTACTATAATCCCGAAGGGGCCAAGAGTGAAATGCTTTCTTTGTTCGATTATCAGGCAGAGAATGGTATGGTTCCTGATTTTATCGGTTATAATAAGGCACGTAACAATTGGCGCGACTCCAAACCTCCTGTAGCATCATGGGGAGCCATGAATGTCTATAAGGTTACAGGAGACAAAGCGTTCTTGGACGAAATATTTGATAAATTGTATAGGTTCCATCAATGGTGGTATGCTGAGCGTGACCACGATCACAATGGCATTTGCGAATATGGTTCTACTGATGGTACACTGATTGCGGCGGCTTGGGAGAGCGGCATGGATAACGGTGTGCGTTTTGATGACACCCGGATGCTAAAGAATGAGATGGAGAAAGCTTGGTCGATGGATCAGGAGAATATTTGTTTGAATTCCTTCCTTTATGTAGATAAACTGACACTTTCGGAAATGGCTTCTATCTTGGGAAAGCAGGAGCTTTCTGAACAGTTGGCTAAGGAGGCTGAGGTAATCAAGCTGTATGTACAGACTAAAATGTATGACAGCGAGAGTGGTTTCTTTTATGATATTCGTTTGAATGACCGTACACCTGTCAAGGTGATGGGGGCTGAGGGGTGGTTGCCTTTGTGGGCAGGTATTGCTACCCCGGAACAAGCCGAGAGTGTGAAGAACATCATGATGGATGAAAAACATTTCAACTCTTACCTGCCGCTAGGTACTCTTGATGTAAGTCATCCTGCATTGCGTCCTACTTTCGGTTATTGGCGTGGTCCAGTTTGGTTTAACCAGGTATATTTTGGTATAACCGGATTGAAGCGCTACGGATATGTGGAGGAAGCCGACTTGCTGACTCGCAAGTTCATGGCACATGCTCAAGGACTGATGATCGACGGACCGATTCATGAAAACTACAATCCACTGACAGGTGAAGTGTTGAATGCACCCAACTTTGGTTGGTCTTCTGCTTTGATTTTGCGATTGTTGTTGGATCAATGATAGTGGAAGTAAAAATCAGTATGCGGATACTCCGAATTTATTAAAAGATATATTTATGATGAAAATTCGTTCTATATTGACAGGGATTGCCATATCTTTGTCGTTGGCAGGTATGGCACAATCCCAATATGACGGTGCTCCGGTAAACAGGAGCGCTAATGAAACAAGCACAGACAATGTAGAAGTGCGTAGAAACAAATACCCCCGTTCGGATAATGATTGGGAGAATTTTGATGTGCTTCATATCAATCGTCTGCCTTCGGCGGCTAATTTTATGGGATACCCCACTAAAGAATTGGCATTGCAGGGTGATAAATCACAATCTCCTTACTTCCAATCCTTGAACGGAACATGGAAATTTCATTTTGTACCCCGTTCGGATGAACGACCGATGGACTTCTTCCAAAAAGGATATGATGTTTCAGGTTGGGATGATATTAAAGTTCCTTCCAATTGGGAGCTTCAAGGGTTCGGCTATCCTTTTTATGTAGGCAGTGGGTATGGTATAAAGAAGAATCCACCATTGATTGCAGTGGAAAACAGCCCGGTTGGCTCTTATAGACGTACTTTTACTATTCCTGCCCATTGGAATAAACGCCAGATTATTCTTTATTTCGGAGGAGTGGCTTCTGCTTTTTATGTGTGGGTGAATGGTGAAAAAGTAGGTTACTCTCAGGATTCCAAAACACCTTCGGAGTTTGATATTACGCCGTATGTAAAACAAGGGGAGAATGAAATAGCCGTACAGGTTTTCAAGTTCAGTGACGGATACTATCTGGAAGATCAGGATTACTGGCACCTGTCCGGTATCTACCGCGATGTCCGCCTCGTATCGAAACCGGTGCAGCACATCCTGGACTACAAGGCAGAGACACTGTTCACACACCCGGATTACACGAAAGCTACTCTCTCTGTCACGATCTGGCCGGACAACTCCAAACCGCTGTACGGCGAGTATCATGCCAAAGTGACGCTGTATGACGAAGAACAGAACAAAGTAACCGAGATGGCTTCGAGACCGTTTTCTGAGTGCGGCTTCTATCTGATGCCGAAATTCATCGCAACCGTTACTGCTCCTGTAGAGAACCCGGCACTCTGGACGGCAGAGACCCCGACACTTTATACCCTCGTTGTCGAGCTGCAGAACAACGAGAATGAGACGGTTGATATCGAGAGCTGCAAAGTCGGCTTCCGCCAGGTGGAGATCAACAGCCGCGGCGTTCTGACCCTGAACGGCAAGCGCCTTGTGATCCGCGGCGTAGACCGCCACGATTTTTGCGCCGAGACGGGACGTACCGTTTCTGAGGAGCAGATGCGAAAAGAAATTGCTGTGATGAAACGCCTGAATTTCAACGCTGTTCGTACCAGCCATTATCCGAATTCCGTGAAATGGTATGATCTATGTGACGAGCTCGGCATTTACCTTGTCGACGAGGCAAATCTTGAGACTCACGGTTACGGCGGACAGCTCAGTGCATCCGCTGAGTGGACAGCCGCTTATCTGGAGCGTGCAACCCGTATGGTACTGCGTGATAAAAACCATCCTTCCATCGTCTTGTGGTCCCTTGGAAATGAATCCGGTGCCGGGGCGAATCATGCCGCGATGCACGGCTGGATCCGCGAATACGACAAGACAAGATACGTTCAGTATGAGTCCGGCAACCCAAAGAGTAATATTTCCGACGTTATCTGCCCAATGTATCCGACGATGAGCTGGCTTGAGGATGTGATGGCAGACGATTCCGATCTCCGCCCGTTCATCATGTGCGAATATGCGTATGCAAAGAGCAACAGCAATGGAAACTTCAAGGAGTTCTGGGACTATGTCAATAAATACCCGCGTTTCCAGGGCGGCTTTATCTGGGATTTCGCGGACAAGGCGATTGCGATCCACGAGGAGGACGGAAATATCAAATACGGCTACGGCGGAGCGTTCGGAGAGGATGTGACCGATCCGGTTCCGGATATGTGTCTGAATGGTGTTGTCTTTGCCGATCTTTCCTATAAACCGGGCGCCTATGAGGTGAGAAACGGCCAGTCCCCGGTTACGATTGAGCAGGTGAAAAATCCATATACCGGCGAAACTATATGGGTGCTGGCAAACCGCTACCATACCCTCGATCTTTCTCATCTGCAGGTGCGTTATGAAATTGTGCAGAACGGCGAAACGCTTGCCAAAGGCAGCTATCCGACATTTTACACGGCAGCCGGAACAACAGAGACGCTTCCGCTTCCGGAGCTTCCGGAACAACTGCATGGCGAGGCGTATGTAAATTATTACGTTGAGCTTGCCCAAGATACCTTCTATGCACCGGCGGGAACAGAACTATACCGCCGTCAGATTCCGGTTACTACAGGTGTTTATCTGGCAGACGAGAAAACGATTGTGGAGAAACCACTGACCGTAGAGGAGGATGAAAATCATGTTTGCATCACTGGCGAAGAGACCGAAATTATCTTTGATAAAAAGACAGGTGAATTTACCAGATATCAGGCAAAGAGCGTTTCTTTTATGACCGGCGGAAAAGATGAATTTTATCGTGCCCCAACCGGTATTGATGAGGGAACCCATGAAAGTGATTACGATGATATCTGGCGCGCGGAAGGTCTGGATCGTCTGAAAAAGGAAGTACAGTCAGTATCGGCTGTCAGTGCCGGAAATCAGGTGCTTCTTGAAGTGCAGGCTTCCTATACCGCGGAGCCGGACAACGCAGTACTCTTTACCGCTCATACTCTGTATCGCATCGGCAGTGAGGGAATGGAGCTGAAAAACGAAGTAACAAACAACAGCGGTCTTGAGACCATCGCAAGAGTCGGACAGTCGTTCCGCCTCCCTGCAGCGTTTGATACGCTCACCTGGTATGGAAAAGGTCCCTGGGAGACGTATGCAGACCGAAAAGACGCAGCACTGATTGGACTTTATACATCTTCTGTAGCAGAACAGCACGTTCCGTTTGCAGTACCGTGCGAATGCGGTGGCCATGAGGACACGCGGTTTGCCGCTCTTTCGGATGGAACACATACCGTTCAGATTGTGGGCAGTGATGATTTCCATTTCAGTGCACTTCCTTATTCTATAGCAGAATATCGAAAAGCCACATATGAGGAAGAACTTCCGGAGCAGACAACAGGAACCTGGCTGATCCTGGATGTAGCGCACGCAGGCCTTGGCGGAGATACCGGCTGGACGAAAAATATTCACTCGGAATATCGTGTATGCAAGGGAAGATACAGCTATACGTTCCGTTTCCATTTCGCATAAAAGAAAAAATCGGCCAACTGCCTATTGGCAAGAGATACAATTTATATCAGCGAATGAAGGCTGGTGAATATATAAGGGAAGAACTTACACCAGATGGAC
>OLRX01001959.1_pt1 | contig 14027 bp, 11 predicted proteins | sample 1672991 | NCBI WGS metagenome assembly OLRX01 (sample SAMEA3136744, study PRJEB25190) | human gut metagenome | biome: human gut; feature: human-associated habitat; material: faeces | place: Austria | collected 2013
GACACCCTGGTTATGGACAGGCGGGACGAAGGAAGTTAGGACCCGGCAGAAATGCGGGTGATCCTGGTAGACACGGGAGGTTCGCTGCCGTAGATGGGAGGGTATACACAAGGCCATGTAGAACGAAAATGATGACGTTTTATTTTGTGTACCCCAACCCCTCTATTTTCGTACCAGATACAGAGAAATGTCCATCTTCTTGGCTCATTCATCTGAGATATGGAACTAAAAATCCCTTGAAAAATAAGGAAAAAAGACTTGACTATATAGGGAGGCCTTTTATTATGGCAAACAGAAAAAAAGAAGTTTACAAACCAAAACCAATGACCGAAGGAAAAAGAAATCTTATCCAGGGTCTGCTTCAGGAGTACGATATCCAATCTGCTGAGGATATTCAGGATGCTTTAAAAGATCTGCTTTCCGGAACAATTCAAGATATGCTTGAAACGGAAATGGATGATCATCTAGGCTATGACCGTTATGAAAGATCCGGTGAGCCTAACTACCGTAATGGTATGAAATCCAAAACTGTCCGCAGTAAATATGGTGAATTTCAGGTAGATGTCCCTCAGGATCGCCAGAGTTCTTTTGAGCCACAAATACTTCCAAAGCGTCAAAAAGATATTTCTTCGATTGATGACAAGATTATCTCAATGTATGCAAAGGGAATGACTACTCGACAGATTTCAGAAACCATAGAGGATATTTACGGCTTTGAAGTAAGTGAAGGAATGGTATCGGATATCACAGATAAACTCCTTCCACGAATCGAGGAATGGCAGAATCGTCCTTTGTCCCCTGTGTATCCTATCGTTTTTATTGATGCGGTACACTTTTCTGTACGTGATGATGGTGTGATCAGGAAACTTGCAGCATATGTCGTGCTTGGTATGAATGAAGATGGCATGAAAGAAGTCCTAAGCATTGTTGTGGGCGAAAATGAAAGCAGTAAATACTGGCTGTCTGTCCTGAACAGCTTAAAGAATCGTGGAGTTCAGGACATTCTCATTCTCTGCTCTGATGGTTTGACCGGTATCAAGGATGCAATCTCTACCGCATTTCCAAAAACGGAGCAGCAACGTTGTATTGTACATATGGTGAGAAACACGCTTAAATACGTTGCAAACAAGGATATGAAAGCATTTGCAAAAGATTTAAAGACAATCTATACCGCTGCAGATGAAGAAACCGCAAGAAAGCAGTTAGAGTCTGTAACAGAAAAATGGTCTGCCCAGTATCCAAGTGCGATGAATCGCTGGCACGAAAACTGGGATGCAATATCCCCAATCTTCAAGTTTTCCAAGGAGGTTCGTACCGCATTTTACACTACAAATGCCATAGAATCGCTGAATTCCTGCTATCGTAGATTGAATAAGCAACGCAGTGTATTTCCAAGCTCTCAGGCACTTATGAAAGCCCTATATCTGGGAACTTTCGAGATCGCAAAAAAGTGGACAATGCCAATCAGGAACTGGGGAAAAGTTCGTGGCGAGCTGGAAATCATGTACCCTGACCGGATGCTGATATAGCAACAAAAGCTGGAATATCAAGAGTAAATATACGCCCAGATTTTCTGGGCGCTCTTGACATACCAGCTTATTTTTGCTATTAAATAAACAACGGCTTAACAGCAGAAACCGCTGTCAAGCCGCATCAATTATCATAGAAGATCTAAATTTACAGAAAAAATTTCACACCGTCGTTTGTAGGATATTAAGGGGAGAAAATGAATGTGTGTTTTCAGGTCTTTTGAATGAAACATTTGTAAGTACGTAATCATCCGTACCTTGACTTTTTAAAAATCCACCCATCGGGCGGCACATTTTATTTCTTCTTTTTGGTTCGAAATCCTTCCGGTAATTCATTTGACCATGGCAGAAGCCGATTTAGATCATCCGGCTTTGCAAAAGGTCCCATTTTACGAAGCTCGTCTAATACATAGGAAAGATATACATACGGCTTCAGACCATTCAGCAGGGCTGTTTCTGCGATACTGTAAACAACAGCACTGGCATCTGCACCACGGATACTCTTGGCAAACAGCCAATTCCGGCGACCAACTGCAAAATTTTTGATTGCACGCTCCGCACTATTATTATCAATGCTCAGATGCCCATCATCCAAGTACCTGCGAAGATAGTTTTCCTGATTCAGCGTATATAAAATGGCATCACCAATAAGGGAAGATCTGTCTACAGAATCTTCCATCGAATGCAGCCATTCAAACAGGGCTTCCACTACTGGACGCGACTGCTTCTGGCGTTCCTGATACCGTTCTTCCGGTGTCTTATCTTTGATCAGTTCCTCTACTTTATACAGGATTCCGATTCTCGTCATTGCCTGATATGCAACTGTTTCTTTCAGCTGCTCCTTTGTGAAATCCTTTTTTAATGCCGTGAGTGCAGCATCAAAACGGCGTCTCGCATGGGTAAAGCATCCGGTTACGGTGATGGAATCGTTCAGTCCATGATACGCCTGGTATCCATCACACGTCAGATATCCATGAAATGTATCTCCAAGGAAGTTTACCGGGTGATATCCGGCACGCGTTCTCTCATAATCAAAGAGAACCATCTGTGGGGCTTCACTGTAATAATCTGTCAGATATACCCACATCCAATTTTGAGATGATCCTTTCTGATCCGGTTCATCAATCACCTGGATCCTGGTTTCATCGCAATGGATGTATCTGCTCTTTAGGAATTCTTCCTTCATCTGCCCATAAAGCAGTCCCAGATACCGGTCTGCACAGCTGATGATCCAGTTTGCCATTGCTTTTGTTGAAAGATTTAAGTCATACCTTGCGAATTCCCGTTCCTGTCTTGCCAGCGGCATGCCATTGACATACTTTGCATTCATGATTCCGGCAACCAGCGAAGGTGTAGCAATGCTTCCCTTGATCAGCGGCAGTTCTTTCCCCGGCCGGATCATAGCACCACATTTGGGACAACTATATACATAGGTAACTTCTTCCACCACTTCAAAGGTGGAGGGGATGAATTTCAGTCGTTTTACGACTTCTTTTGTGACAACTTTATACTTTGTTCCACAGTCCGGACAATAGCGGTATTCGCCGGTCAGTTTATATTCGATTGTTTCTGTTACTTCGAAATTAGAAAGATCTTCTTCTTTTTTGCCGGTGCGTTTTTTCCGTTTGTGTGATGGAATCACGATTTCCTCTTCAATCTCAGCAGTATCCGTATCTGCATTGACTTCAGCCTCATTAAACAGATCCATCTGGTCATATCCATCTGCGTATTTTTCACTGGAAGAGCCGAAACGTCTTCTTTGTGCAAGCGCAAGACGGTCTGAAAGCATTGCGTTCATAAATTCCAGTTCTTTCTGCTTGTCTTTCAGAAGCTGTACCTCGGTCTCTTTTTTTCGAACCTGATTCTGCATGATTCTCATAACTTCCATCATGTTTTCACGGCTCATGTTATTCAGCTGTTCCTCTGTAAAAAACGGATCCATCCGGCAATCTCCAAACTCTTATATGATAATTCCAGTATAGCATAGAAAGTCCAGCTGTTCGAGAAAAATCAACGTTTTACTGTGTAGGAATATATACCGATATCCCCAAGTATTTCGTGCTTTTTGCGAATTGACAAACCCGTTCTTTATACAACAATCTTTGGATGTCTTTCTTCAAAAGCTCCCTTCGGAGTAAGTGAAAGACCATCACACAGCCAATGCATTTCTTTCAGGGTCACTTTCTGTAATTCATCCGGAGTATCCGGCCAGTGAAAGGAATCCTTGTCAAGCCTCTTCATCAGAATCCAGAAACCGGATCCGTCCCATTGCAGAATCTTAATAGAAGTCCGCCTGCGGTTGCAGAACGCAAACATGCAGCGCGAATAGGGATCAAGTTTGAATTTTAGCTTGATAATTGCAGCCAGTCCGTGATAGCTTTTTCTAAGATCGGTAGCTCCACAGGCAAGGTAAACGGTTGTGCCACCTGCCAGATCAAGCATGATCTTTCAGCCCCTGGATCAGAACACGAAAAAGTTCCGGCGGGCATTCAGGCATCACTTCAATCCGAATAGCGTTTGTGATAAAAATGCGGACTGGAGACGGGCTGATATTCAAAGTCTCATTCTTTAAAATTTCTTTTTCCGTTGGTATTTTTGCAAAAATCATATCTGTATCCGATTGTTCGTCCAATGTTTTCAGCTTGCGCATCCAATAATTCATTGAAGAGACTGGAACGTGATGTTCCTGACACCATGTTTTGCAAGTCTGCCCACTGAATTGAAATTCATGGATTCTTTCAGACCACAGTGTGATTTTTTCATCTGTTTTCATAATGATACAGTTTCCTTTCTTTGTTATGAAAAGAGTGTATCAGAAAAATATAGTTGCTAACAGATACGGATGATTACGTACTTACGGATTAAAAGCAACCCAGAAAGGAGGCACCCATGAATAATTATTGTGCATTCAGCAAAGATCATCATTGTATCAAATGGCAAGACTATGTGTTAACTCGTCTTGAACTGGAAGAATGCGATGAATTGTGTCATGGCAACTGGATTGAAATAGAATCTCTCCAGCGTCAGGTAGCTTTCCTGAAAAAGCTTCTGGAAGAAAACCGCATTGTATTACCAGACGATTACTATGACCTATGATTTATTCAGTTGTATTTATAATTAACAGGCAGTTGCCTGATAATTAGCATAAAATAGCATTGGCTCAGTCTCCGTGAGGGTGGCTCTCATCCTCCGTGGGACTAGCTCAGTTTGACCGTGCAAGTGGTTCACTTGGAACGGAATATACACCAAGCCGGGAATTACCGCATATTTTGGAAAATCACCACTTGTTTTTCCCGGCACACTATTATAAGCCCATCGCCTCCACACTATGTTCACATACCTGCGCATATTTTCGAAGTTCTTCTATAAACTCCATCCTTCTTCCGTTATCTGTTCTTTTGTATAATCTCCCATTCCCCACATCCGCTAAATCTTCCAATTTTTCCGTATACAAATACTCTCCGACTACAACAGGTATTTTATATTTTTCTATAATTCTAATATAATCTTCCAAATCCCGTTCTGTAATATTTTCTAAAAAAGGCTTTATATACAACACGGTTGGAATATGATATTTAATACAGTTTTCAATGTTTAAAATACGTTGTCTGGCTGATACTGTTCCTGGTTCTAATTGAGCTATGGCAGAAATAGTTGGCATACTGATGCATATTGTCATCTGATCATCATATTTTCTGTATTCGCTGATGAAAGCGCAAAATTCTCTTGTTACAGCCTGTTTTGTAGCAAGTTGAATATGATTATAATGTGGAAATAATTCCATTAAAAGAGTCTTTGTATCTCTTAAGTTTTCGGCGTCCAAACACTCAGAATAACAGCCCAGAGAAAGAATCGTTCCGTCTTTTCCAGGTATAAAGCATGGCGCAGATTTCACTAACTGCGCAGCTTCTTTTCCAGAAATCATTTTTGCTTTTTGGGAATAACCCAGTTTCGGCATATAACAATATACACAGTTCGCATTACATCCGAGAGCGGTATTTACAAATAGCCGCTTACTTGATCCATAAACAAATTCTTCCACTATCATCCCTCATAAGTTTTGCAGATTGAGAGCAGTTTTACTTGCTGCTGTGCCAATTTTTGTCTAGCATCTTTATGCTGCGGCTCAAACACTACAAGACATTCTGATATTTCGTATCCATACTTTCTGAGATCTCGTATTGTATCAGATACCATTCTGCCACCGGTAGTACTATCATCTACGATCAATGCTCGGCTGCCTTTGTCTGGAACCTGTGCGCAGTCAAACCATTTTCTCATATCATCCTGCTTGCAGGTGAATCGTTCCGATTCTTCGTGCAGCAAAAATGGTTTGTTTAACAACTTTGCAAACTCATAGCCTAATATTGGGCTTCCACCCTTGGGCGTTACGATAAAGTCAATCTGCGGATCAACGATATCTCTTGAAGATTCTATTTTGTCAGCCCAATAGGAACTCAGTATTCTGGCATATGCCTTTGCACATTCGGGATCACATGAATGGCCGATCAGATCTATGTAATAATCCAGTTTTGTCTTTCTAACTTTTCCAACTGATACATCAAATCCAATCTTTATTTCATTTAATTTCTTTTTCACTTCGGCTTCAGATGTATCTTGTGAATAATCCTGGGGAATACCGACACTTATATTATGCCTTCTGTATAATTCAGGATCTATGCCGTATTCTTTTAATACCTCCAAAGTATCTCTGGAGTGATTTAGTTTAAAATGATCCCGCCATTTTTTCGGTAAGAAACCTAACATATCTAACACTTGAATTAATGTTCCAAAGCCTAGTATTATTAATATTGCGGAATTTAAAGTATTGGGATCAACGATCATTTTTAGTATATTCATATTCATTTTCCTATTTGCGTTGTGTAATGCTTTCATACTACCACAATGCCATCCATTTATCAATTCTTCAATCTGGTATAACCCGATATTTAAATTCCATTGGCGCAGATCATGAAGTTTGCTATAATACAGATAGCTAAAAATAAGTTCTGTGCTGAATGAGAGCATAGCTACAATAGGAGACAAACAGCATGCATATTATTTTACTTTCCGGCGGTTCTGGCAAACGCCTTTGGCCGCTTTCCAATGATGTACGCAGCAAACAGTTTATTAAGCTGTTTAAAAATGGCAGGGAATATGAGTCTATGGTGCAGCGTGTCTATCGGCAGATCACAACGGTTGATCCTGATGCTAGGATCACGATTGCAGCCAGTCGATCACAGGCAAGTGTGATTAAGAACCAATTAGACGAAACCGTATCGATCTGTGTGGAACCATGCCGCCGTGATACGTTTCCGGCTATCGCACTGGCAGCGGCTTATTTACATGATGAACAGAATGTTGCTACAGATGAGGCTGTGGTCGTTTGTCCTGTTGATCCATATGTGGATAATACATATTATGAAGGAGTTAAAACCTTACATGAATTAGCAGCTCAGGGCAATGCGAACCTGACTTTGATGGGAATCGAGCCTACCTATCCCAGCGAAAAATATGGATATATTATCCCGGAAAATAAAGAATGTGTCAGCAAGGTGAGAGAATTCAGAGAAAAGCCAGATAAAGAAACAGCAAAGAAATACCTTGCGCAGAATGCTCTTTGGAACGCAGGTATATTTGCATTTAAGATAGGCTATCTACTGGATAAAGCTCACAGTATGATCGATTTTAAAGATTATCATGATCTTTTCCATAAATATGACACACTGACGAAAATCAGTTTTGATTATGCCGTTGCAGAGAAAGAACCCAGTATTCAGGTGCTGCGTTACAGTGGCGACTGGAAAGATGTGGGAACCTGGAACATGATGACCGAAGTTATGGCAGATAAAGTCAAAGGCAGAGCAATACTGGATGAAACCTGTGAAAATACCAATGTTGTAAATGAGTTGAATATCCCAATCCTGTGTATGGGTTGCAAAGACATGATCATCGCGGCGAGTGGTGATGGTATCTTTATTTCTGATAAGGAACGCAGCGGCTATATGAAGCCCTATGTGGAGAAAATGGAAACCGAAGCAATGTATGCTGAAAAGTCATGGGGCACCTATACAGTTATAGATGTACAGTCAGGTTCTATGACGATCAGGATTTCTATGAAAACTGGAAAACAGATGAGTTATCATATGCACCGCCATCGCAAGGAAATCTGGACAGTAGTTTCCGGCAGCGGCAAAGCGATCGTAGATGGTATGGAGCAGCTTCTGCATACAGGTGATGTGCTCACGATCGCAGCTGGATGCAAACATACAATTGAGGCAATTACAGATTTGGATATAGTTGAAGTTCAGCTGGGGAAAGATATTTCTGTCAAAGATAAGATTAAATTTTCATTAGATTGAATTTCATATATAGAAATAAGTCCAGAGGTGCGATGCCAATAGATAAGGGGGATATAAATGAAAAAATATACGCTGGCCATTGATATGAGTTATTTTTCTCCAACGCATTTAGGCGGGAAAGATGAAACTGCATTTAACCTTTTAAGAGGTTTTGAAGAAATGGGTGTGAGTAAAGATATTATCTGTCTTTGCTCAAACAATATGGTTGACGTGCTCAAACAATATGCACCCAGTGTGCATACATACACGGTCCCGCAGTTATATTTTCATGGTTTTAAAATTAAAGGAATGAACCGTGCAAATCGTATAATCCGCAGTCGGTATGTAAAATATTGGATTGAAAAAAATAAAAATGATATTGAGATATTTTTGTTTCCAAACAAACCTACCTCACCTTGGAAATACGATATCCCAACAATGGTGATTCCCCATGACATACAGATCTTTCTGGCTCATGAAGTACCAGGAATTTACTATACGGAAAGAGGATATAAAAAGGGAACGGAAGATATTATACGGGATTTTAAGAACCGAGATCACATTGTTGCTATTTCTGACTATGACAGAACCGAGATGATCCGTTTTATGCCATGGGCAGAGCATAAAATAAAGCGTATTTATGATCCAATCTGTTTTGACAAAATGGGATCTGGAAATGTACATGGAGAAGATTATCTCACCGCCCTTAATATTCAATGGCCACATAAGAATGTTGAGACATTGATCCGGGCCTATGCGCTGATAGCTGATAAGATAACGCAGAAGTTGATCCTGATCGGCAAGAAACCGGATAATATAAATCAATTAAACAAACTTGTCGCTGAACTTGGACTTTCCGACCGCATCATTTTTACTGGCTTCATCAGTACAGAAAAACTAGATGAAATCGTAAAAAGAACACGGATCTATATCAACGCGTCTTATTTTGAAGGATTTGGAATGACAGCAGTAGAGATGATGGGAAGAGGAATCCCGACCATTGTAGCGAAAAATACAGCACAGCCAGAAGTGACAAGAGAACTTTGCTATTATTATGAACCGGCAGATTGTGCCAGTGCTCTTGCAGATGTGATCATGGAGGAACTTCAAAATCCGATGCCGGAAGAAAAACTGCGATTCATTGCTGATGAAATGAGAAAACATTACTCTTATGATATCATTGCCAAAGAATACTGGGATCTTATTCTGGCATGTAAAAAAGCAGAGTAATATATTTTGCGTAATATATTCGGAGAAAAATAGATGTTTAATCAGGAAAGCCGAACGAACAATGTATTAAAAACTTCTTTTGTTGGAACAATTTGCAATCTGATCAATATTATTCTCGGATTCGTATACCGGACCATCTTTATCCATGTGTTATCATCCAATTATTTAGGGATCAATGGTCTGTTTGGCAATATTCTGCAGATCCTCTCTTTTGCGGATCTGGGGATTGGTACGGCAATTATATATCGTTTTTACGAGCCCATCAGCAAAAATGATATCCGAAAAGTGGGTCAGCTTATGAATTTTTTCAGGAAAGTATATCTGGGAGTTGCCGCTGTGATCATGGCAACAGGCCTGTGTCTGCTTCCATTCCTGAATTTCTTTATTAAAGATACAGGTGAAATCCCACAGGATATCCATTTGCAGATCATATACCTTCTTTTCTTAGCGCAGACGCTTTCATCCTATCTTTTTGTTTATAAACAAACCATTTTAAGCGCAGATCAGAAACAATATATTGCTTCGTTTATGCATACGCTGTTCACATTAGGCAGATATATTCTCCAGGTATTTGTTCTAATAACAACAAAAAAATATATCTGGACTCTTGCGTGCAGCATTTTTCTAAATTTGCTTCTGAATTTTGTTTTCAGTGAATGGGTAAGCCATAAGTACAGAGATGTATTTTGCGTCAAAGAGAGTATTTCAGATAAAGAAAAAAAGGAAATTTTTGAAGATACAAAGGCAACTTTGTGCCACAAAATAGGCGGAACTGTGCTGAGCAGTACAGATAACATTATCTTATCAAGATATGTTGGAATTACCGCCACAGGAATGTATTCAAATTACAGTATGGTTCTGTCAAGTCTCAGCGGTATACTGAATCAGGTATTTGGAAGTTTTACCTCGTCCCTGGGAAATGCCCATGTAGAACAGAATATAGAGCAAAAATATGTCAGCTACCGGCGGCTGCTGTTTGGAAATCTGTGGGTCAGCAGTATATGTACGATCTGTTTGTACAGCCTGTTGAATGATTTTATCACAATCTGGATTGGTCCGGATATGCTGTTGGATGATCTGACTGTAACTGTTTTAAGCATACAGTTTTTCTTAGAAACCGCAAGGATTATTTCCATGTCTTATACAAATGGCTGCGGTCTGTTTGTCCGAGATAAAATACGTCCTGTGATAGAATCTGCGATCAACCTGATCGTGTCCATTGCAATGACAAATGTATTTGGCATTGCAGGCGTGTTTATTGGTACGATCATAAGCCATCTGTGTACCGTATTCTGGCGTGAGCCATATCTGCTACACAAATACGAATTTAAAAAAAGTATGAAGGAATACTGGATTTGTTACGGATTGTCTGCTTTCATTGCGGCTTTTCTATGTATACTTTTTTCACTATTATTTACATTATTGCCTTCGGTGCATAACTTGGGAGAATGGATCCTGAAAGCACTGCTGGTATTTACGGGTGGAAACGTATTTGGTGTAATCTTCCTGCACAACAACGGTGACTTTTTGTTTTATAAAAACTTATTAGCCGGGAAACTTAAAACATGGGGGAAACGAAAATGATCGGAATCGATTTTACCTGGATAGATCTTAATGGGAAGCTGACAAATTCGCTGGAAGTCTTTACTTGTGACCTGTTGGACTGTATTGCTGATCAGAACCAGCAAAAGAATTTTGTTATTATCACACATCCAATGACAGAGAAAGTGATCCAAAACCGTTTCTCTATGTTCCGGGTATATGGAATTGGTGGATGGGGATTGAGATTGCTTTATCATATTGCCTCAAAAAATGGAGTTAAATTCATCAAAAACAATGGAATATATGACTTCCTGCTCCGCATCCATGGTATTAAAAAACTTTGGATTCCTGTACTTGTTCCCCATAATGTTCGCAACATTAAAACCGATTATATCGGAACCTGCCATGATCTTATGACAATGAATGAATTTGACAATAAGGCAAATTACAAAGCCATATTTGAACGAGCAAATTTAATTGTAACTATATCAAATTTTGTAAAAAATCAAATCATTGATCAATATGACATCACTTCCGATAAAATTACAGTAATTCCTAATTCCATTTATATCTCAAATGATGATGCTGCAACCGAAGAAGTACTTTCTCTAAAAGGCAAAAAGTTTCTTCTGGACTGCAATGCGTATGACGCCAGAAAGAATACTTTAGTAATGATCAAAGCTTTTGAACGTATAATGGATAAAATTCCAGAAGATCTGGTCCTATGCGGCGGGTACAAAACATCTGATGGTTATTTTGACAGCTGTACTCAATACATAACAGAACATGATCTGTCAGATCGGATCCACATTTTCTTGGGAATTGATGAAAAGCAGAAAAACTGGTTATTCCAGAACTGCAGTATTTTTATCACCCCTTCCGAAAATGAAGGTTTTGGTCGTACACCTGTTGAAGCCGCTCTTTTTCTGAAGCCGGTTATCTCCACCAGAGCAACCTCTCTGGAAGAAGCTACCTGTGGAATGGTACACTATATCGAAGATCCACGAGATGACGAAGAACTGGCCAAAGCAATCGTGAAGCTTTTAGCCAATCCTGATTCTCCAGAGCGGTTAATGGAAATAAAAAATGTTTTCGCACAGAAGTATTGCGCGGAGGCAATTGTTAAGGAGTATATGAAGGTGTTTGGAATTACAACAGCATAAAATCTTATTGCCGTCTGAAAGCAGGCGGCAGTCATAAAAGGGCTTGATGACAGTAAGCGCATAAATTTCAGCCATAGTTAAAAAATTACCCGGCTACTTCTCAGTAGCCGGAGTACCTTGACAATTCACATCCGATTGATCTGTGTTATTTACGCGGTGTTGGATCTCAGTTTTGACGTTTTCATTCCACGGTGCCAGGAGCTCTAACTCCTCGTCACTCATCCTATTAGAAGGCATTTTCTCAAGCAGATAGGTAAGATAGTGATAGACGTTTACTCCATTTGCTTTTGCTATTTCTACCATCGAATATACAAGAGCACTGGCCTGTGCTCCGTTAGGAGTATCACAGAACAACCAGTTCTTTCGCCCGACAGTAAACGGACGGATCGCATTTTCACTAAGATTATTAGAAAAACTGCATCGCCCATCTTCCAGATAGGTAGTAAGATAGGAACGGCGGTTCTGGATGTAAGTGACTGCCTTATCCATACGGCTTCCGCGGACAGGAGCCTGCTGGTCAAGCCACGACAAAAAGCCTTCTACTACCGGCTTTTCTTTTTCAAGACGCGCCTTTTTAATAGCATCGAAGGAAGTATGTTTTGCCTTTATTATGTCTTCCAGATGGAAGAGCTGATTGATGTACATCACGCCCTGTACGGAAGGCTGGGTGTAATCCAGTGCCTTTCCTTTTGGAATGGCATCGGTCAGGTATCTTCTGATATGCGCCCAGCAGGCTGTGCGTTTCGCATCCGGCACTTTGTTATACCCGCTGTATCCGTCACACATCAGGTATCCTTTAAAACCGCGGAGGAAATCCACAGCATTTTCCCAGGCTCGGGTTTCTGAGTATTTATAGAGGATGATCGGCGGTAAACCATCTTCCCCGCTGCGGAACAGCCACATGTAAGACTGTGTCTGGGCACGGCGTCCTGGTTCATGCAGCACCTGAAGCGGTGTTTCGTCTGCCATTGCAAATTCCCTTTCCAAAAGCTTCCGTTGGAAATATTCATACATTGGAAGGAAAAAAGCTTCCGAGTTCTGGATCACCCAGTTTGCCATTGTCTTCCGGGTAATGGATGCCCCATACTGTTTCCAGTCTTTTTCCTGACGGAAATAAGGCAGCGCATTACAGAACTTCTGGTACATCACCCATGCAACGGTGCCTGCACAAGCCATTCCGTAAAGCATATGTGGCCGGCCATCTTTTCCCTTTTTAATAACAGGGATCCCATGCTGACTGCACTGCGGGCATTCATAATTCCTGCTGTAATACTCACGCACTTTCAGCCTTGCCGGAATAAAAACCAGTTCACGGCGGACAAACTCTTCACCGATCTGTTTCAGAGCCGTACCGCAGACAGGACAGTTTTTCTCTTTCTCAGAAAGATCCAGATATTCTTTTTCCACCGGGATCCCTTTGAAACGTTCTGCATCAGCTGCCCTGGCTTTGCGTTTCTTTGGAGTTTTTTCAGAAGAAGATGCTTCCAGTTCTTCCACCTGCGCCAATGCAGGATCCTGTTCCAGTTCTGCTTCATTAAAAAAATTCAGCTGCCCAGGAATGTCAAGGACACGCTTTTCACTGGAGGTGCCAAAAAGCTTTTTCCGGAGAAGATCGACTTCTTCTTTCAGGTTGTCTCTTTCCTGCGTAAGGGCTTCTTCCCGTTTGTTGGCAGCATCGACAGTTGCCTGAAGCGTTTTTATCATTTTTTGAAGATCATGGATCATGTCCTTCAGCTCTCGCAGCTGGATATCTTTAGAACTGTCTGCCACTGCTTTTTCCTCCTGTTCCTGATACTCTTATTATACCAGAAAACAGGGGTTTTTCCCAGCAAAACAGCGGTTTTTCAGTACCTGAAAATGCCGAAAATACCGGGAATATAAGGCCTTTTTTATGCATCTTTTTCCGCGAAAATCATGTGGTCTTTATGGCTTTAGGCTGTTCAATATCAATGCCTGACATCAGCCAGTCGAACTCACGCCATGTAAGATTGCGGACCTCTGATCTGTCTCTTGGCCACCGGTAGGAACCCTGGGCAGTCAGCCGTTTGTATATCATGACAATGCCATCCATTCATCCAAAGAACGTCCTGAGGCACGTTTGTCAGCCATAATGAAACCTCCATGTGTAGTGAATTTCTATCTCCTATCAACGGAGTGGAGTAAAAATCTATTTACTATCATCATTATGGACTACAAAACGGCAGATGAAAAGTTACCCAGAA
>OLRX01001977.1_pt1 | contig 13958 bp, 16 predicted proteins | sample 1672991 | NCBI WGS metagenome assembly OLRX01 (sample SAMEA3136744, study PRJEB25190) | human gut metagenome | biome: human gut; feature: human-associated habitat; material: faeces | place: Austria | collected 2013
ATAAGACAGCGGGTTTAGCAAGTAAGGCGATTGAGAAGGTAAAAGCCTCGCGTGCAGCGAGTAAAGCGGCGACAATAAAATATAGCCAAAGAAACGCGGTTTCACAGATCTCAAAAATGAAGAATAAGACTGCCATGATTGGCAAAATGAAGGATTTGAAATGGAAAAAGACGACAAAGAGTAGCTATAAGGTTGCAAATTACCTTGCCCCTTTTAAGGGGAATCCGAAGGTTGCGTGGAAAAATAATTCTGGGATACTAAGAACGGTAATGAAAAATGGCCGACCAATAAAGGATGTCTCCAGAATGCCATACAGGGGTTACGCAGGCTTTTTAGGGATGGAACGAAATCTACTTAAAAATCATGGATGGACATATCGAAATAAGTATTGGTACCCGCCTAAGAGATAGGAGGAAAGATGGAATATAAAAAAATAGTTTGTTATATACAGAAGATATTCAGGCCAGTTGAAGAAAAATATGGCTTTGATATTAAAATAACAAATGATTTAAGTTGTGTAGTCTATTCTAATCAATGCTATAAGGTGATGATTTATATAGGGAGAGAAATTGAGTTTCAAATAAAATGGGTTAAAAACAGACCTCATATAATATTAGATGATTACCAGATAGCAGAATCGATAAAAAAAGAATACAGGGGGATGATTTCCGACGATAAGTCTATTCATTTTGTTGTTGCCCTAATGGTAAAAATAATAACCTCGTTTTTTGTCTCCTACTACGGCGATGAGGATACAATGAGAGCGCTAAAATGCTTTTATGATGAAAAGGAGGTAGTTTTAGAAAAAGAAGAGATTGATGGCAACCTAAGTGTAGAAATGGATTTGCTATGGAAAGAAGGTAGGTACTCAGATTTCCTTGCAGTATATAAAAAGCTAGAAGGAAAACCAACAAAACTATTACAAAAGAAATACGAATATGCGAAAAAACATTTCAAAAATTAATACACATAGAAAGGAGCCTACGCAGGCTCCTTTCATTTTAGTATAATGAGCGTGTAAGGACTACATCGATCCGACAGGGCATTTCCTAGGCTCACTGTTTGCGTGGGTAGGGAAAGTCGTGATCGGCGGCGTGGTCAACGCCGTGGTGGATACCGGCGTACGGCTGCTGACGGGGCAAGAGGTCTCGCTGAAAACGATCGGCAGCTCGTTTGTACAGGGTTGTGTGGAGACTGCGGCGGGGAGCGCCGTCACGAAGCTCGCGAGTAAAGCATGGGGCGTTGTGAAAAATACCAAAACAGCCACAAAGGTAGTCAATGCGGCAACAAAGGTAAAAGATAAGACATCGAGTATAGTAGGACGGGTAACTGACAAAATAAAGAACCTGCGAAGCTCGAGTAAAGCGGCGCAAGTAGCTTGTTTTGTTGCGGGGACGTTGGTGCTGTCCGAAGACGGATATGCGGCGATAGAAACCATTGAACCAGGGGACAAAGTATATGCGGCAAACCCAGAGACAGGAGAAGTGGGTTATAAAGAAGTCGTACGGACGTTTGTAAGTGAAAAGGATGAGGTTGTACACGTCAAAGTAGGGGGAGAAACCATTACTTCGACGACAGAGCATCCCTTCTATGTACCGGAAAAAGGATGGACGGCTGCAATTGATCTGCGTGCGGGCGACATCCTGGTGATGAGCAACGGCGAATACGTTGTTGTGGAGCAAGTACAACATGAATTGCTGGAAACTCCCGTACGTGTTTACAACTTTGAGGTAGAGGATTTCCATACCTATTTTGTAGGCGATACGAGCCTATTAGTACATAATTCGTGCAGTGCAAAAATTCATGGAAATAGCAAATTGAGCACAAGGACACAACATGGATACATAATTCGTGACACAGCCTCAGAAAAGAAAAGAAACATAGCAAAAGTTGGCATTAGTGGAAGTAGACTTAATCGAAATGGAACATCCAGAAGAGCCAATTCTCAAATAAGTAGGCTGAACAAGAAAGCTGGGTATGTGCGATACACTGCACAAGTAGTACGAACAAATATGCCTAATAGAAGGTACGCATTGAGTTGGGAAGAACAGTTTTCTAAATTGGTCAAATCTTTGGGACATGTGATGAATAGACATAAGAGGCCTTGAAAGGGGATAACAATGATACTTAGGGAAATAGCTATTTACCTATGGGGTGATTGGGGAAAAGACGGATCATGTTTGTTATCAAGCCGATGCGTATGTACGCTAATAGAACGCTTATTGGATAAAAAAGTTAGAACGGAAGAATCTTGGAAAGCATCGTTATTATGGACCCCTAGTATTACGGATGCAAGAATACTTACGCTTGGAGGAGTTACGGAAAAACAAGTTGTATATGATTATGAGGCATATTTAGAAGGAAGTGATAAAGAGAAAAAGGAATTTATATTAAAAATGATCCGGGAAGGGATAGGAGATATATTTTTGCATGAAGGATGGGATTATACTGCGTTAATGGAGGCATGTGACGAAGCAGAGAGATTGGGATTGCATAACCAATGGATTGCCAAGAAGCCAAAAAACAATAAATCCAGGAGTGTTACGGCGGAGATAGAAGTGGTGCATGAGATTGACACCTTCACCATTAACGTAGTGTTTCGGAACAAAAAAACCGGAGAGGAAGAAAGAATAATGTTGTATGAAACGGATCAACCGGATGATTTTATCTGCTATGATTACCTTGGTAAATTCATTTGGACGAACAATGAAGAAATAGAACTGCATCATAAATGGACGGGAAAAGTTATGCGCGTGAAATGTAGTATTGTATAACAAAAGGAGCCTTTAAGGCTCCTTTTTACATTTGTTTACGTTCTACAAACCAACGAGGATTTTCATAGAATAAATATGTTTCTCGGCCCCGAATACGGCAGGTGTAGCGCATCCCCTGTCCGCCGGCCTTTAAGCTGGCAGCAGGACGCACATCCAGGATTCGATCTATATCAAAGATTCGCCCATCTTCCCATTGCACAGAGCGCGGCATCATTTGACCTGTTTCATCTGCAGAGGATGGCGTTGCGATGGACACCAGCGCTCTAAAAACGGTAAAAGCATACTCGTATGCTGCCAATGGCGACATTGCCAGCACAACGGAATATCTTGAGTTTGACCGGAAATCGGACAAAGAAGGAATGACGTTGGTTGGTACATATACTTTCGATGAGGTGGGTAGACCACTGAGCGTAACGTATACACAGGATGGTACGCAAAAAGAAAAGTACGCATATTCGTATGATGGGCAGGGTTACATCACTAAAGAAGAATACGTGGATGCGTACCAGGATACGTATACGGATCATGCAACAGAAACAACGGTCCGTAATTATCGGTACGATCCCATCGGGCGGCTGAAGCAGAGTACCGTTACAAAAGGCAAGGCCAACAAGACGCTCTCTTACGAATACGATAAAGCAGGCAACCGCATAAAGGAAACAAAGGCGGAGGCTATGAAGGATGGCAAACAGCTTGAAACCACAGACGCCTATACCTACAACAATCTGAATCAGCTAACGGGCATCGCACAATCAGCCATTCTGAAAGCGGATGGGAAAACCGTTAGCTATGACAATCAGCCCATTGGTGCGTATACTTATGATGACTTTGGCAACCAAATTACGTCGGATGAGTATGAAGTGGACTGGGATACCAAAACCACAAAGAAAATCAAGGAAACACGGAATACTTACGACAATGCAAACCAGCTTGTCAAAGTGGAGGAGAGGAAAACAGGACAAAACTGGACGAAACTATATGAAAGCATCTATAATGGAGAAGGACAGCGTGTGCGCAAAATCGATGGAGACAGCACCAACGGCGATTACACCATGTATTTCTACATGGGCGGGGCGCTGGCCTTCAGCACGAACAGCGACGCCAACTTTATAACGGATGAAAATGTGCTGGACCCCCATGGCATCATCATAGCGGGCAGACGGCAGGACAATATGTTCAATGCAGAAAAACCGGAAGGCCAGTATTGGATCTATCATTATGACGCTAGGGACAGTGTGACGAACATCGTCGGAACGGACAAAGACAGCAAGCTGTTTAGGGCCGAAAAGAATGTCTATGATTCGTTCGGGAAGGACGACAGCGACAAGCAGGAGCCTATGACTTCCATCCAGAACGAGGTAAAGTTCACCGGCGCCGTGCAGGACAATAGTGGATTGTACTATGCGAATGGGTATCACTATAATCCGATAACAGGAACCAATGCCCAGGCAAGTGTAGAGAAAGATAGGGAAATATTGTCGCAATTTGCAAATATAGAGGCGATAAATAAGCCTATTGATCCTGCCCAATTTATGCAAATCGGAATTTGAATAACACAATTTTATAGCCTCTTAGCAGAGGTTATAGTCTATCAATAAAATCCTCCAAAAGCCTTGAAAATAAAGGATTTATCGCAATGTGTTCGCCTTATCCCTTTATATGATTTCACACAAGTTTACTCTCTCCCTGACTGCTTATAAGGGCAAAATCAAGGGAAAGAAAATCCCATAACAAGATATAACAGAGTGTGGCAATCGGAGAACTGTGACATATGTGCGAATATATTATAGTGGAGGATTTTTTAATGAACAAGTATATTTATGATGAAAGCAATGGTCTTTGGTATGAACTGCAAAGAGATTATTATATCCCTTGCCTGACCTTACCAGCCGAAAAAGAAAACAAACCTATCGGTTTATGGGGGCAGCGACACAAACGATATTTACAGGAACATAAGAGGGCGTTTTACGCCACGCTACTCACAAGTGGCAAGTTGAATGCTTATCTTGCGGATGTCGATAAACAGGCGGAGGAACGCTTTGAAAGGATTGTAGAACAGATGAAGCAGGCACAGGGTATCACGGAACGCCTAAAGGCGAAAAATGCCTTAGAATGGGTTGGACAGATGAATAACATTCGGGCTTGTGCTATGGAGATTGTGGAGAGGGAAATTATATTCGCATAAGTAGACAAGGCGGCAGGGAGTAAATTCTCTGTCGCTTATTTTTACTATATTTTCGTTACGAAACTTGACAAAAATCTCTCCTTTTATTATAATTTGTGTTATATAACAATAATTATAAAATGGAGGTGAAAAATATGCCACCAAAGGTGAAAATTACAAAAGAGATGATTATAGATGCAGCATTTGAGATAGCACGAAGTGAGGGAGCAGAAAATATCAATGCACGAACTGTATCAAAAAAATTAGGCTGTTCCACTCAACCTGTTATGTATCATTTTAAAACAATAGAGGAATTGAAAAAAACTGTATATGTTAAGGCAGATGAGTATCATTCCGAATATATAACTAATATTCAGAGTGAAAATCCGATGAAAGATATTGGACTGAATTATATACGCTTTGCTGAAACAGAAAAAAATTTGTTTCGGTTTCTATTTCAAACAAATGAGTTTATAGGAAAAAATATTTCTGAGTTGATAAATTCTGAAGAATTACAGCCTATTATAGCTATACTGAGTAAAGAAGTAGAGGTCAATACAGAACAGGCGAAAACCATTTTCCGTTCATTATTCCTGATTGCACACGGATATGCAAGTATGTTTGCAAATAACGAAATGACCTATGACGAACAGACGATTATATCTGATTTAGACTTGGTATTTGACGGAACAGTTTATTCATTGAAAGGAGGATTATAATGTATCGTTTATATAAGAAAAATGAATTAAATTTCTCATTGGTTTGGATTATTTCCTATGTTGTTTTGTTTAGTGTTGCTGACAGCTTTTCTGCTTCGCTTGGCACTGAAAAAATAATTGCTGCACCCGTTGCTATAGTTTTTACATTGCTTCTTTTAGTTTTTGTGAGTAAACACAACTTAAAAGAAAAATACGGTCTGTGTTCTTTTAATGGAAGCCTTAGAAATTTCTTATATTTTACTCCGCTACTTCTAATTATGAGTATTAACCTATGGAATGGCGTTACGATGAAGCTGTCTGTTTTAGAAACTGTGTTATATATTTTAAGTATGCTCTGCGTTGGATTCATTGAAGAAATTATTTTTCGTGGATTTCTGTTCAAAGCATTATACAATGACAATGTAAAGTTGGCGATTGTTATCTCAAGTGTTACTTTTGGAATTGGACATATTGTAAACTTACTGAACGGAAAAGATTTAATACCTACACTCTTACAAGTTTGTTATGCAATCGCAATAGGTTTTCTTTTTACAATTATTTTTTACAAAGGAAAGAGCCTTTTACCGTGTATTATTGCACATAGTTTTGTAAATTCTTCGAGCGTTTTTGCTGTTGAAAATTCTTCAATGAAGTTTCATATTATTTCAAGTGCAGTATTATGTATTATTAGCTTAAGTTACGCACTGTGGATATTGAAAAAAACAAAACAATTTGATGAATATGAAAATAATGATAGGCGGTGATGATATTATATGCCAACTATTATTTCAGAATGGATATATTGCCCTGTATGCGGCAATAAAACCCGAACAATGATACAGGAAAATACTGAGATGAGAAACTTTCCTCTCTACTGTCCGAAGTGCAAAAAAGAAACAATCATCAATGTTCAGGATATGAAAATCACGCTTGCAGTCAGCAAATAATTATGTACCACCGCCGCTATGGGTAACACCATAACGGCGGTTTTTCCATATCTATCGGCTATCTCTGTCAATGGATTTTTTGCGCTGTCTTTGGGGTGGTTTCTGCCTATTTTTATCCTGTATCTCCCGCAAATGTTTTAATACGCTCTGCTTTTCGGGTGGTCTGCGCTGCTCTTTGGCGGCGGCTGACGGTTTCCTGCTGGTCTGACGCTCCCACTCGGCAAGGTCACGGCTGTACTGTTCCACAACGCTTTCCATTTCTCGGAAAGTACGCATGAACGCCTGCACATCGGGATAACCGTCCTCTTTCAGAATATCGGGCAGCATATCCAGTTTTGCAGCGATTTCCTTTTCCGTCTGCTGTATCTGCTCGGACAAGGCTTTACGCTCCTTGCCTTTGAAAAGCCCCTTTGTGTCTGCAAGCTGCGCTTTCAGTTTCGGGAGAACATCGTCCTGCAAACGGCGGATTTCCCTTGCGCCCTCCTGCGCCTTTATCATCAGATTTTTCATGCGTCGAAATTCCGCCATATCCATATCCAGCGTAGGCTTGGGCGGCATATCCTTTTCTCGGATAAGGCTTTGCAGAAGCTCCTTTGCCCTGCCGATAATGCTGCGGAACAAGGTAGGCAGCCAGCCCTTTTCTTTAATGGACTGACTTGCCTTTTGGTGGATTTCCTCTTTCTTGATTTCCAGTATCTTTGTTTCCTCAATCCCCGATAACAATGCCATATCCGCCGTCCTGTTCCATTCCTGCCTTGCGGCGTTGTCGGCTTCAATCTCGGCGGCTTTGGGATTGTTCTTACCGATTTTCTTGGTAGGAAGATAAACGCTGTTCTTATCAAATACCTTTAACTGCTGTTCGGGATCGGAGATATGCCGATTGATAAGGTCGGTGTAAATCTCTTTTACCTCCCGAAGAAAAGGCTCACTTTTGAATTTATTATCTTTCACGGTAAAGAGGTGGCTTTCGTAAACCTCGCCCTTTTTTATGACGGTACAGCCTTTTCGTATCTGTCCGTCCTCCCCTGTGATTTCTTTCTTGGTGCGTACCCTTTTGCCTGTTTCATCATAGAACACGCTGCGTGTGGCTCTCTTGATGTCAGGTTCAGGAAGCCGTTTTCTTTCGCTGAAGATAAGGTGGATATGATAGTTTGTCTTGCGTTTGTTGTGGTGGAGGGCTGACACGCACTCCACACCATACCGCCTGTGGAACTCCTCCGTAAAATCTTCAAGGACTTCCTGCGGCTCGTATCTTGTATATACTTCAGGCAGGGCGATAATTAATTCCCTTGCTTCAATACATTTGCCCTCTGTACCGCTTCGCTTAAATTCCTGCTGGCTTTCCCTTGCAAGGTTACTCCAAAATTCATTGTCAGCGGTGCGGTAGGTGGCATAGAGATTTTCCTGTCTTGCGTGGCTTGTGATATAGGATATTCTTCCCTTGACATTGGGTAGCTTCGACATCTGTATAAATGAATGTCTTGCCATATACTCCTTCCTCCCGTGACGGGCATACTCTTTTTGCAACCGAGAAATCGGTTGCCGCTGTTTCGGCGGCGTAAGCAGACGGACAGCGAAGAAAACAGCGTGCTGTTTTCTTCTGTATCATAGCGGCGGTGCATTGTCCGAAGCTGTGATACATAGCCCCCTGCAAGGGCGAAATACCCAGAGTACAACTCGAAGATTTGTGCGAGGGGTGTATTTCGCTCTCAAACGCCGAGGGCTTGGAGAATGGTTATTCTACTTTGCGAACATCGTTTTCATTGAGCAGGTTTCTTCCCTGATTGACGCTCATAAATCGCTCTAAAGTATCCCTGCGGATAATCGCTTTTCTTCCGACCTTGAGGACGGGAAGTTTGCCCCAGTCTACCAACTTACGCATTGTATTTCTTCCGATACCCGTACATTCTGCTGCTTCTTCTATGGTTAAACCTATTTTGATGTTGCTCATTTTATCAACCTCCTTTCAAAATACGCATTTTGCAACTATGTATCTGTAATTATACTTATTTTGCTATCTCTTGTCAACTTGTTTTGCAACTTATCAAGAAATATTTTTGCCTATTATTAAATTTATGGTTGCAAAATAAGTTTTTCTGTGCTATACTATCATCAATAGGAGGTGAAAACCTTGAAACAAGAAATTACATTCACCGCAAAACAGGTCGGTGAACGAGTGAAAGAACGCCGAACAGAGTTAAACTTAACAATGCCCGAACTTGGTAAGCGTGTCGGAGTAAACAAATCTACCATTCAGAGATATGAAGCGGACGGTGTAGACCCGAAGCGTACAATGATTATCAACGGACTGGCAGAAGCACTCCTGACCACTCCCGAATGGCTGACAGGACTTTCCGAAGATAAGGAATACGACAGCCGTACTTTATATGCAAGGGATATGGAGGAACATATCAAAAAATATCTTGATACGGTTTCTTCTGTGGTAAAGGGAGAACCGCACCAACAGCTGCTCACGACATTCCTCGGAAAGATGATTGACCTCTATACGGTTATGGCTTATCACTTTGCAGACGCAACGGCTGAAGTTGACCGTGTAGCGGAGGACGAAGGCTTAAAGCAGTCCTTACGCCGCTATGCGATTGAGTCAAGGGCAATTATGGAAAGAGTTTACCGTAAAGAAATGGAACTTCCTATCGAGGATATGAAGCAGTTTTTAGATGGGATTTTACATATCTACGATGAGGGACGCACCGCTGTAAAGATGGGCGACCTGTTCGGGATAGTGACAGCAGCTGAAGAAAGGGTTGCTGAAAAAGAAAAATTCCGTGGCTCTTTGACAAGTGAAAATGCCGATTGACATTCATCGGCATAAGTGACACTATTACTTTACGCACACCATATGTCACAGTCCCGATTGCCACGGATAGAAAGGAGAAATTTATCTATGGCAAAAGGTTCTGTAAGAAAAAAAGGTAAAAAGTGGTACGCACGCTTCTATATCGAAGATGAAAGCGGCAGAAAAGTACAGAAAGAGTTTGTGGGAACAGAAAGCAAGTCTGAAACAGAAGCCCTGCTCAGAAAAGCAATCGCTGACTATGAGGAAAAGAAGTTTGTCGGGAAAGCCGAAAACATCACGGTTGGCGAAATGCTGGATATGTGGGTAGAGGAAGAACTGAAGCCCGGCAGCCTTAGCAACGGTACGGTTATGGCATATATGGCGGCAGTCAAAAAGATTAAAAAATATCCCATTGGCAGCCGAAAACTGAAAACCGTGACTGCCGACCATTTACAGTCGTTTATCGACCTGATGAGTTACGGAGGGATAAATCCTGGCGGTACAACTTCAAAGCCGATGAGTAAAGGCTATATGCTGCAATTCTCGGCGGTACTGCAAAATTCATTTCGTTTTGCTGTATTTCCGAAAAGGCTGATAACCTTTAACCCGATGCAGTATGTGAAGTTGCGTGGCAGAAAAGAGGAAACAGATATTTTCTCGGACAGCGAAGAAGATATTGTTCCTGTTCCTACCATTACACACGGGGAATACCAAAAACTGACGGACTTCTTAACCCAAAAGAAACACCCTGCGTTGCTTGCGGTGCAGATAGCCTACTATGCAGGCTTGCGTATCGGAGAGGTCTGCGGTCTGACTTGGCAGGACATCAACCTTGAAGAACAATATCTGACAGTACGCCGCAGTATGCGTTACAACGGGGCAAGGCACAAAACAGAAATAGGGGCAACAAAGCGTAAAAAAATCCGCACCGTTGACTTTTGCGATACGCTTGCCGCAATCCTGAAAACTGCGAAAGCAGAACAGCATAAAAACCGTTTCCGATACGGGGAACTGTACAGTCTTAATTACTATTTGGAGGTCAAAGAAAAAGACCGCACCTATTATGAGGTTTACAGTCTGCCGAGGTCGGAGGAAGTCCCAGAGGGGTACAAGGAATTATCCTTTGTCTGCCTTAGACCTGACGGGGCATTTGAAGCACCGAGTACGGTGGGGATTATGTGCAGGACAGCGAGAAAAAAGTTGGAGGGATTGGAGGATTTCCACTTCCATATGCTCAGACACACCTATACAAGCAATCTGCTTTCAAACGGTGCAGCACCTAAAGATGTGCAGGAACTACTCGGACACGCTGATGTTAGTACCACAATGAACATTTACGCTCACGCTACAAGGGAAGCGAAGCGTACTTCCGCAAGACTACTGGATAAGGTAATCGGCGGAGCATAAAAAATTTCCCTTGTTTCGGCTCATAAGGGCAAAAACAAGGGAAAATACATAAGGTTTGAATATTTAATAGGCGATATGCCTTGAAAACACAGGGTTTACAGAGGATTGAATAGATAAATTGGAATTTATCAATATATTGAAGAAAATGGAAAGTTGAATGATGTAGTGACAAATTTTGTGATGCTGATGTCTAAGAATCGGGGAACAGGAGATATAACGTGGTTGAGGGGATACAAGGACGAAGAACTTAAAGATATGTTGAAGAGAGAGAAAGATTTCAAAAGAAAGCGAGAAATTAGAGAGCAACTAAAAAGAAATGATAAGATTAATGTCCAGAAACGCAAAAATAATGATAAAGGAAATAAGAAACCAAGTGTGAACAAAAAGAAAAAACAGGAGGCAAAGGAAAATAAAATAACAAAGAAGATTTCTGAAAAGAAACAATTGCAGGTATCCCCTAGAAAAACAACGCCCGGCTTGAAACCACAGCCAGGCCCTGCACCGACGCGCCAGCCAGATAGACCGTGGGCAAAGAAGAATAACTCGAAAGGATGGCAGACAGCAACAGGAAAAGCAACGCTTTGGGGAGTCGGAGGATATCTTTTATACAAAGGGATCAAATGGCTTTTAATTGGAACGGGGAACGTATGGGCCGTTGCGTTACCATGAGGAAGGGAGAAAGGAATGAGCAATCTAAGCGAAAAAAATTTAGAGAAACTCCGAAGGATACAGGAAATAGCAGAAGCAGATGAACTGGATGAGGAAGAATTTGAATTTTTATTGAAATGCGCGGTAGACAGAGTAATTTGTGTCAAAACGGAAGCGATAGAAGCGCTGTACGACGTGGAAGATCCACGAGCAATGGAAGTATTGTTGACGCTCGTAAATGACAAGGATGATTTGGTAAGGACATGTGCATGTGAGTCGCTTGGGAATTACGATGATGAGAAAGTAATAGAGGAGATGAAGAAAAAGGCAATAGAAGACGAAAGTGATATGGTAAGGGGATATGCAATTACGGCATTGGGAGATATCGGAGTTGCATACCCGGAACACAAAAGAGAATTTATCAAATTTATGGAGGAGAATCTTAAAAATGAATCGGAGGATTGGATAAAGATCTGTTATTATACGGAGTTATGTCGTTTAGACCATTCAAACTATCTGATAAACTTATTAAGCGGCTTACAGAACACTAACTACTCAGTAAGAAGTGCAACAATAAACTCATTGTATCCCGTGTTCAATAAGGATAATTATGAAATGATTCGACAACAATGCGAAGCTGCGCTTGTAAATGAACAGGAAAGAGCGATAAGGATGGGAATGCAGGAACTGCTGGACACAATGGAACGGGAATTGAGCTAGAAAAGAGAGCCTGCAAAGGCTCTTTTTGCGGTACAATAGGGCTGTATAGGATCTCCGTTTAGCAGGATACGGTAAGCGGGGACCCGTACAGTCCATGGACGCAGAACCTGTACACGTATACGTCGAACAACCCGGTGAACTACATTGACCCGACAGGGCATTTCCTAGGCTCATTGTTTGCGTGGGTAGGGAAAGTCGTGATCGGCGGTGTAGTCAATGCGGTGGTGGATACCGGCGTGCGGCTATTGACCGGGCAAGAGGTATCGCTGAAAACGATAGGCAGTTCGTTTGTAGAGGGCTGCGTAGCTTCGGCAGCGGGAAGCGCAGCTACAAAGCTCGTAGGAAAAGCAGTTGGGGCCGTAAAAAATACGAAAACAGCAACCAAAGTATCCCAATATATCAGTAAAGGGACCAATGCAGTTAAAAACTCTTCTTCAAAAATCATACAAAAAGTAAAGGATGTAAAACTAAGAAGAGAAATAGATGTAAAATTCACCACAAAAGTGACGGGAGCATCACGTACAGCTCATAGAAATAATGCTAACAAAGCTATATATGCCAAAATGCAAAAAAGCGCTAAATTTAGGGCAAAAATGGATGCACTTACAGGATATGACACAATGGCTTATATGAAGAGTGGAAAAGGAAAGGCATTGTTGAATCCATCTAAGAACTTAGTTTGGCATCATAATTATAGGAAGCCAAAAATGCAGCTTATATCAAAAGCTCAGCATACAGCAAGTAAATACCAACGAATTTTACATCCAGGAGGAAAAGGCGGATTTTACAACTGGGTTCATGGAATATTCAATAAGAGGTGAATTGGAAAGTGAAAAGTGAACAAGATATTTTGTATAGAATATTTGCAAATTTAGCTATTTCACAAAGAAGCATTTGTGAATGTCCTGAGTTTCCTAGGAGAGAGAGAAAGGTGGTAGCAAACAAGGTAATTGCTTGGTTGGAAAAAGAACAAGGTATTTTAGAGGCTATGGATGAAGACGAAAAAGCCATGATTTATAAGAGAGTTGGTAATAGAGATAGAATAGTACAACAAGCACATTGGTGTTGGGAATCAGAAGAATGCTTACTATGGGCTATTGGCTTGGTTGACCAAATAGAAATTCCATATTACTCAAAAAATACTAGGGATTTATTTGCAGAAATAGATCGGAATACAAATTTGAAGCCGATAGTCCATAATCCAGTCGCAATGATTGACAAATACATGAGATGTGATGGCACGATAGATTTAATTCTTTCTAAAGCTAAACTAAGAACGAGGAAAGAAATAGAAGATGAAAGAAATATAGCAATGATTTGGTTTTGGAGAGCAATTGAAGGAAAAAATGTGGTGTTTAAAAGAGAGCCTTTTCAAACCATTGTTAATAGGGCTTTTGATGATCCGGAAATATTCGAAACGGTGAAAAATATTTCAGTTTCAGAAGACGGAATGGATTTGTTGGTAGGAAAGAAAAAGAAATTTATTTCACTGGATGATGAAAGCATAAAATATGCTGCAGCCTGTGCAGGATGGCGACAAAAAGCACTTGAATGGATTCTAAATGATGAAAGCTGGGAAAATACAACCCCTGATAACTGATGAAATACGCACAAATAGGATGTTTGTAAACAAAGGAGCTTATCAGAGCTCCTTTGTTTTTAGTATAATAATATAACAAGTAAGAGCCACTGATGCAGTGATAGATACAGGGGTACGGTTGCTGACGGGGCAGGAAGTGTCCCTGAAGACGATAGGCAGTTCGTTTGTAGAGGGCTGCGTAGCTTCGGCAGCGGGAAGCGCAG
>OLRX01001992.1_pt1 | contig 13865 bp, 7 predicted proteins | sample 1672991 | NCBI WGS metagenome assembly OLRX01 (sample SAMEA3136744, study PRJEB25190) | human gut metagenome | biome: human gut; feature: human-associated habitat; material: faeces | place: Austria | collected 2013
ATGTTCCAGCACATCAGGCTGTTATTCATCAGTATATGCGTGAGATGATGTCGGGAGTAGGAAAAATGATACTCGGTTCTGACAGCCATACACGTTACGGCGCTCTCGGTACAATGGCAATGGGCGAAGGCGGTCCTGAACTTGTTAAACAGCTGTTAAACAAAACTTATGATATTGATAGACCGCTGGTTATAGCCGTATATCTTACGGGAAAACCCGAAGCAGGGGTAGGTCCGCAAGATGTGGCTCTTGCTATAATAGGAGCTGTTTTTGACAACGGGTACGTTAAAAACAAAGTTATGGAATTTGTCGGACCAGGTGTGGAGAAGTTAAGTGCTGATTTCCGTATCGGAATCGATGTTATGACAACGGAGACAACATGTCTGTCTTCCATCTGGAAAACAGATGATAAGATTAAGGAGTTCTATGAGATCCATGGCAGAAGTGAAGATTACAAAGAACTGAATCCTGGTGCAGTTACATATTATGATGGTATGGTCTATGTGAACTTAAGCGAAATCCGTCCAATGATCGCAATGCCATTCCATCCGTCAAATGTATATACAATCGACGAAGTGCGTAAGAATCTGAAAGACGTGCTTCACGATGTAGAGCAGAAAGCACTGGTGAGCCTGGATGGTGCTGTGGATTATTCACTGAAAGACAAAGTGATCGACGGACAGCTTTATGTGGACCAGGGAATCATTGCAGGATGCGCGGGTGGTGGATTTGAAAATATCTGCGCAGCAGCAGACATCATAAAAGGTCATTACATTGGCTCAGATGAATTTACATTTAGTGTATATCCGGCAAGTACACCAATCTATATGGAACTTGTGAAAAACGGTGCAGTTGCGGATCTTATGGAAGCAGGAACAATTGTAAAAACAGCATTCTGCGGACCATGCTTTGGAGCTGGAGATACACCGGCAAATAACGCATTTTCTATTCGCCACTCTACAAGAAACTTCCCGAACCGTGAAGGTTCCAAGCTTCAGAGTGGACAGATTGCATCCGTTGCACTTATGGATGCCCGTTCAATTGCAGCAACAGCAGCAAATAAAGGTTTCCTGACACCTGCAACAGATATGGACGTAGAATACAAGGGACAGAAATACCACTTTGACCAGAAGATTTATGCAAATCGTGTATTTGACAGTCATGGTGTGGCTGATCCGAATACAAAGATCAAGTTCGGACCGAATATCAAAGACTGGCCGGCAATGTCAGCACTTCCGGAGAATCTGGTATTGAAAGTTGTATCAGAGATTCACGATCCGGTTACAACAACAGATGAGCTGATTCCATCTGGAGAAACATCTTCTTACAGATCCAATCCACTTGGACTGGCAGAGTTTGCACTTTCCAGAAAAGATCCTGCATATGTAGGACGTGCAAAGGAAGTACAGAAAGCACAGAAAGCAATCGAAGCAGGCGAATGTCCGTTAGAGGTATTGGAAGAATTAAAACCGGTTATGGCAAAGATCCAGGAGAAATATCCGGAAGCAGGAAAAGGAAATATCGGAGTCGGAAGTACGATCTTTGCAGTAAAACCAGGTGACGGTTCAGCAAGAGAGCAGGCAGCTTCCTGTCAGAAGGTGCTCGGTGGCTGGGCGAATATTGCAAATGAATATGCGACAAAAAGATATCGCTCCAATCTGATCAACTGGGGAATGCTTCCATTTATCACAAAAGAAGACGACAAGAAATTAAGCTTCAAAAATGGCGATTATATCTTTGTACCGGAAATCAGAAAAGCAGTGGAAAACAAAGATGCAGAGATCAAAGCTTATGTAGTCGGAGATACATTGAAAGAAGTCACATTTACACTTGGAGATATGACAGACGCAGAAAGAGAGATTATTCTCAAAGGTTGTCTGATTAATTATTATAAGGGCTAAATAATCCGATAGGTAAAATTCACGTTCTATGTTCTGTTGCACTGAGAATTACGCTGAATTTTATCTTGCGCAGTATTTTTGGCAGTAATATAATTGAATAAACGAATGTAAATAAAAGGCGGCACTTATGAAAAAAAGTGACGCCTTTTTGTAACACTTGGGATATTTTGGGACTCTTATATGTAGAAGAAGTAATAACACTTTTTACACTGGGTATTGGGAACGTCAATGGGATAAGTCAATGGAGGAGTGTGGAGAACTTCTTGAGAAAAACAAATTGAGGAGGAAAAAGAATGAAATGTGATGCAAAAGCATTTTCAAAGCTATATGAGCAGGTCTATCAAGACCTCTATCGCTACGCGCTTTGTCTGATGCGTGATCCGCATGAGGCAGAAGACGCGGTGAGTGCGGCAGTGTTATCTGCTTATGAACATATACATAAACTTCGAAAAGAAGAAGCTTTCAAGAACTGGATTTTTACAATTTTGTCAAATATATGTAAGAAAAGATTGAAACAGGTGGCGAGAGAAGGAATACAGCAGACAGAAGATTTTTTCCCGGAAGGACAGGTGGAAGGAATTCATGAAGAAGATGTGGGACTTGCGATGGATGTGAGAAATGCATTTTTTATTCTTTCAGAAGAAGAGCAAATGATAGTCGGGCTGTCAGTGTTTGGCGGTTATAACAGCACAGAAATCGGGAAGACCCTAAGCCTGAAGCCGGGAACTGTCCGGGTAAAACGAAGCCGGGCGCTGGAGAAGATGCAGTGTGTGTTGGATGGGAGGACATTTTATGAATAAGAATGAGCAGGACATGATTAGGAAAATAAAGGAAAAGTCAGAACAGGTTCCGGTGCCGAAAGCGCTTGAACCGAGACAGATTGAAGCAAAGCTTGCAGGAAAGAAGAAAAAAGTGTGGACTCCGGCGAGAATCGGTGGGCTGGCAGCCGCATGCCTGGTGCTGATCGTGGGAGTGATGGTATGCCAGAATTATTTTAAAATGGAAGACCCGACTCGAGATGATAAGATAGCAGGCAGTGATGTGACAATCAGTGACAGTACGAAAGTAGAAAGTGCGGCGGAATATAAGGATGTCTATGCATATTTGGAAAAATATAAGAAAGATCAGGAAAGAGACAGTGCATACACTTCAAGCTGGGCAAGATCATTGAATGATATAAGAGTCGATGAATCAGCTGACAGTAAGGCAAGTGGAGATGCAGCACAGAATATTGAAGAAAGCAGTACTGCAGCAGCGGACACCGGAATGGCAAGCGGTTCTTATTCTGAGACAAATGTACGTCAGGAAGGTGTGGACGAGGGGGATACAGCTAAAACAGATGGAACATACCTTTACGTGTTAAAAGATAAGAGCGATCAGATTGCCATTATAGATACCCGCGATAATCGGATGAAGCAAACGGCTACTATAACAGTGGAAGATGTTTCTGAAATCCAGGAAATGTATCTGGACATTGAAAGAAATCAATTAATCGCAGTGTGTGACGGTTATGTGGGCGGTAAATGGAATGATGATGATTATGGATATGGTCAGAGGGCTAATACGACCGCAGTAACTTATGACATTTCAGACCGGGAAAATCCAAAAGAAGTTGGCAGGGTCAGTCAGAGTGGATATTACAATTCTTCAAGAATTGCAGATGGATACTTATACTTATTCAGTGATTATTATGTAACACTTGATGGTATAACGGCGAAGAATCCGAAGTCCTATATACCACTTGTAAACGATAATCTGATCAAAGAAACAGATATCTGTCTTCCGTCCATTTCAAAGGCAGATATGTATTCGATCATCACATCAGTTTCTCTGGAAAATCCAGATGAGACAGCGCACAGTAAGGCATTTTTGGCAGACGGTGGCAATTTATATGTGAGCAACGATAATCTTTATTTTTATGAAAATATGTGGCAATATTCCGGAAAAGATGTGACGACAATCCGAAAAGTTTCTTATGAAAGTGGGAAATTGACGGCTGGGGCACAGTGCAAAATAGACGGTTATATTAATGATTCATTTTCTATTGATGAATATGATGGATATCTGAGAGTTGTAGTGACCGATGGCGACACAAACAGTGTTTATGTTTTGAATCAAGAACTGAAAGAAACCGGCTCCATCAAAGGTCTGGCAGAAGATGAGAGAGTGTACTCCGCAAGATTTATGGGAAAGACAGGATACTTTGTAACATTTAAAGAGACGGATCCATTATTTTCTGTTGATCTGTCGGATCCGAAAAATCCAAAGATCATAGGAGCGTTGAAGATACCTGGATTTTCAGATTATCTGCATCCGTATGGGAAAAATAAGCTTCTGGGTATTGGGATGAATGTTGATGAAAAGACTATGTCAACAGATGGCGTGAAATTGACGATGTTCGATATTTCCGATCCGGAAAATGTGAAAGAGGAGCAGACTTATGTCATTGAAAATGTGTACTATACAGATGTTTCTTATGATTATAAGGCAGCTTTAGTAGATGCAGAGAAAAATCTGATTGGTTTTGCTGCAGACAGCGAAGGCGGCCGGGAGTACTATACATTTTCTTACGACGAAAAACAAGGATTTACATGTACGATGCATGAGGAAATCAATGGAAATAGTATGAGGATCACAAGAGGTATTTATATAGAAGATACGCTTTATGTTATCCAGGGAAATATTATAGAAGCGTATAGCCTGAAAGATTTCAAAAAAGTGGACGATATCATTTTGTAACATTTTTGTAACAAAATCTCGTATGTTTTTGACAATAAGACTGGTGTATGATAAACTTGTATCTGTAGAATTGTCAAAAAATTTGAGGTGAGAATATTGGATAAATATGAATATCGGGTAAAAACCGAGCAGATGCTCGAACATTACGAAAAGAAACAATTTAGAAAAGCAATGGAAATTGCCGATACAATAGACTGGAGAAGGGTGAAGAGCCCAGCAATGTTAAATACAGTAAGCGAAATCTACGAGAATAACGGGGAGTTTCAGAAGAGCCGTGATACGCTTATGATCGCATTTGACAGAGCACCGTCCAGCAGAAAGGTTGTGTATCGTCTGGCAGTACTTGCCCTGAAACTGAATGATCTGAATGAGGCTTCGGACTGTTATGAGGAATTTGTAAAACTGGCACCGAGAGATCCGAATCAATTCATTTTGAAATATCGGATTTTGAAGGCACAAGGGTCCGATCTGTCAGAACAGATTTCGGCACTGGAAGAATTTAAAAAGGCAGAATATATTGAAAAATGGGCGTATGAGCTCGCAAAGCTATATCATGAAGCAGGCATGACCTCAAAGTGCCTGGAAGAATGTGACGATTTGATCTTGTGGTTCAGCGAAGGAAAATATGTATATCAGGCAATGGAATTGAAGATGAAGTACAAACCACTGACACCACTCCAACAGGAAAAGTACGATGAGTATAAAGGTGTACCGAAAAAAGAGCCTAAGAAAGCAGTGGATAAAAAACCTGAGCGAGCTGCGCTTAAGGATGTAAAGAGTATCCCACAAGATACTGTATCAATTCCAAAAGAACAGATTAAAGCAGCGCAGGAAGCAGCAGACGCTGCGGAGGCAGAACAGCAGGAATCAGGAGCCAATACAACAGAAACTGTGGATGGTCTGGATGCAACGAGAAGAATTCCGACAGCAGAGCTTGGAGAAGCATTGAAGGCAATGGAAGAAAATGCCAAGGCAGACAAAGAAGTTCCGATGGAAGAACCGGTTTTAGAAGAACCAGTTTCAGAAGAACCAGTTTCAGAAGAGCCAGTTTCAGAAGAGCCGGAAGCACCAGTCATTGAACCAGTCCTGGAGCCGGAAGAAGCTGTTTCAGAAGAACCAGAAGTTGTAGAAATGGAAGCACCAGTCATTGAACCAATCGGAAAGGAAACTCCGGAAGAAGCTCGGAATGTCAGAGAGTTAGAAGGAATTCTTCAGCATGCGGCAGAAGGACCAAAAAAGTCTATTACGACAGTTGTGAAGGGTGCGACACTTCAAGAAGCACTGGCTAATGGCGTGGCTATGGCGAGTGGAATTAATCCGGAAGACCAGAAGAAGATGGAGGAACGAGAAGAAGAACTCCGTATTGAAGGTCAGATGAAGATTGAAGACATCTTGATGGAATGGGAAGCTAAGCAGAAGGTAAATGCTGAGGCAATCGCAAAGCAAAAAGCATCCGATGAAGAACGACTTAGAAAAGAGAGAGAAGCACTGGAAGCCCGCCGTGAGGCAGAAAGACTTGAGGCAGAGAGACGCGAGGTAGAAGAAATAGCAAGACGGAAAGCAGAAGAAAAGGCCCGTCAGGAAGCAGAAGAGAAAGCACGCCGTGAAGCGGAAGAGAAAGCTCGCCTTGAAGCAGAGGAGAAGGCTCGTCGTGAAGCGGAGGAGAAGGCTCGTCGTGAAGCGGAAGAGAAGGCTCGTCTTGAGGCAGAGGAAGCAAGAAGAAAGGCATTGCTTTCTGATGATATCAGACAGCTTGTGGAAGAGCTGGAAGATCGTGTGACAGCACAGGAGAAAGAAGAGGAAAATTTTGATATAGAAGAGGAACTGGAGCTTGCAAAAGCAGAAGGGGAATCTGTTGAAGAAGAAATTGTAGATCAGTTTATTTCAGAAGAAGAGCTGGACGATATTGTGGAAGAACCTGAAGAGTCTGAAGAAGAACCTGAAGAAGAGATTGTTGAAGCAGTTTCGGAAGAAGAAGAGACGGAAGACGAGGATTTTGAGGATGAAGATGATTTCGAAGAGGAAGAGTTTGAAGACGAAGACTTTGAGGGTGAGGACGAAGAGTTTGAAGCAGAAGATGAAGTCGACGCTGTAGAAGAAATCGAAGAAGTACAAGAAGATGAAGAAATTCCGGAAACAGAAAACCAGGATGATTCGGAAGATAATTCCGAAGACGAGGATGATTTCGAAGACGAGGAATCCGAAGACGATGATTTTGAAGAGGAAGATGGATTCGACGAAGACGATTTTGACGAAGATGGTTTTGCAGATGAATTCCCGGAGGAAGATGAGGAAGAAGTAGAGGAATTCGATGCAGAGTGGAATGAATTCCCGGAAGATGAATCCGAGGACGAAGACGATTTCGAGGACGAAGACGATTTCGAGGAAGAGGACGACTTCGAGGAAGAGGACGACTTCGAGGAAGAGGATGACTTCGAGGAAGAGGACGATTTCGAGGAAGAGGATGACTTCGAGGAAGAGGACGATTTCGAGGAAGAGGATGATTTCGAGGAAGAGGACGACTTTGAGGAAGAGGATGACTTTGAGGAAGAGGACGACTTTGAGGAAGACGATTTTGAGGAAGAGGACGACTTCGAGGAAGAGGATGATTTTGAGGAAGATGATTTCGAGGAAGACGACTTTGAAGATGAGCTTCCTGAGATTCCGGATCCGGAAGACCTTGAAGGAGACTTGGAAATTGAAGAACCATCTGAGGAAGAGATTCAGCGCAGAATTAAGAAGTCAAAAGGAAGTGGAGTTCCATTTGATACCGGATTTGTTGTAACAGGAAGATATGACTTAAGTGCAACCAGTGAGATTGGACTGAAAGCCGGACTGACAGAGGAGCAGAAGAAATTATTCTCTTACTTCGTACCAGTCAGAGGAATGAGTGAACAGATTGTTGCAGTACTTGATAATGACAGACGTGCCCAGAGAGAGGGAACTTCAAGAACCGGTAACTTAATGATCATTGGTCGTAAAGGATCTGGAAAAACAGTACTTGCAGTAGATATTGTAAAAGCAATCCAGAAACAAAGAAATCTGAAACAGGGTAAAGTTGCTATTGTTACAGGTGAGTCACTGAATAAGAAAGAACTTGGCAATATTATCCAGAAGCTTCGCGGTGGAGCGATCATCATCGAAAAGGCTGGTAAGTTGAATTCCAGAACAATCAAGGAACTGAATGCATTGATGTCAAGAAAGACCGGAGAGCTTCTCTTTGTTCTTGAAGATCAGAGAAAACCTCTGGAGAGAATTATGACAGCTAATCCGGATTTCAAAAAGAAATTCACTTCTAAGCTTGAGCTTCCGGTATTCATCAATGATGAGTTAGTAACATTTGGTCAGACTTATGCGAAGGAAAATGGATATAAGCTTGATGAAATGGGAATTCTGGCACTTTACAGCCGAATTGATGTAATGCAGCGTGAAGATCATGCGGTTACAGTTGCGGAAGTAAAAGAAATCATGGATGAAGCAATTAAACATTCACAGAAAGCAAATGTAAAGCATCTTGCAAGACGTGTATTTGGAAAATCTACGGATTCGTCAGATCGCATTATTCTGAAGGAAGAAGATTTTAAAATTTAATGATATAGTGAATGTAAGTGATGAAGCAGGGATACAATTGTAGAAAATTGTATCCCTGTTTTTTGTCTGGAATCGAGTGACATAGATTGAATTTTGTGTTCCGCTAAGGTATACTTAAGATATTGAAATCCGGATGAAATGTGAGGGAAGTTTATGGAGAAAGAATGGAAAGCTTATGAAATCGGAGAATTAGATCAGTACCTTTTCGGACAGGGAAATCACTACGAAATTTATAAGAAGCTAGGTGCACATATGGTGGACGACGAAGGGCAGGAAGGAGTTTATTTTGCTGTCTGGGCACCGAATGCGAAATCAGTGTCTGTAGTGGGGGAATTCAATGACTGGGATCGCACAAGAAACCCTATGACAAGGGCGGAATATATCGGAATTTACACATGCTTTGTACCGGGAGTAAAAGAAGGCATGATGTATAAGTTCTGCATTGAGACGATTACAGGGGAGTATCATATGAAGGCAGATCCGTATGCCAATTATGCAGAACTTCGTCCGGGTACAGCATCAAGAATAACGAATATTGAGAATTTGAAATGGACCGATAGTTCCTGGATGACTGCACGGGAAAAATGGAACCACAAAAAAGAACCAATGTCTGTATATGAGGTTCATATGGGTTCCTGGAAGAGACACCCAAGCACAGAGGACGAGGGATTCTATACTTATCGTGAGTTCGCAAAAGAAATTACAAAGTATATGAAAGATATGGGATATACGCATGTGGAGATCATGGGAATCGCAGAACACCCATTTGATGGATCATGGGGATATCAGGTGACAGGATATTATGCGCCGACAAGCCGTTATGGAACACCGGAAGATTTTGCGTGGATGATCAATTATCTGCATAGAAATGGAATCGGTGTCATTATGGACTGGGTTCCGGCACATTTTCCAAAGGACGAGCATGGACTTGCCGAGTTTGACGGAACAGCAACTTACGAGTATGCAGATCCAAGAAAAGGGGAGCATCCGGACTGGGGGACGAAGATATTTGATCTTGGCAAGAATGAGGTAAGGAACTTCCTGATTGCCAATGCACTTTTCTGGGTGGAGCATTTCCATATTGATGGACTTCGCGTTGATGCAGTTGCTTCTATGCTGTACCTGGATTATGGAAAGAAAGACGGAGAATGGGTTCCGAACCAGTATGGAGGTAATGAGAATCTGGAGGCAGTAGATTTCTTCAAGCATCTGAACACAGTTGTACTTGGAAGAAATCCGGGTGCACTTATGATAGCGGAAGAGTCTACGGCATGGCCGAAGGTAACCGGAGATGTAGAAGACGGAGGTCTTGGATTTAGCCTTAAGTGGAATATGGGGTGGATGCACGACTTTACGGAATATATGAAGCTGGATCCGTATTTCAGAAAAGACAATCATCATATGATGACATTTGCCATGAGTTATGCGTACAGCGAAGATTACATTCTCGTACTGTCGCATGATGAGGTTGTCCATTTGAAATGTTCCATGATCAATAAGATGCCAGGACTTGGATTTGATAAATATGCGAACCTAAAAGCAGGATATGCATTTATGATGGGACACGCCGGAAAGAAATTGTTGTTCATGGGACAGGATTTTGCACAGCTTCGCGAGTGGTCAGAGGAACGTGAACTGGACTGGTATCTGTTGGAGGAGCCGGAGCATCAGGCAATTCAGTCATGGATGCGTGATTTACTCCACATGTATAAAAAGAAACAGGCACTTTATGAACTGGATCAGTCATGGGAAGGATTCGAGTGGGTCAATGCAGATGATGCATACAGAAGCATTTACAGCTTTATCCGCCATTCTAAAGATGGAAAGCATAACCTTCTGTTCGTGATCAACTTCACACCGATGGCAAGAGAAGATTACCGTGTAGGCGTTCCTAGAAAGAAGCAGTATAAGCTGATTCTGAACAGTGACGATGTGAAATATGGCGGAAATGGCGAGAAGAGACAGAACATTTATCATGCCGTGAAGAAAGAATGTGATGGAAGACCATATTCATTTGGATACAAATTGCCGCCGTATGGGGTAGCAGTTTTTGAATTTTAAAATGTATAATAAGAGAGGTGTGGAAGAGAAACAGGGAGATGGAATTTGAGTATTCCATCTCCCTGCTAAAGTTATGAATTAATTTTATTCTGCGTTTGTAGAAGTGTCGTTATCAGCATTGTTGTCGGTGCTGCCTGTATCGGTGTTGTTGTCCGTATTTTCTTCGACTGCGCCAGTGCTATCTGTATTATCGGAGTTTTCGGTATCATCGCCTCCGAACAGATCCTTGAAAAATCCTACGATTTTATCCCAAAGTCCTTCCTCTTTTGCCTGATTTACGGCATCGTTTGCTTTGGTTTTTACGGCATCTAATGTGCTGTCGATGATTGCATCATTTCCGAGTGCTGCATCATCTGTATTGTTAATAATTCCGCCGTTGGAGTCATCTCCGCTAAAGAAGCCTTTGATGGAGGACCACAGGTTGCTGAAGAATCCTCCGGATTTCCCGTCCAGGTTGTCGAGAGTCTTTTTCAGTGCTTTGACATCGTAGTCGTACTGGGAAATAGATTCCATCAGACTTGTGATTTTCGCAAGCTGGTCATCGGTCAGTGTAATTCCCTGCTTATCGGCTGCGTCAGAAATCGCGTCCTGAATATCGGACGGATCAGTCAGTTTGTCTTCAATAACGGATTCTTTGACATCGTTGATCAGATCAGATGCTGTATCCTGACCGAGATCCTTGGCGAGATCACCGGTTGTTACCAGCTCTTCTGTTGCAGTTGCTTTCTGGTCTTCGGAAAGTTCTTTTCCACTGGCTTTTTCGTAAGCCATCATAATACCTGTCAGTGCACCGGTTCCGGATACTTCAATTGGAGATCCGGCAACAACGTTACAGTTCTCAACGCCGGAAGTCAAAAGTGTACTGGCGATCATAGAACTTGTTACAAATGTCAGGTTTGCGACTTTTACCTGAATTCCGCCGCTGTCTGTCGGCTCAACATAAGAACAGCTATATGTTCTTGTACCAATCTGGGACTCGGTCGCGATCCCTTCCATATATTTTCTTTCGTCTGTGTTCGTGACTTCGATCGTGTCTACCTGATCGGCGGAAGTACCGAAGTATTTGTACATAGAAGCTTTCTGCTCGTCGGATAAGTTCGCTCCGAGAGTGACTACTTTTGCGCTGTCAGCCAGGGCAGTTACCGGCAGGCTTACAGATGCCAGAATTATTGCCAGGCTAAACGGCAGAACCCTTTTTAATTTTTTCATACTCATAATTATCCTGTGGTGTCAGACGCCACATCTCCTTTCTGTACCCCCAATAATAGCATACTTGTGTAAAAGTAAAAAGTAAAAAATTCTTAACTATTTCGAAAGATTTTGTTACGGCTTGTGTACATCTGTGGACTAAGACAGGATTTCCAGCATTCTAGATTCAAATGTGTGTTCATCCACCATTCCCCCCATGACACCGACTGACTTTTTATCTTTGAAGAGAACAAATGTCGGGACGATTTCCGGGGCGTATTCTGCGGCGAGTACTGCAGATTCTTCAATTTCGACTTCGCAGAACTTGATCTTTCCGGCGTATTTCTTTTCGATATCCTCCACGACCGGCTTCATCATGGCACATTTCCCGCACCAGATACCGTAGAACATAACGACGACCGGGAGAGAGGTATCTTTTACTTCTATTTGAAAATTTTTTGCAGTTAAATGTAACATCAAATCAACCTTTCTGATCAGTGCCTTCGGCAGTCAGAACCGTGGTTCAGAATATCATATACTTCTTTCAGGGATTTACTGAAACAACCGATCCACCTGTGCAGACACCGATTTCGATAAGTGTATTCAAAAAACTTTTGTCGGAAGTTTTTTTTGTTATGACAATTTCGGCTCATGGCGAACAGACTCCGAAGGCTTTCTCATTAATAATATATGCGCTGTAGCGCTAAGAAAGTCACAGCAGACATCTTCTTTTAGCAATGAGCTTGCAAATCGGGTGATCCATGGATGAAAATTTCTCTTCATATTCTGTCATAATATTTCCAACGTTCATAATTTCATCATGGTGCAGGTCATAAGTACATTCGGAAATGCCCCATGTTTCGGATTCCCCTAAAGACTCAACAGAAAAATCAAAAAGATCACGGTTATCTGTCTTGAATTCGACCTGTCCGTCCTGGACAAGCACCTTGTCGTAACGTGCAAAAAAATCCGGTGATGTGAGGCGCCTTCTTGCATGGCGGGCTTTCGGCCATGGGTCGGAGAAGTTCAGATAGATTCGGTCAACTTCATTTTCAGCGAACACATTTGCTATGTCCTGTGCGTCCATACAAATGAAGCGAATGTTTGGCAGAGTGCTTTCGTTTTCTTCTATATATATGTTTAACTTTTCCACAGCACGGAGAAGGACGCTTGTGTAGCGCTCGATTCCGATGTAGTTGATCTGTGGATTTTTCTGAGCCAGTGCCATGAGAAAACGGCCTTTTCCCATGCCGATTTCGATATGGATCGGATGGTCATTTTCAAAAAAGGCATGCCATTGTCCGCGGTGTTCTGCCGCATTCTGTATACAATATGGGCTGGCTGCCACAGCTTCATTGGCACCCGGTATATTTCTTAGTCTCATAGTAATTTCTCCTTGGAAAAGATAAATTCAGTTTTGCTAACTGTAAGAATACTATTACTATATACAAATTTCGTCCGTTCGGCAAATAAAAATTGAACGATTATGGAAATAATGGTATTATAAATATAAGAAAATCAAGAATTGGGGAGCCTTATGAAAATAAAAAAATACACCCGTGTAACAGCATTTTTTCTTGCCGTATGCACGGTTTTACTCATGTTACCGTTGTCTGTGCGTGCAGATGAGTACTGGCCGGACGGGGTAAAAACGCAGTCCAAAAGTGCCATTGTGATGGAAGTCAATACCGGCACCGTTTTATATGAAAAGAAGAGTCACGAGAAACATTATCCGGCGAGTATCACAAAGATCATGACGGTTCTTCTGGCAATCGAAAACTGTGATATGGATGAGGTCGTTACGTTTTCTGCGGATGCGGTATTTAAAAATGAGGGAGATACTTCCCATATTGCCCGGAATCTTGGAGAAAAACTGACGATGGAGCAGTGTCTGTATGCGGTTATGCTGGAGTCTGCCAATGAATGTGCTTATGCGGTTGCGGAGCATGTGGGGCAGAAACTGGGTGGTGATTACCGGACGTTTATTGACCTGATGAATAAGCGTGCAAAGGAATTGGGATGTACGGATACGCATTTCAATAACTGTAATGGTCTGCCGGATGAAGATCACTGGGTCAGCGCGTATGATATGGCACTGATTTCCGCAGAGGCATACAAAAACGAGACGTTCCGGATGATTGCAGGCAGTCCAAGCTATACACTTCCGAAGACCAATAAATGCAAGGCGGAATATCCGTGTCACAATCACCATAAAATGATCTACCCGTTTCGCGGGGACAGCTCTCATTTGTACAAATACTGTACTGGCGGAAAAACCGGCTACACGACAGTGGCGAATAATACTCTGGTGTCTTTTGCGGAGAAAGACGGAATTACTCTGGTGTGTGTGGTGATGGATGCGGCAACACCGGATCATTATACGGA
>OLRX01001996.1_pt1 | contig 13861 bp, 9 predicted proteins | sample 1672991 | NCBI WGS metagenome assembly OLRX01 (sample SAMEA3136744, study PRJEB25190) | human gut metagenome | biome: human gut; feature: human-associated habitat; material: faeces | place: Austria | collected 2013
GCCGTGCAGGAACGCCCCTTGAGGATACCGGCGGAAACCAGCATCTGCTGGCCGTGGCAAATCGCCGCAATGGGCTTCTTGGCCCCGTCCATCTCACGGATGATCTCAATGACGCGCGGATTCAGGCGCAGATACTCGGGAGAACGACCGCCGGGCACGACGAGCCCGTCATAGGCGGCGCAATCCACAGCGTCAAAATCGGCGTTGATCATAAAATTGTGGCCGCGTTTTTCCGTATAGGTCTGATGCCCCTCAAAATCGTGCACGGCGGTGGCGATGACGTCGCCCGGCTTCTTGCCGGGGCTGACCACATCGACATCGTGACCCACCATCAGAAGCATCTGATACGGGACCATGATCTCGTAATCCTCAACAAAGTCACCAGCCAGCATCAGTATTTTCTTTTTTGCCATATCGATTGCTCCTTGGTTCGGTTTTATAAGCGATTCTACATCGGGCATACGCGAACACGCAAGGATAAAGCATCCAAAATCCCCGGTGCGCAAGGATAAATACCGATTTCTCTTGACAGCGGGAAAAAGAGAGGCTATTTGAACTCCTGCGGAAGAAAGAGGCGACTTTTTCTTCTCATCCTGTCTGACCGCGACTGAGCGGTCCTACTGGGGTGGCCTGAGACGGCCCCCTTTTTTTTATGCCGAGCCCCTTTTTTATCCCTAAGAATGGGGCAATACGGAGAACATCAAGACGCATGAGTCAACCCGATAGAATCGAATTCATCACCGAACTGGTCACCCCTCTGGCGGCTTCCCTCGGACTGGCTGTCTGGGGCGTTGAACTGGGCGGCGCCGCCCGCCCCATCGCCCGGATTTACGTCGACGTCCTTCCCGGCGCCGAACCCGCCCCTTCCGAAAAGGCCTCCGACGACGATCTGCTCCCGCAGGGCGTCACCATCGATCAGTGCGCGGAACTGTCGCGGCTCGCGGGTCTCGCCCTCGACGTGGAAGACCCCTTCGCCACCAACTGGACGCTCGAAATTTCCTCTCCGGGGCTCCAGCGCCCCTTCTTCAAAATCGACCAGTTGAGAAATTACGTAGGACGCGAACTGGAAGTCGTGCTTGCGGCACCGCTTGATACCTGGCCGGGGCGCAAGAAATTTTCCGGAGTCCTCGCTGCCGTCGCCGACGAGGAATTCACGCTCAGCCTGCCCGACACCAGCCGGAAGGCCGAAGAGCCTGAAGAAGTCACCATCGCCTGGCCCTTTGTGCGCAAGGCGACCCTCGTCCACCATTTCCCCGAACCGGGCAAGAAGCTCGGCGGCAAGAAAGACTCCAAAGATTCCAAGGGTACACGCGGAGGCGCTGCATGAATTTGGAACTGAAAAAGGCCATCGACCAGATCAGCAAAGACAAAGGGCTCGATCGCGACATGCTCGTGGATACGCTTGAGGACGCCGTCCGCACTTCCGTTATCCGCAAATACGGCGAGAACATCGACGTCGAAGTCAGCTACAACGACGACACCGGGGAAATCCAGGTCCACCAGTTCAAGATCGTCGTTGACGACGTGGCCGATCCCGATACCGAAATCGACATCGAAAAGGCCCGCGAACTCGATCCTTCCGTGCAGCTCGACGACGAAATCGGCTTCCCCCTCAAGGTGACCGACCTCGGGCGCATCGCGGCCCAGTCCGCCAAGCAGGTGATCATCCAGCGTATGCGCGACGCCGAACAAGAACTCATCTATGAAGAGTTCAAGGACCGCGTGGGCGAAATCTGCAGCGGCATCATTCAGCGCCGCGACAAGGGCGGCTGGATCATCAACCTCGGCCGGACCGAAGCCATCCTTCCCAAGGAAGAGCAGATCCCCCGCGAGCATTACAAGCGCGGCGATCGCGTGCAGGCCCTGATCATCGAGGTCAAGAAAGAAGGCCGCGGCCCGCAGATCGTCATTTCGCGTTCGCACCGCGACTACACCGCCGCCCTCTTCCGCCGCGAAGTGCCGGAAGTCGACGACGGCACCGTGCAGATCATGGGCGTCGCCCGCGATCCGGGCAGCCGAGCCAAAGTCGCCGTGCTCTCCCGTGAACGCGACGTCGATCCCGTGGGCGCCTGCGTTGGCGTGCGCGGTTCCCGCATCCAGAACATCGTGCAGGAACTCCACGGCGAACGCATCGACATTGTGGTCTGGAGCCCCGAAATTTCGACCTATGCCCGCAACGCGCTGGCTCCGGCCGTGATTTCCCGCATTGTGGTCGATGAGGCCGAAAACCTCCTCGAAGTCACCGTGCCTGACGATCAGCTCACCAGCGCCATCGGCCGCAAGGGGCAGAACGTCAAGCTCGCCGCCAAGCTGCTTGGCTGGAAAATCGATATTTTCACTGAAACCCGCTACAACGAAACCAACGCCATCGGCCGCGGGCTCGAGCAGGTCGCCAGTGTGGCCGAAGTCTCCGTGGACAGCCTCGTGAGCGCCGGATTCACCACGCTGGAACAGCTCCAGGATGCGACCGATGAAGAACTGTCCGAAAAGCTCAGCCTCTCGGACAGCCGTATCGGCGATTTGCGTGCGGCTATCAACTTCCTCTCTCCCGTAGTGGGCGAATCGGCTGACAAGGCCGATGCCGATGCGGACAAGGCCGACGAAGCGGCGGCCGGGGAAGACGAATAGCATGGACCGGGGGCATGTGCCCACCCGGATGTGCGCCATATGCAGAAGGCGCATGCCCAAACAGGAGCTCGTGCGCCACGTTCTGTCCCCGCAGGGGGGGGAATTTCTGGTCGATGAGAGCCAAACCCAGCCCGGACGCGGCTGGTATGTATGCTCGGAAACGGCCTGCCGGGAAAAATTCCGGCGGTTCCGCACAGGCGGGCGGAAGCGTAAGGGAGATTAGTGCATGACTGAAGACAAGACCAAGGTGAAAGACCTTGCGACAGAACTTGGCGTACCGACCAAGAATCTTTTGCAGGCGTTGCGTGAGCTGGATATTCCGGCGAAAAGCACTTCCAGCAACATTGCTGCGGAGGACATCGATCGCGTGAAGAACCATCTGAAAGACTCCGCCACGTCCGAACAGGGCGACCGCCGCGAAGTACAGCCCGGCGTCATTGTCCGTCGCCGCCGCCAGTCCACCGAGGACGTTGCGGCCGAAGGCGAAGAAGCGCCCCGCACGGAACGCAGGGCCCCGCGTGAAAACCACACGCCCACGGCCCGCATTGTCAGCGTGCCCGGCGCGTCCGAGGCACAGGACGCCGCGCCCGTCCCCTCTGCGGAACCCGAAGCGCCGGCCGCTCCGGAAGTTTCCGTGCAGGAACCGGTGAAGGAAGGCGCCGAGGAAAAGCCCGCTCCGGTTGTCGAAGCCGACAAGGCCGACGACCAGAAGCCGCGCCAGCCGCGCGACAACCGGCAGAAAAAGCGCTCCGGGCTGCGTGAAGCCGCCCCGGTCGCCAAGGTGATCAGCCGTCCTCAGGACATCGCCGCCGCAAAGGCCGCTGAGGAAGCCGCTGCAAAGGCCGCCGCCGAAGCAGCCGCCGCTGCCGCGAAGGCTGCCGCCGAAGCCGCTGCCGCCGCAAAGAAAACTGAAGAAGCCGAAAAGCCCCGCAAGGCGCAACCCGCCGCCTCCGCGCGGCCCGAAGGCTCCTCCGCGCCTTCGCTGCTGCCTCCGGTCTCCGAAGGCAACCGTTCCAGCTCTTCCGATGGCGAGGACGACGATCGCCGCGACCGTCGCAAGCCACGCCGTCCCCAGGAACCGGCCACGCCGCAGGTCCGTGTTATTTCCCGCCCCGACCCCGCGGCCGCACGTACGCAGCAGGCCGCCCAATCCGACGGGCGCGACGGTCAGGCACGGGACGGACGCCCCGGACAGCCGCGTGATGGGCGCCCCGGACAGGGGCGTGACGACAACCGCCCGGCCCGCACCGGCTATCAGGGCCCGCGCCCTGCCGGCGGCGGAGCTCCCGGAAACTTCACTCCCGGTGCCACGCCCGGCGGCCCGCTCCCGGACCGTGACGGCCAGAGCAAGAAAAAACGCAACAAGACCGCCCGCCGTACCGTCGATTTTCAGGACACCGCGAACAACGGGCGCCGCCGCAGCGATGATATGGATGATGTGCCGCGCAGAGGCGGACGCAGACGGCCCAAGGCCAGCCGCGTTGTTTCTCAGGCCACCCAGCCCCTCAAGGCCGTCAAGCGCAAGATCCGCATCGAAGAAGCCATCCGGGTGGCCGACATGGCTCACCAGATGGGCCTGAAGTCCAATGAAATCATCAAGGTGCTGTTCAACCTCGGCATCATGGCGACCATCAACAAGGCGCTGGACATCGACACGGCATCCGTCGTAGCCGCCGAATTCGGCTATGAAGTGGAAAAGGTGGGCTTCGCCGAAGAACAGTATTTGGCCGATCACCGCACCGAAGATTCGCCTGAGCAGCTCAAGCGCCGTCCTCCGGTCGTGACCATCATGGGCCACGTCGACCACGGCAAGACCTCGCTGCTCGACGCCATCCGCAAGACCAACGTGACCAGCGGCGAAGCGGGCGGCATCACGCAGCACATCGGCGCGTACCACGTGAAGACCAAGCGCGGCGAAATCGTGTTCCTCGACACGCCCGGCCACGAAGCGTTCACCGCCATGCGTGCCCGCGGCGCGCAGGTGACCGACCTTGTGGTGCTGGTCGTCGCCGCCGACGACGGCGTCATGGAACAGACCCGCGAAGCCGTGAACCACTCCCGCGCCGCCGGCGTGCCGATCATGGTTGCGGTCAACAAGATGGACAAGCCCACGGCCAACCCTGACCGCGTGCTTCAGGAACTCGCCTCCCTCGGCCTCGTGCCCGAAGACTGGGGCGGGGACACCGTGGTCTGTAAGGTTTCCGCCAAGACCCGCGAAGGCCTCGACGAAATGCTCGAAATGCTGGCCCTCCAGGCCGACATCCTCGAACTCACGGCCAACCCTGACAAGCCGGCTCGCGGCCACATCGTGGAAGCCAAGCTCGACAAGGGCCGCGGCCCCGTGGCGACCGTGCTCATCCAAGAAGGTACGCTCCATCAGGGCGACACCTTCGTGTGCGGCGTGTTCAGCGGCCGCGTGCGCGCCATGTTCAACGACCAGGGCCGCAAGGTCAAAGAGGCCGGGCCGTCCATTCCTGTGGAAGTGCAGGGCTTTGAAGGCGTGCCGGAAGCCGGTGAGGAGTTCATCTGCCTTGAGGACGAAAAGCTGGCCCGCCGCATCGCCGAGAGCCGCGCCGTCAAGCTGCGTGAACGCGAACTCGCCAAGCAGTCCCGCGTGACCCTCGAAACCTTCCTGTCCCGCAAGGCGGACGATCAGGAAGCGCTCGTGCTCAACCTCGTCGTCAAGTCCGACGTGCAGGGCTCCCTCGAAGCCATCGTGGATGCCCTCAACAAGCAGAGCACGGAAAAGGTCCGCATCAACATCATCCACGGCGGCACCGGCGCGATCACGGAATCCGACATCCTGCTGGCTTCGGCTTCCGACGCCATCATCATCGGGTTCAACGTGCGTCCCACGGCGAAAGTCAAGGAAATGGCCGAACACGAAAGCGTGGACATCCGTTTCTACGACATCATTTACAAGCTCGTGGACGAAATCAAGAGCGCCATGGCCGGTCTGCTCGCTCCCGTCAGCCGCGAGGTGTACCTCGGCCAGGCCGAAGTGCGCGAAGTCTTCTCCGTGCCGAAGGTCGGCTCCATCGCGGGCAGCCATGTCGTCGACGGCAAGCTCACCCGTAACGCCAGCGTCCGTCTGCTCCGCGACGGCGTGGTTGTGCACAACGGCAAGATTGCCTCGCTCCGCCGCTTCAAGGACGACGTCCGCGAAGTCCTCAAGGGCTACGAGTGCGGCATCAGCCTCGAAAACTTCAACGACATCAAGGTCGGCGATGTTATCGAAGCCTTCGAAATGGTCGAAGAAGCCGCTACGCTGTAGTGGCATGGAATAGATGAAATTGGAGGGGGAAGGGAGAAACTTTCTGAAGAAAGGCTTCTCCCTCCCCCTTCAAACCTCCCCTCTCCCTCTCCAAAGACTTTCGTATGCGGGCGTCGGTTCCGGCTTTGTTCTCAGTAACGGGCCGATCGGCGCCCCTTCCTTTGGTTGGATGATTCAAAGTCGATATATATCTTCACAAAATGGACAGGCTTTTTCTGTAACATGCAGCCTGTTACATGCAAGAAACGCATCAAACGGGCGTCATGCGGAAAAGCCCCTCTCGGCTCCTCAAGCCAGAAAAAGCTGCGAACAGGGATTCGATAACGTCAAAAACCTCTGGGGGCGGAGGGGGCGGGGCCTTTCTCCAGAAAGGTTCCCCCCCCGACCATCTTCTCAATGAGAAATCCTCCTCAAAGGGCTTGCGTTTCTGCGTGGTTCCATTATTCCAGAAAGGTAGCACAGAACGATTTTACCAACGGATTGAATCATGGTCATCGCAGTCCTTACCGTCGAGTACCACCTGCACGGCAACGACTCCCTCAAGGGAAAGCGCCGTGTCGCCAACAGCCTCAAGCAGAAGGTGCGCAACACGTTCAACGTCGCCATCGCCGAATACGGCACGGAGGATTCCCTGACCCGTCTCCGGCTGATGGTCATTTCCCTGAGCAACAGCGAGCAGCACCTGCAATCGCGGATGGACAAATGCCTCGCCATGATGGAGGCCGTGTGTTCCGAAGAGATGGTTTACAGTGACTTGGAATTCATCAATGGGGATTGATACAGTGTACGAACAAGACATGCAGACGGCCCATATCATCCAGCCCGCCGAGGAAATGGCGGCGATCATCCAGCAATTCGACAACATCGTCATCGTGGCGCACGGCAGCCCCGACGGGGACGCCATCGGAGCCACCGGAGCCATGGGCTCCTTGGTCAAGGCGTTCGGCAAGCGGTTCGTACTCTATAATGCCACCGGCATCCCCGACTATCTGGAGTGGGTCCCCCTGCCCGGAAAGCTCGTCACCAAGCCCTCCGCCATCCCCTTCAAGCCCGGCCTGATCATCGTGCTGGACTGCGGCGACGCCTGGCGCATGGGCAAGGAACTGCTCGCGGTCTTTCCCGAGTATCCTTCCGTCAATATTGACCACCACCTCGGCAATCCCATGTTCGCCTCCCTCGGGAACTGGGTGGACCCCGGCATGGCCGCCACGGGCCAGATGGTGGCCGCCGTCGCCGACGCCGCTGGCGTGCCCCTCACCGGGGAACTGGCCCAGTGCGTCTACCTCTCCCTCGTCTCCGACACGGGTTCCTTCACGCACGGCAACACCAGTGCGGCGGTCTTCACGCTTGCCGCCCGCCTCGTCGCCAACGGCCTTGACGCCGCCGCCATGCGCGAAAAGCTCGACAACCAATGGTCCATGCCCAAGACGAAGCTCTGGGGCAAGCTCATGCAGACCCTTTCCCTTGAATGTGACGGCACGGTAGCCGTTTGCCCCGTCACGATGGAGGAAATCGGCTCTTTCGGGGCCGTGCGCGAGGATCTGGAGGGCTTTGCCGAACAGATGCGCCGCATCAAGGGCGTGCGCGTCGCCGTGCTCATCCGGCAGGACCCCGGCAACCGCTGCAAGCTGAGCCTCCGCTCGTCCGGCAGCGATGACGTACGCTCCGTGGCTGCCCTCTTCGGCGGCGGCGGGCATCTCAACGCCGCGGGAGCCACCATCGACGATGCCGACATGGACGCCGTGACCAGACAGACCATAAAAGCCATTCAAGACATCACGTTTGGAGCGGGGAAAGAAGAGAAACGTTGAGGAGGGAAGAGGCAACCTTTCTAAAGCAAACTTCCCTCCCCAGACATGCCAATGCGGGCCCTCCCCTCCCTTAGCCAATACTTTCGGCCTGTTCGAATCCCTGAGATCTTTCGAGCCGTGAGCGAACTCCCAAACTATTGAGCCGCACACAGGCAAGCACGCTTTGTCCTCAATGCATTCCCATAAGCAAAGGCCCATTCCGTAACATCGGAATGGGCCTTTGTATTCCGGAGGGAACGCTGGCGCGCAGCCTCCCCACCGTCGAAAGCCTTGGGAAAGGAAGGGGTCCGGGGGAGGAATACCCCTTCTCCAGAAAGGGTATTCCTCCCCCGGTTCTCTCACATTTACTTCTTGGCTTCAGGCTTGGCGTCAGCCTTCGGAGCGGCCTTGTCGTCGGCCTTCGGGGCGGCGGTGATGGGTTCCAGCTTGACGGGCGCGAAGGTCACCTTGGTCTTGTCCATTTCGGCGATCACGTCCTTGGTCACATCGGACTTGGGATCGAACGCGAGGAGGCCTTCGGCGTTCATGATGACCGAGTAGCCGTTCTTGGTGCGGAAGTCTTCAAGGGTCTTCTGCATCAAGCCGTTGATCTGCTGCACAACCTTCTGCTGCTCGGCATTGACGATCTGCTGGTAACCAACAAAGGTCTTCTGGAAACGGGCGCGGAGGGCTTCATCGTTGGGAGCCTTTTCGATCATGCCCTGGGCCGTCTTGAGCTGTTCCTGCATGGCGGCTTCAAGCTGCTTCAGGTGTTCGATGCCGGCCTTGCCGGGTTCGCTTTCCTGGAAAAGGCGGGCCGGATCGACCACGGCGATTTTGCTGGCGGCGCAGCCGGTCGTCGCAAATACGAGCATGAGGCACAGAGCGATAGCGCTGATAGTACGCATGGAAACTCCATTCGCAAAGAGGTTCAACGTCGCCGCAACCCGGCGACTGGGGACTTTCCACAGGAAAAATCCCGTCCAAATGATCATCTTACCTTTTTTCCCCGCAAGCCACAATCCACAACAAAAGACGGGATCGCGGGGCGATCCCGTCGGCTTTCCGGTATGGCGGAAAAAGTTGCCCGTACTTTGCGCAAAGAAAGGGCGCTCAGCCCAGCATGGAAAAACGCTCGCGCGACTTGAGAACCTTCGCAAGGAACGCCTTGGTTTCCCGCGAGGAAAGCTTCTTGAGGAGCGTGTTCCGCACCTGCTCCGGCGTCATGGCATTGATGGCCTCAAAGGCGGCATCACGCGACTTGCCGAACGTCCGCAACATGCCGCCGGTACCGATATTGTAGGCGGCGATGGCACAGTACTCCCTGGATTGGGGATCGGCGATCGCGCTCAGATGCCGGTTCTGCAAGAGATACATGTACGCTGTGCCGTACTTGATGTTCGTCTCGGGATGCAGCAGCAATGAAGGGGATGGCTTGCCGGTGCGGCCGAGCCAGCGGTGCACTTCTCCGCCAGCCGTGTCCGGCACCACCTGCATGAGGCCATGCGCCGAGCGGTTGCTGATCAGGTCAGGGTCGAAATCGCTTTCGGTGTAGATGATCGCAAATACCAAATCCGGCGAAAGATTGTAACGGTCGGCATACTTCTCCACGACCGGGCGGTACTGCTCGGCCTGACGGCGCATGGAGGCGGTCAGACCGGAAAGCTGCCGCAAGTCGCCAAGCAATTTTTCCGTACGCTCAAGGACTTCAGGGGCCAGCTCGAAAGCCTGCTGGCTGCCGTTCCAGCGCAGGGGCAGATCATCAAAATCCAGCTGTTTGCCCAGCACATCGAGATGGGCGGGTTCCGCCTGATTGATGCGGGGCATATTCGAAAACAGTTCCGCGCGGGGAACAAAATCGGCCTGCTGGGGTTCCGTGGGGGCGGCGGTCAGCATCGCCGCAAGGGATGTACTGGTCGTTTCCAGCTTGACCGGGATGCTCCCGTGCAGCGGGCGCATGGTTACCGTACCATCGCTCTGCACCTCCAGAACCGGAAAACGGTCCCCGGAAGCGGCAAAGGGCGTTGAAGGGAGATTCTGCTTCATGGCTTCCCGAAACTGCTCAGGAATATGAAGCAGCGGGCGGGGCAGAGGGTTTTCCCCTTTGGCCCGGCTGGTCGCTCCGGTGACGGGCTCAAGGCTCTGATTGCTTCCGCCGGGCACAAAACCCGTCACAAGGGCAAGCAGGGCCAACGTGCCTGTCACAGAAACAGCATATCCTGCCAATGGGTTACGCATAGAAAAACTATCCTCGACTGTTTGGGTCCAGCCGGAAAAAAGGCTTCTTTCCAGCTCATAGGGCGCGCCGTAAGGGTATAGCAAAGAGCGTGCCATAGCTCTTCTTAGATGAAAAAAACGGATCCGGAGGGTTTGAGCGCCCCACGCGGCCCATGAACGGACCCCACAAAAAAAGCCCCTTTTCCGTGGGGAAAAGGGGCCGGAAGCCATTTCCGTCCTATGAGGCGAGAAGTGAGACGCTATGCCGCTTTCGAGGCTTCCCCCATCGAGAAGTCACGGATTAAAAACGGAGCGCGCCCATAAACAGGATGAGGCACACGACAAGCCACCCCCCACGTCCAAGGCATGACGCATGGGAGGGAGGGCTGGAGAGGACTCATTTTACCGCGTAAAAATCCTTTTTTGTATCATTTTTTGTACTCTAATACAAAATTGCCACTCTAATGGTACAATATTTTATACACTAATAAGAATGATTTTCTTTAAATAAAATCTATCATGGGTCCCACAGAATCCGGGACAACATGGAAGCGATCCCGCCCTACGGCTTCCGGGCAAATACCCTTCCGCAGCCCACCTTCTACTGCCGTCCACCGCAAGCGGCTTCGTCCATAACCCAAATCAGCTCGCCACCCTTCGGCCGCACGAGCTGCACGGGCAAAGAGGCAGGCGCCAGCAGATCCAGCGCCTTGCCGAGCGGAGGGCGCTTCCCCTCCCCCGTCGCCAAATACAGGCAGCAGCGGGCCGCGTTGATCATCTCCAGCGTCAACGTGATGCGACGGCTCTCCGGCTTGGGGGCCAGATGTTCGGCCACGGCAAAACCGGTCAGGCGGCCCGAACGCAACGCCTCGGGCGCCAGCAACGGGCTGCCGGGGAACAGCGAAGCGGTATGCCCGTCGTCCCCCATGCCGAGCAGGGCGCAATCAAGACGGGGCATCCCCTGTTCCGCCGGAACGTGTTGCCGCAAAAGTTCCTCATAGGCCACGGCTGATTCGCCGGGATCGATTTCGCCGTCCATCGGATAGATTTCCGCCGCCGGGACATGCGCCAGCAGCTCCTGATTGGCCGCACCGTAATTGCTCGCGGGATGATCCGGAGCGACACAGCGTTCATCCACCCAAAAAACGCGGGTGTGCGCCCAGTCGACCCGCGCCGCCCACGCCTCCGTGCGCAACAGCCGGAACAACGTCAACGGCGTGGAGCCTCCGGACAGGGCCAGCGTGAAGACGCCGCGCCGGGATACGGCCTCCGCACAGCGGGCGGCCAGCAACCCGGCGGCGCATGACGCCACGCCGTCCGCATCGGCCCGGACATACGTTTCAAGATGAAGCCCATCCAATGGATTATCCGTTTTGCTCTGGAGCATCGCTCTTGTCCTCTTGCTGTAGGGTTGGCTCTTTCACCTTGCGGGGATTGCGCAATTCCACGGGCACGGTTTCGTTCTCGCGCAGGTGCACATCCATTTGCGGGAAAGAGATTTCAATGTTGGCCTCGGTGAACTTTGCGTCAATGACTTTTCGGATGTCCGAGGCGATGCCGCTGCCGTGCAGGATGTCCCCCACCCAGAACCGCAGCCGGAAATCCAGCGAACTGGCCGCGAAATCGTTAAACAGAACCACCGGCTCGGGATAGGTCAGGACCTTCTGGTGCTCTTTCGCCACCTGTTTGAGCAGCTTCTCGACAAGCTGGATATCTGACCCGTAGGCCACGCCCACAGCGACCTCCTGCCGGACCATGCGCCCGTTGCGCGTCCAGTTGGTGAGCTTGCCGGACAGAAATTCCGCGTTGGGCACGAAGATGACGGCATTGTCGAACGTCTCCACCTGCGTGGACCGGATATTGATGCGCCGGACAATGCCGTTGACGCCGCCCACATCAATCACGTCGCCTTCGCGCAGGGTCTGCCCGAAGATGACCAGAAGCCCGCTGACGAAGTTGTTGATGATGTTCTGGAGGCCAAAGCCGATGCCTACGGACAAGCCGCCGGCGACCACCGCGATGCTGGTCAGGCTGAACCCAAGCGCGCTCAGGGTGTATAAACCGAACAAACCCCACAGGAGATACGTGAACCCGGCCTGAATCGGCCCCACAAGGCTGCGGTCAAGGCGCATGGAATGCGCGGGCAGATCCGCAATGAACGACCTCCCCACCGAAATGAAAGAGCGGGTCACGTAGAACGCGCTGACGATAAACAGCACCTGAAGCATACTGAATGAGGTCTTGCCCACGCTCACGTCCATGTTCGCCAAGTGCGTCAGCAGGAACTCGCCGCCGGGATAGGCCAGAATCCAGAGCCCCGTTGCCGCCGTCGCCAGCACGAGCATGGCGGGAAGCGCCAGAGCCAGCAGGAACCCGCTGAACAAAGCCTTCACCCCTTCCTGCGGCATGTGTTCGGCAATGACATTCATAAGCCGCATAAAGCCCACCGCCTGCTGCACGCACACGGCCACCGCCGCATATGCCACGCATACCAGAATCGACAGCCTCCCCCATCCAATCAGGGTCATGAGCACGGCGATCCAGAGGATAACGGCCTGCCCTTTCAAAAGATTGATGACCAGCGGGAACGGGATGTCCGGCAAAGGGCGCTTGTAGTCACGCCACAGAGTGACGAGCGACATCAGCAGCCAGATGCCGCCGAGAATCGGGCCGGGCAAATTGAAAAACAGGAGGAGAAGCCCGCCGAGCAAAGGGGTGAACAACGGCCACAGCGGCGAGCGCAATTGGAGATCGCTCCGCTGGAATGTATACAAGTCCCATGCAAGCGCCATCTGCCCAAGGCTCAGGAGCAACGTGCCGATGATGGACAGGACATGGTACGATCCGCTCGGGGACCACGCCGCGAAATGGAACGTAAAGCCAAAGGACAGCCACACGAAGCTGTGCCCGCACATCTTGGTCCAGCCCGTACGCAAGGACTCGGGCCATTTCCTCGACATGCGGCGCGACACGAAAATAAGGCCGTGCAGCGGCAGGATAAGCACGATTGCGCGCAGTATGACGCCGAGCCACCCGGCGAGGGTCCACGGCAGTTCCGCGTTCATGCGGACGGAGAAGGTCTCCTGCAACGCATTGATACTTTTCTGGATATTAAGCCATGAATCCACGTCGTAAATCTTGCCCGAGCGCTGGAGATAATAATCCTGCCACAACCCGGGAATGGACTTGGCAACCCGCCCGGTCAGGGAGGTGATGTTTTCCTGCAGCTTGCGGGCGGGAGCGAGCACGCGGCTGATGCGGATCTGAACCGTATTCAGCCGCCCCTGCGTCTGCGCAAGATCGCTCAAAAAAGCCTGCAATTCCGGAGAAATGTCCGTTTCATCCTTCGAGGGGGCGGAGTCCTGCTCCAAAAGGGAAATTTCACTGAGCCGGCTTTTCAGCGTGTTCAGCGTGCCCTCCAGCGGTTCCAGCACATCCGAGAGATTGTCGTTCAGCCGTGCCAACCGCTGCTGGACGACGGACAGTTCCAGCGGCAACCCCCTGCTCACGCGGGAAAGCGTCATGAGCCTCTGGTATTCCTCCTCAATACCGCTGAGCGCCGCATTCAACTTGCGGGAGGCATCCGGCAGGCGTTTGGTCAAGGCCACGGTTTCCGCATCAATGGCCCCGAGCTCCTCCACCCGGTTTTGGAGCAGCGTAGTCCAGACATCCTGCGTCGGATCGGGTACGGTTTTCGGCGTGCTCACGGGCGCATCCGTTTTCTGTCCGGATGCCGGGGCAGTATCCGCAAAGGCCGCGCAAGGCAGGGCAAGACTCAAGCAAAGAAACAGGGAAACAAGTCGGGAGGCATTCATACAGCGGCGTTCCGTTCGGCTAGAGTATGTTCGACGTTCCCGGAACATACCCCGCGATCCTTCCGCTCGGCAACCACTGAGAATGTGAGGGAGGGAAAGGAGAACCGGGGAGGGGAGAAGGGGCCTTTCTGGAGAAA